>Ga0272448_1007041_pt1 | contig 11985 bp, 11 predicted proteins | sample YNPCB0191_FD_202220 | JGI IMG/M metagenome (GOLD analysis project Ga0272448, IMG submission 202220) | Hot spring sediment microbial communities from Yellowstone National Park, WY, United States - YNP-CB-019-1 | ecosystem: Environmental > Aquatic > Thermal springs > Hot (42-90C) > Sediment... | reverse complement strand
CGGGAAATGTGGTGGTGTGCTGCGAAGAAATCATTGTAACGGCAAAGGGTAAGGCGGTCAATGAACTCGCTGCCTCTGTGTCTAATCTCCTGGTGTCCGACCTGCCGATAGTGTTGTGGTGGATGGGCAGACCTGACTTCGATCTCCCATTGTTGAACCAGTTGGAATTGATATCCGATTACATTCTCGTCGATTCTCATGAATTTTCGGACACTCTGGATGGTTTTCAACGTATGATCGACAATTTGGAAGGGCATCCGCAGGTGATTCCTAATGATTTCAACTGGCTGCGCACCAGCGCATGGCGTGAATTGACCGCAGAATTGTTCGACGATCCGGTGAATTTGTCGAAGCTGCACGAGATAACGGCTTTGGATATTGCTTATTCAAGCGCCGGAATATCGAATCCGTCGCAGGCCTTGCTTTACGCGGCTTGGTTTGCCGGGAGACTGAACTGGTATACTGCTGAAAAACTCTCGTTGTCCGATTCAAATGAATATTCTGCCCGGATGAAAACCGTGGATGGAAAGGACATTGCCATCACGCTTAAGCAGGTGGACAGAGTGGAGCCGTCAGACGGGAACCTGGTGTCGATAAGTATCAAGACCAGCGTTGGGGATTCGTTTGTTTTGGATTATGCGGATTGCAGGATCAATGTCGAGGCGATTGCAGGAGGAAAGACAACATCGGGGATGTGCATTCCGTGGTGTCCGAAATCACTTTCGATAAACGAGATGCTTGCCAAAGAGTTGTCGGCATTGTGGCCGGATGCGGTTTATGTAGATACCTTGAAGACATGCGCGAAGTTGATCGAAGGCTGAAACCGTCGATTCACGCCGAGTCTTCAGTTGCTGTTTTCGATTTCGCATTCACCACTGCTCGGTAAATGATGCTCCCGAGCGTTTGTGCGTCGATTCCATGTACGGAATTGGCGCTCGGGGACATTGCGACACTGATAGTTCGCGCGATCGATTCTTCATCGGACCTTCCCCATTTCAGAGCAGCCTCGATGTCATGAATGACCCTGTTGCCTGAGAAGAAATCACCCGTAACCAGGGCACTCTTTATGGTATCTCCGATCAAGGATACATAAGCGCGCACCAATCCGGCAGGGGTTTTCTGTACGCATTCACCGACCATATCCGATGCAGGCTGGCGCTGATCGAGCCATTCTTGCGAAAGATACTTGTTCTTCTCTATTTTAAGAATTTCTTCTCGTTCCATCGGATTGAACGGCGCGTGAACGGCAGTCATCTTGAATGCTTTTTCGAAGCCTCGGCAGATCGCTTCTCTTGCGTCCGATACACTGATTTCATGGCCGAGCATTTCACGGACGGTAATCATGCGTTCTTTGAACGAACTTATGCCTTTGTCTGAAATCTTCTCCATGGGAGTATCGAGAACTCTTACCATCAAGTCCACATCAAACTCGACGAGCAGGGTCGCGTGGTAGAGGAAAGCACCATTCTCTTCGATGCAAATCGCCGATCCTCCGATTTTTCGTCCGTTGACCACGATGTCATTCTTTGGGCGAAACTCGGCCTTTATTCCCAATTCGGCAAGTCCGGCAATCATTCCCCGAGCAAGTTTCGGAAGAATACGTGCGGGATGAGCCGGAATGATCGGATGATCGACCGAACTTGCGAGCGCCACCATCAATTGCTTCTCTCCCATGATGGCGGATCCGCCGCCGGTCATACGCCTGTTTACTTCTATATCCAAATCACGGCATATCTGTAGATTCACTTCGGCAGAGAGATTTTGAAATCTTCCGACAATAGCGCAGTTTGGTCGGTAGGTGTATATGCGGAGCATCGGTTCCGGATAATCCGAAGAAGCCCATGAAACGTACTTTCTCATGATGAATTCATCAGAAGCGAGTGCCAGACTGGCCTTTTCGTTTTCTCCGGTTATGTATCGCCAACGAATCATCGCATATCTTTTCTAGAAGGTTCATAAACGCAAAAAGGCTCTTCCGCCAGGAAATCGCCCGAGCATCCGTATGCACGGGCACGACAGCCCATGCAGATCACGCGATATCCGCATCTGCCGCACTTGCCTTTAAGCTTATTCGGATCGCGAAGCAGTTTGAACACTTCTGAGTTATTCCAGATAGATTCGATATCATCCTCTCGAATGTTTCCGGCGGATACCGGCAAGTACCCGCATGGATACACTTCACCGCAACTCGATACAAAGCAGACTCCGGATCCGGCAAGGCATCCCTTTGTCATGGTATCGAGTGAGGCTTTATCCGATGTGCCTGTAGACGTTCCTTCGATGCGTGCTCGATGCTGCTTGATCCGGGCATAATGAGGTGCACAGGTAGCTTTCAATGCAATCGGGGCATCTTTTGAACGATCGTATATCCAGTTTAACACTCTTTCGTATTCGATGGGGTCGATCATCTCATCTTCAGCGATTTCTTTTCCGCATCCGGTAGGAACAAGAAGAAACAGATGAAGGGCCGATGCCCCCTTCGTGACAGCCAGGTCGAGTATTTCCGAAAGTTGACCGATGTTTCCCTTGGTTACGGTTGTGTTGACTTGAAAAGGTATCCCTTCGGCTTTGATGCGTTCGATCCCGATCCATGCAGCCTCGAATGCACCGGGAAACCGGCGAAAACCATCATGAGACAAAGCATCGGCACCGTCGATGCTCACACTGACTCTATGAATCCCCGCCTTTGCGATTGCAGCAGCACAATCATCGGTAACAAGCGTTCCATTCGTTGCAAGAGCCGTAATCAAGCCTTGCGATCGTGCATACTCTGCAATCCGGAATATGTCCGAGCGCATTAGAGGTTCGCCACCACTCAAGACCAGAACAGGGGAGGAGAAAGAGGCCAAACCGTCGATTAGATTTATACCTTCGCTTAACGACAATTCTCCAGAAGCCGTCGATGAACCCGCGTTTGCCCGGCAGTGTGCACATCGCAAATTACAGGCGGACGTAACTTCCCAGAAAACAAGTCTTGGGGTCGATGAGGGAATATCGCTTATGGAATCGGAAACTGGATGCACGATCGTCTCGATCCTTTCTGCACGGCGAAACGGAGTTCATACGGAAGAAGGAGAATCTTCAAGAGAAATTATACCATTGGAGTGGGCAGAGAGTCCAATTTATAGTTACTCGCAGGCACGTATAGTAGTTATTGGTGGGAAATACTCGGCATGTTCAATGCTTTATCGAGCTTCTAGCCGGCTAGTCAGCCTCAATTAAACGAGGTTCAACATTGAGATCGCTTCTTCCACTGTGGAAAACATTTGAAAGCAGTTTTCGAGCATGGCTATCTGCATCAGTCGATAGAACACGCCGTGGCAGCCTACAATTACAAGTTTCCGCCCTTTTGTAAGCAGGTTTTTATGCGCAGAAAGGATTGTTTGTATACCGGCACTGTCCACATAACTCAGATGCTGAGCATCGAGGATCAAAGGTCCTTTTCCGGAAACCGCTATGTTTGAAAGAGCCTTAGCCACCAGGGATACGTTTGCAATATCTACTTCACCGATGATTTCCAGCACGTTTATCCCCTCGAGGGTCTTGGTGCTGATGGAAAAGGAATCTACGTACTGATCTTGTGCCACTCGTTCCTCCTGCTTATGCTGCTCGTGAGACCGAAAGATCTCGTACCGCATCTTCTACGGAGTTGCGGATCAGCATGAGAGTGTCGAGCCGCGTGATTTCTAAGACTCGACGTACTCCCGGATTGTCCGGTCCGGTTACAACACAAATAGGTGCATTGTGGGCCGAGAGTGTCTTGAATGCTGCGAGAAGTGCGCCCAGACCGGCGCTGTCGATATAGGAGATTTCCCGAAGATCGACTATCAGCGCAGAAGGTTCTTCGTCGATTACCTGCTGAAGGGCCTTTCGAAATTCAGGAACGGTGTATAAGTCTATCTCACCTTGAACGGCAACAATAGGTATGCCATTGATACTGGTTATTTGTGCTGATAATCGTGTATTGTCCATGTTACCCACCGGAAAGGAGAATTATCTGATGAGATATACCCTCCCGGAGGTCATATCACACGTAAAGTGTGAAGAATCGGCAACTATTCATATCAACCCACGCTCTTTCAAGCTTATCCAGCGGCCGTCACCTATAATGATATGGTCGAGAACATCGATCCCTATCATTTCTCCGGATTGGATCAACCGCTTGGAAACGGTGATATCTTCCATGCTTGGTGTGGGATCGCCGGAAGGATGATTGTGTGCGATGATGACCGAGGCGGAGTTGGATGATATGGCTTCTCGAAAAAGTTCTCGTGGAGTAATCAGGCTGGAATCAAGGCTGCCTATTGTAATGGTCTTGATTTTCAAGACCTCGTTCTTTGTATTCAAGAAAAGTGCCTTGAAGTATTCCTGGGGAGCGTGCCTGAGTTCGGGCATCAGCAGGTCTGCGCCATCTTGAGGGCTTCGGATAACGGCTCTCGAGCCTTCCACAGTGGCCGCCAGTCGTTTTCCGAGTTCTACCATGGCTCTGATCTGCGCTGCTTTTGCCGTACCGAGTCCGTTTATCTTACTCAACTCTTCTATACCTGCCGTCGCTATGCCTCTCAGCCCTCCGAATTCATGAAGCATGTGTTCCGCCAATCCTATTGCCGAGTATTTGGATGTCCCGACTCTAAGGATGATAGCAAGGAGTTCGGCGTTGGAAAGCATTTCCGAGCCGTATTTTACCAGTCTTTCGCGTGGACGTTCATCGGTAGGGAGTTCTTTAATGGTCAATGTATAGCGTTCGGTAGACATAGGAGTTCCTTATAGAGCCGTTTTTGGTAAGTCATCAAATGTTAGCACAAGGCAGGTAAGTGGTCAAGTATCCACCTATCTCGAATCGAACTCCTGTAAAACAGGTATTCCTGACTGTTTAGCACAAAAGCTCCCAGGGTATTTAGCGATGGTACTAATCACGGTATAACCGTCCAGTTACGCATGAAGGAGGGTCGTATCATGTTTCGGATTGGCAAGGTATTATTGATTGTTGCTGCTGTTTTGGCTTTGACCGGGCCTGTACTGGCAAGTCGAGACAAAGGGGTCATTACCGGCATGGTGATCGGCAGAACAGGGGAGATTCTTCACATAAGCGTGCCAGAGCCTGTGCGCGAAGGGGCCATCATGGAAGTCCGCCCAATCGAGTGTGAGCCTCCTGTTGCAGAAATAAGGGTTTTGAGTTGCACGCACGAAGCACCCTATGTGGCTTTGGCCAAGGTGATTCGCTGCAATGCCGATCCGGTTGCTACCGGCGTGCGCACCTACGGTGAATTGAAAGCAGTAGCCGAAACAAACGCGCCAAAACCTATGAGCACTGAATCCATCGGAAATGACGGCAGATTGTCTATACAAGTCGGTGCATTCCAACCCAGTTCAGCGTATATGAAAGATGTTTTTGCCGATTATTGGCAGGAATACAGGCTCAACTATGAATTCCTTCGATACGGCACATTCGGCATGCAGCTTTCGGCGGAATACACAAAAGGCATCGGCAAAGTGGCTTCGAATAACGGGACTATCAATCGGACGATGGAGATAATGCCTGCGGTGCTGCTTGGAAGGCTTCGCCCGCTGAGAATGGGGCGCACTACGATGTTTGTGGGCGCCGGAGCGGGTTGGTACACAATACGCACGACCGATGTCATCGGAGGCCTTTCAACTACCGATACGCAGCGCAAGGTAGGTCGTGAATATTCAGCCGGGTTCGAGCACAGCCAGGGATGGATCGTCGAACTCAGATACCGAGATATTCCTGCAACTTACATAAAGGGATATTCACTTGCATTGGGTGGGCGTTTCTGATCGGCAAATCTTGAGACTGTTCAGTGATACGGTAATGCAGAGGAAAATGGGGACTGCCCCAAGCGCAGCGGGCGGTCTGTCCCCGATTTTCCTTGGTCGTCGGCAGAACGACTCCCGCGAAACTGAATTTTATCGTGATCTTGACCAGGAGCGCATTCTCGCGGTATGCTAATTGTATGGTAGATGCACAAAACGAACATATTAATGCTTCCGTATCGGATACTGTTTATTGCGCCAGACACCGCAATGTAGAAACTTCGCTTTCGTGTGCGAGTTGCGGTACGCCGATATGTCCCAAATGCATGGTTGTCACTCCGGTAGGGATGAAATGCCCGGACTGCGGAACCAACAAGGGCGGGATACTATTCCAGGTGCGGCCAGAAAGACTCGTAATGGCCGGCATCACCGCGGTGCTCGCCGGTATAGGGGCCGGGTTGATCAGCAGTTTTGGGTTTTTCCTAATCTTTTTCTTCGCGGCTACATATGGGTACTTCGTCGGCAATATGATCCTTCGCGCGTCTGGTATGAAACGAGGGATCAAGCTCGAGATCGCTGCCGGTGTGGGCATGGTGCTGGGCGGAATCGGTTATAAGCTTCTTTCATTCGGAGGAAGCTGCTACGGTCTGGTTTGCCCGTGGTTTTGGATCGTGCTTGGAGTTACCACGGCATGTGCGGTATCCAAAATCCGGTATCTATGATCCGAGACATCCTGAACGACTCGTGCACCGACTCGTCTGCAGTAGCTTTAGCGGCTTGTCCACCGCAGCTTCACGGATATATATAGGAGATTGCCTGCAAGGGGAGACCTTTCCGCTGCGCTTCTAACTCGCTTTCGCTCAAACAGAGATGCTCGCTTCAAGGTCTCCCTTTGCCTCGCTCCACTATCAATAATCGTGAAATGTTGCGAAGGATCTAGTCGTAAATACATCGAGATTCTTCGGCAAGCCTCAGATTGACACTTTTGGCTGTCCACCAATCCCGAAGGGCGGCACATGTCAGCCGGGGGTAAGCGAAGCGCAACCCCCGGTCGAAAGATACAACAATCCTCAAGCCCTGAATGGGCGTCACCCATCGATATCACATTGGCCGAGCACTCGGATTAACTTTCCTTCCTTTTGTATGCATCTATGAAGGCGCTCAATAAGTCGATCGGGAGCGGGAAAATCGTCGTGCTGCTGTTTTCGCTCGCGATCTCGGTAAGCGTTTGAAGATACCGGAGTTGTATCGCTGCAGGATTCTTGCTGATTATTTCTGCTGCTTGTGCGAGTTTTTCTGATGCTTGGAATTCGCCTTCCGCGTTGATGACTTTTGCCCGGCGTTCACGTTCGCTCTCCGCTTGCCTTGCCATCGAGCGTTTCATGCCTTCAGGAAGAACTACGTCTCGAATCTCGACATTTGTAACCTTTATGCCCCAGGGTTCGGTTTGCTCGTCTATGACTGACTGCAGGTGATTGTTGATTTTATCTCGCTCGGAAAGAAGTTCGTCGAGAGATGCCTGTCCTACAGTTCCGCGCAAAGTTGTTTGCGCGATCAAGCCGGTGGCACGCGCAAAGTTTTCGATCTTTAACAATGCGTCTTCCGCGCTGACCACTCTAAAATAGACAACGGCATCCACAGTCACAGGCACATTATCTCTGGTCATCATCTCCTGCTTTGGGACATCCATGGTTACTATTCGGAGATCGACTTTGTACATAACGTCCACAAATGGAAATAGAAACCGGACTCCCGGCTGCTTGACCTGGCTGAACCGTCCGAATCTGAGCACGACTCCTCGTTCATACTCTCTGATAATTCGGATAGTCGAAGGAAGAATTATTGCGAAAACAAAGAACAGAACCACGATTATCCCTGCGATACTCAAGCCCATTTTGCTCCTCCAGTTTCCTGATAGTTCTACGGGTTACGATTGTTCGATTGATCCGAGTTGCTTTCTTTTCTGACTATTAATGTGAGTTTTCGATTCCCTACTATGCGCACGCACTCACCCTTTCCAATCGGTTCACCTTCTGCTCTGGCATTCCACCAAGACCCTTCGGCAAATACTTTGCCTGTTGGGTCGATATCCGTTTTGGCTTCCACCACAGTGCCGATCATTCCTTCGGTGCCGGTGACTATCGGGTTTTTCTGCGCTCTTACTCCGGCTCCAACGGCAAAAAGGAAGAACAAGGCCGTCATAACAGCCATTGTGCCGACTAAAACAACAGACAAACGGAATGCAGGGTCGGTCGATTCGAACAGCATGAGCGATCCGACGGCAAAGGCGATGATCCCTCCCACGGTGAGTATTCCGTGAGTCGGGACATGCAAATCTATGAGAAAGAGTGCAACAGCAAACAGGATGAGAAGAAATCCTGCCAGATTAATGGGCAGAACGGCAAATGACAGGAGTGCCATTATCAGGGAAATGCCGCCCACTACTCCCGGCAGAATCGCTCCGGGATTGCTCAATTCAAAGATCAATCCGTAGACAGCGAGCAGCATCAATATGTAAGTGATGTTCGGATTATCGACTGCATGCAGGAATCGCTCGCGAAGAGATGCGGATATCGGTTCTATGCGGGCATTCGCAGAACGAATCACCATTCTTCCCGAGGCCGTATCTACCGCACGCCCATCCATCTGCTTCGCTAGATCCGCTTGATCCTTTGCTATGATGTCGATTACACCCTTTTTCAATGCTTCGGTATCGGTTATCGACACGCTTTTCCGTACAACCTGATCCGCCCAATCGATAGGTTTGTGTCGTCGTGCAGCGATCGATCGGACAAAAGCGGCAGTATCGTTTTCAACCTTTCTGGACATCACGGGATCCATCTGTCCTCCGGTGCCGCTTACCGGATGAGCAGCTCCTATGTTGGTACCGGGGCTCATCGCAGCTATGTTCGATGCAAGAGTTATAATTGCGCCTGCTGACGCGGCTCGAGCTCCCTCCGGCCAGACGTATACTACAATGGGGATTCTTGCTTCGTAAAAGTCTTTGACTATTGATCGGGTCGAATCCAAGAGTCCTCCGGGAGTATCCAGCAGTATTATCAATGCCTGAGCATTATTCTCTTGTGCGGCTTGAATGCTCCGGCTAATGTAAAGCTCGACTGCGGGATCGATTGCTCCATCGATCCTGATGGTATTGACTAGTGGTCTTGCCTGGGTATGTACAGGTAGAGCGAGTGAAATAAAGCACGCAAAAACCAATATCTTCACTAGGTAAGCGGAAAGCCTTATCATCGCATTTCCTCTTTGGAACAGAGTATTCCATAATTGACGGAGACAACGGCATTTTTCAAAGCAAATGCGCCACAGGATGAGAATAGTGCGGTACCAAGTTATCATCCTGTTGTAGTAAACTTATTCCCATTCTACTGCAAATTGGAACCGCTCGCAAGCCGGAATGAAAAGTATGCAAAGGGCTTGCGATGAAAGGCGAGTTTCAGTCTGGTACTCTGGAAAGTATTCAAAGGAGAGAATTGAGTGCGGCCATCCCTTAGAATGCTGAAGGCATGCATAGTTATCCTGATAACGGTCATGTCTTCACCTGTTTTCGGAAAAGTAAACGGATTGAACCAGATTGCGACTCCCGATATCCAGCCCCCCGGGTTACTTACAGCAACACTTCTAGGGCAGAATGTTGAACTGGGAAATCCCGTTCAGACGCAGTTTGATCTGGGAATTACCAAGAGCCTGGAAGTCGCATTTTATCAAGGGTATTCTCCCGGCGCGACTGCTGGTAACGTGGAAGTCAATCTCATCGACAGGAAATCGTTCTTAATTTCAGCGGGATTGCTCGGACTTCAAACCAATACCAAAATCCAGCCGTTTGTAGAAGCCGGATATCTTACCGGAAAATCATTCCTTGTCGGAGGTGTGCAATTTCAGAACAATTCCGTTTTTCCTGTATTTGGAGTAATCTACCAGGCGGCACCAAAGCTCCAGATTACCTCGGATTATGTCGGAGGTGGCTGCAACTTCTCCTCGATCGGTTTGTCATACTCACTTACTCCCACGCTGTCATTCAGCCCCGCATTGTTCGTCAGCAACTGTGTGCCTCACAAACTCTACTGCTTTGGAACGATAAGCTGGAATATCAAAGCCTGGTGAGAAGCCGTAGAACAACTTACTCTTACTATGCCGGACTCATTACTGTACGGAAGATTTCATGACGGCTGTTAATTGATCGGGCGAAGGGAGATTTCGAATCGAGCACCTCTGTTTGAGCGAAAGCGAGTTAAGAGCGCAGAGGAGAAGTCTCTCTTTGCTGACTGGGTCTCCTGTTCACATGCGTGAAGCCTTATCTGCATGTGGGTGCGTGTAGGAATTGTTGGTAAAAATCGAGTTGTCGTTTCGACATGAGAAGGGGGAAGGCAATCTCCGCTGCGCGCCCAATCCCCCACACCCCCTGATAACACTCTTGCAGTACGCAGCATCTGTTTCTGGGGATGGGTGCTCGCTTTGACTGCCTTCCATGGCCTACTTCGGACAAAACCGGCGCATACTTGCAATCAACAAACTTTACACGCACCCCCTGCATATATCCCGATTGCGCTTTGGGAAGATTTTCACTATACTTGACCTAATTACACATATTGACGACAAGGAGTGAAGACAAATGTCGCTGGCAGAAGCAATCGAAAGGGTCGAAGAATTAGTCAGACACAAGCCGCGAAACGTCAATGATCTGCACAAAGATAAGCTCGGAACACAGGACAAGCTCGCCCTTGCCATTACAACGGCAGTTGGGACGATGTATGCAGTTTACGTCTTTGCGTTGGGCATGGGTTTTTGGATGTTTTGGCAGACGTATTTGTCGAAGAAACCCTTTGATCCATATCCCTTTGCATTTCTTCTCTTTTTGGGGAACATCATCCAGCTCTTGCTGATGCCTTTGATCATGGTTGGTCAGAATATCCAGGGCAAGCATTCGGAACTGAGAGCAGAGGAAGAATACAAGACGACAATATCCAGTTATCAGGACATCGAACATATTTTGAAGCGCCTTGATGGTCAGGATCAGGAACTTCTGCGACAAACAAAACTGCTCGAAGAACTGGTGCGGACAAACTGCAAGCCCCAAAATTCGGCGAATTGATATTTGCAATAGTCATATCCGATAAACAAAACGGCCCTCTCTGATTTCTCAAAGAGGGCCGTTGATGTTTTCGTTTAACTAGCAGGCTTACACCGTCAGCGGTTCGTGCTTTTCGGCTTTCTTGAAGGTGACCTTGCCATCTTCAAGTTCTGCTATGATCGTATCTCCATGGCTGAATCTGCCGAGGAGAATCTCCTCGCTGAGAGGATCTTCGATCACTCGCTGTACAGCACGTCGGAGCGGTCTTGCGCCGAACGCCGGGTCGAAGCCTTCCTTGGCAAGAACTTCCTTCACGTCGTCGCTCGCTTCCAGGACCATGCCCTGGCTTTTGAGCTGCTCGCCCACACGATTGAGCATCAAATCTACGATGCGAAGGATCTCCTGAGCCGTCAGTGAATGGAATACGATTACTTCATCCACTCTGTTCAGGAATTCCGGCCTGAATGTCTTCTTCATTTCTTCGGTTACGCGGTTTTTCATGCTTTCATAGGCTCTGGCATCTTCGTCCACTTTCTTTGCAGACCTGAAGCCGATCCCGCCTTCGCCGCTGATCAACTGCGCGCCAATATTTGAAGTCATAATCAGAACCGCGTTCTTGAAGTCCACGATTCGGCCCTGGGAATCCGTCAGCCGACCATCTTCCATAACCTGAAGCAGGATATTGAAGACTTCCGGGTGTGCCTTTTCGATTTCATCGAGAAGGATTACCGAGTACGGCTGCCTTCTCACTGCCTCGGTGAGCTGTCCACCCTCTTCGTATCCCACATATCCCGGAGGAGCGCCGACCAATCTCGATACGGCGAATCTTTCCATATATTCGGACATGTCGATACGGACCAGGTTGTCTTCGTTGTTGAACATGAATTTAGCAAGTGCTCTTGCCAACTCAGTCTTTCCAACTCCGGTCGGTCCGAGGAAGACGAACGATCCCGTAGGTCTCTTCGGATCCTTCAACCCCGACCTTGCTCGTCGGATAGCCCGGGAAACCGCGACAATTGCTTCATCCTGTCCGATGATGCGTTCGTGCAGCGATTGTTCCATGTTCAGGAGCTTTGCGGTTTCCGTTTCGACAAGGCGTGAAACCGGAATACCTGTCCACG
>Ga0272448_1007040_pt1 | contig 11986 bp, 7 predicted proteins | sample YNPCB0191_FD_202220 | JGI IMG/M metagenome (GOLD analysis project Ga0272448, IMG submission 202220) | Hot spring sediment microbial communities from Yellowstone National Park, WY, United States - YNP-CB-019-1 | ecosystem: Environmental > Aquatic > Thermal springs > Hot (42-90C) > Sediment... | reverse complement strand
AATGTAATACTTGTAAGTATCCATGTTGATACCGGACTTGAAGTTAACCCCAAAGAGGTTGTTAGCATTCCACCAGTCCCAGGCTACCCGGCCCGGCTTTATCCAGGCCGTATCTTTTAATTCTAAGGGTGGAGATAGCCGGTAAACAATATCGGTAGCGATCAGGTCGGCATCTTTTTCTGCTATCACCACCAAACGCCAGGGAAATTCTCTCCCGCCCTTAGTTTCGGCTAAGTAATCTGCGGCTCTGACCACTTCCAGTTCCCGGTCGCTTTTTTCTCTCAATTTTTCCTCGAGTGGATAAGGCGCAAAATAGCCGACGAGTCCCGGTTTACCCTGGTTGCTGGCTTTTAAAAACATTCCTGGATAATCATCCACCGCCACATCAGTAATGGCCACCTTAGGACCGCCAGTAACCTCCACCACTGCCGGCGCAAAACCAAAGCGTTCCGGGCCAATTTCCGCCAGCGGCAGATAAGTATAATTGCTCTCGAAAGAAGTATGCAGGCTTCGGGTAAAAGGAAAGTAAACGTTATAATTTTCTGGAAAATTAAAGGTGGCTTCTTCAGCCTTAACTTTTATCGGAACTCGGTATCCCGTGTAAAATCGGTAAGCTACTCCATCGTTATAAACCCTGAAAATCAGGCCAAAATTTCCTCTGAACTTAAGTCTCAGTTCCTCGTAATTGTCCCTGATTAAGGCTCTCTTTTCCCTGACAACCGGCTTTATTTTTTCATCAACTTTACTGCGGCTTATGTTTTCTAAAATCACCCTTTTCCCCAGGACCACACCATCATTTATGGTCAAAGAAATCGGCGAGGGACTTATAATTAATTTCTGGCTATAATAGACGGAATAAGTAACTTGATTCTTAAGTTCAACCACCAGCTCAACTTTTTTGTCAGGTGATGAGACTGAAATCCTGGCCGGAGTCTTGGTCTGGCTGGCCAGGTTGTTGACTAAAAATAAAACCATTATTACTAATAGCATATTTCTTAAGTTTTTCATCTTATCTTCGGGACCTCCTTACCAAAGGACTTAATCTGTTTCCAGGGCCAAAAGGCCAAACATAAAGACCTCAAGGCTGGCGGTGACCAACACCCTCAGGCTTGATGCCTATCCGACTCTTCCCGCTTCTTTTCCTTTTTCCCTTATATTATCCAGAGCTAACCTGAAAATTACAAGCAAAAAATAACCATAAAGAGCAAACCCAAAGATTATTTTTGAAGCTTTTATCATCTCAACAATAAAAACAAACTGGAGCTTAATCCGTTTCAAGACTAGTGATAAAATGGCGGTATGAACCTAAAAAACAAACAGATAATATTTTTGTTGGCAATAATTTCCATAACAACTTTTGCTACCAGTGGTCTTCTGGCCCAGGGACTCAGTCTTTCACAGCTTTATCAGCCGGGAAAAATCCTGCTGGATAGCGATGGTGATGGACTGGTTGACCGACTGGAACTGACTATCATCATCCCCGATAACCCCACAGCTGTGGAAATTTCTTTGGCTTCTGAACTGGCGGCCCGAGCCAACCTGGAAAGCCTGGCCTTAAATTTTGACCTGGTTAAAAAAGAATCCGAAATAAAAAACTTTTCTGCTCTGGCCAACCCTGTACTAATCGGCTCAAACCTGAACTGGAGCAAAAAAATTCTCAAAGACAAAAAGATAGACCCTGCTTGGCTCAAGTCAAACCAGGGAATGGTTCTGTCCTTTTCTTACCAGGGGGCACAAGGGCTTTTGTTGCTCGCCGGTTCAGAAGCAACTCTGCTGCAAACCGGACGGGCTTATTTTTTGCGCTGGCCCTACTTCTGGGAAGTCTGGGGCCGAGAATCAGGCTATACTTTCCTGAAATTTGAGGAAGACCTTGGTAATTACCTGGCTGAAGCGGGGGCGAAATTCCCCAAGATAATGGTCAAAAGTCTTCTTTATTCTTTTCCGCCAACTGAGCTGATCCCAGCCGGGCTGAACAGCCTTAATTTCAAAAACAGCGGCGAAATCACCCGGATGACTGTTGATGTTTATTTCGCTGACCAGAACGAACAGCAAAAGGCCTTGAGTTCTCTTCGCCTTCTTTCTGGACTCAGGAGCCGGGGTCAGAAAACTGAAATCCTGGCTTACCCGGGCTGCGCTGAAATTGAGTTTAACCTTATTTCTGGCAGCCAGCAGGATAAAGTCCTGCTCCCCCGGCCCGGAGCTTCAAAGAGACTTCTAACCCCGTCTTTCAAAGAATTTCGTCGGACGCCCGAGAAAGGCAAGCAGTTTGACCTGACCGAGTTGTTCACCGCCAGAGGAGTCTATGCTGACCGCAACCAGGATGGTTTGAACGATGACCTTGATTCCTTGATGGTTATCTCCAGTGATCTTAAAGCCTCTTCCCTGTACAGTCTGGGCAGCCGGTTAACTCTTGAAACCACCGGCTGTTCTTTTCCCATCAGCCAGTTTGATACAGAAGTAGAAAATCCGAAAGTTCTGTCCGCACCCATTCTGGTAGGCGATAATATGTTAACCCGAGAACTTTTGAAATCTGGCCGTCTGAAACTGCCGTCGCTTGAACCATATCAAGGACTGGTGAAGGTTGTGCCCACCGGACTTGGACCATCTGACCTGACCGTAGTCTACTCCTCAACCCCAGCTGGTCTGGAAAAAACTCTTGACTACCTGGGACATCGCTTTCCGTATCTCACAGATTATGCCCAGGGGCAGCCAGAACTTTCCTGGATTAAGGAGGATTTCAACAAGTTTTTGGCTGGCGAAAAAGGAGCGGCTGAAGCCCTGTTTCTAAAAAAGCTGGAAGAAATTGCTCAGAAACTCAAAAATCAAGATTTGCAGAACCTTGGGGTAGAGATTTTTCTACCGGCAGCCAACCCAGAGTTCCAAACTTACCTGGAAAAATACCTTAAAACGAATTTTACCGCAGAAAAGATTGACCTGGTAATAAAGCCCGGCCGGGAGAGCAAAGAAATTTTTAGACAGGAAAAGGTCCTGAGCTGGGAAGTTGATGAAGCTCTCGCGCTTCTGAAAGATAAAATTCTGTCCTTTTGCCCGCCGGGTTCTTCTCCGCTCAAAATAAGCCTTGGCTTGAGTGAATCGCCGGCCATCAGAGTTCAGGTTAAAAAAACGGTGGAAAATCTTCTGCTGGAAAAAAACCTGACTGGTGAAGTAGAAGTACTTTCGGCTTACAAGCCAGGCTTTTTCTGGCTGACCGAAAAAATCCTGCCGGCCCTGAAAAATCGTCCTGTCCAACGGATGCTAATCCGCTGCGCTGATTTTAAAGATAATCCAACAGCCAGCCTGAAACGTTTTTACCATGAGCCCCATCGCTGGTTGCAGGAATTATACCCGGTTGATGACCTGCTCTCCCAGGAACTTAACCTGCCTTTGGAAAAAATTGAGTTTGAGATAAAACCAACATCTACCCCGGTTTATGAAGTATATGCTTTTGATGATAAAAACAACATTCTACTCCACGAGACTTTTTCTCCAAAAACCAGAGAAATACCTTACCTAAAGGTTTTACCCGAATGGGGCACCGTGGTCATCAACACTGGCTGGCTGAAAGCTGAACAAAACCAGAAAATTCTCCTGGATACTGCGATAGCCACTGACCTGGAAAAAACGTGGGATCAATATCAGGAAGAAGCCCTGAAGCCCCTGCGCGATTTTATCCTGAAGAAGACTGGTTTTGAACCGACTTTTGCCAAGCAACCCTATTTTAAAAAGCTGACCGCTGAGCTCTGGCTGAGCGAGCCTGATTACCGACTGGGACTGGATGAAGAAATCGTTAGTTCCCTTGAAGCCATGCATGATGAGCTCTATTTCGATACCCTCGATTTTCTCAGGGGATTGACCAGGTTCCCGGCTGAAGAAACTGACCTTCCGGAAGATGCTTCCCGTTCCTCAGCCCCAGGAAACGTTTTACCCATCATCCACCAATCGACGGAAGGAAAACCTCCCAGAATCAGCTTGAAGCTGGAAGATTTTTATTCTTTAAAACCAGCAATAACCATAAAATGGCAGGTGGCTGACCAGCCGCCCGCTTCACAGAGTTTCGAATTCAAACCGATTAAGCCCAAAAGCCTGAGGCTCAATGAATTGGTCTATAACTCTGGACGCGAAGCCCTGGAGTCAGTCGGGTTGGAAGTCCAGCTCGAAAGCGAGGCTGAGTATAAGCTTCTGACTGAACTGCTTGATGAGTTCACAGAGCTGAGAGGCAGCCAGGTTGAACCTGAAGCCTTCCAGTATCCCGGCCTGGATAAAATCAAGGTTAACGTCTGCCGCCAGGATTTGTTTGTCGAAAAAATCATTTCTGTTTTGCCGGACAAAGAAAAAGAACCGGAAAAGATTTCTGATCAAACTGTTCCCACTGATCATATCCTGAGCCCCGAAGAAGTCTGGGAATTAAGCAGGTCGTTAAAGAGGTTCGCAGTACTTCATCCTTACCAGGCCGGCCGTTCTTTCGAGGGACAACCAGTCCCGGTCATTGAAGCCTACCTGCCAGCCGGTAAATATGTTTCCAGGCCAAGGCTGATTACTTTTAAACCGGTGCTTTTCATCCTGGCCAGACAGCATGCCAATGAAGTATCATCCAGCAACTACTCCCTGAAATTTGCTGAATTGCTCGGCCGCGACCGCAGCCTGCAGCAATTGCTGAAAAAAATCAACGTGGTCATTGAACCAATGGAAAATCCTGACGGAGCCCGGCTGGCGCTGGACTTAAGGCAAAACGAGCCTTTCCATTCACTCCATGCCGGACGCTACAGCGCTCTTGGCGTGGACATTGGTTATCAGGTCGGATTGAGCCAGCCGTTGCTGCCTGAAGCCCGCGTCCGGGCTCAAGTATCTAAAGAGTGGATGCCTGATATCTTTTTAAACCTCCATGGCTATCCCTCCCATGAATGGGTGCAGCTCTTTTCTGGCTATTCGCCTTATCTTTTCCGGGATTACTGGATACCGAAGGGCTGGTTTACCTACCTGCGCCAGGTTAGCCTCGACGTTTATGGCCCGTTTAAAACAGCTGCCGAAGAGCTGAAAAAAATCTTGATTCAAGAAATGAACACGGACCCCAGAATAAAAGAGTCCAACCGCCGCTTTTACAGCCGATACGAACGCTGGGCAAAAAGATGGTCACCTTTTGTCTCACCTTTAGAACTTTATGACGGTCTGAACATTTTTGCCAGACGACAATCAACAACAGAAACCAGGCTGACCCCCAGAAATCAGATTACCTGGGTCGAAGAAACGCCAGAAGTTATGGATGAAACAGCCACAGGCAATTGGTTGCAATTCCTCTGCGACCAGGGGCTGATTTACCTTAAAGCTCATGCTAAATACCTTTACCAAGGAAACTTTAAACTGGCCGTGATCGAGGAAGAAGTTAACGACCGTCTCCGGGTGGAATTTTATCGAAGCCGACCGGTTCTGCTCAACAAGTAAAAATTAAAAACTTTATCAGACAAAAATTTAGAGCCGGAAACCGAGCAGAAAAAATATCTTTCTATTTTTTATGTCCTCCTCAGGCTCTTTTGAAATGGAATTTAACCCCTGGCTGAAAACCAACTCTAAAAGCAAAAAACCAGGACCTGTTCGGTATCCAACACCGGCTCCCAGGTTCAACCCCAGTTCTTTCCCTTTCAGTTGATCAATTTTGACTGAAGATTTCTCGCCCGCCAAAATTACTTCCAGCTGGGCTTTAACATTCAGGGCTACCGCTGGCCCGGCTGTCAGGTACAGGCAGTAGCGATTTCCCTGCTTTAAATAAAACTTAGCCAGCACCGGAACTTGAACATAAGCCAGGGACGTGGTTTCTTGATAGCCGGTTTCTTCATCATCCAACCGATAAACTGAGCCACCCGGGACGAACATCAGACCGGTTTCCAGGCTCAATCTTTCCCAAATCAGCAGTTCACTGGTCAAGCCACCGCTGATAAATGTTTTCCAGGTCTGCTTAAAAGCATCGCGGCCAAATAATTCTGCTCGCCCTGCCCCCAGCTTTATGGCTGGCCTGATTCCTGAAAAAGCCGAAGATCTCAGTCCGGGAGAGAAGAAAATTAGAATCACCAACAAGAATATTTTTAAGGCTCTGGCCTGAGTAGTAGTTTTCTTCCCAGAGCGAACTATCTTAAAACAGTCAACCAATAAATAAAATATCTTGCCCGCCACAGGAATATTCTATGATCTTAAATATTTTTCGGCAAATTAATTAGGAGAGAATGATTCAGGCCTGAAGCCCCTGAGAGATGATATAACGATTCCCTCCCTGGGTTTTTGCCTGGTACATGGCCTGGTCAGCTCGAGCAATAATTTCTTCCGCTTCAATTTTTCCAGTAATCATGGTCACCCCGATACTGAAATTTACCTGGAAGAAATTTGACCTGATGGCAAATTTATGCTCGGCCGCGTACTCCAGCAATCTTCTGGCAATATTCTCTGCTTCTTTAAGAAAAATACCGTCCAGAAGTATGGCAAATTCATCACCACCCAGGCGGACCAGCAGGTCCCCTTCCCTGAGCTGCTTCTTAAGTAACCGTCCTAATTCTACCAGCAATTCATCACCAACCTGATGTCCGAAATTATCATTCACCTGCTTGAAATTATCCAGGTCCAGGAAAAACAGCGCACTTGATTTTCCCAGTTCGGTTTCCTCAATAAGGCGGGGCAGAATTATTTCCAGCATCCGGCGGTTGGGCAGCCCGGTCAACGGGTCGTGCAGGGCCAGCTCAGCCAATTTTTCTTCCTGCATTTTTCTCTCGGTAATGTCGTAACAGGAACCAATAAAACCGGCAAACTCATTTTCCAATCCGGAAAAGGGCCGTCCAACACACAACACCCAGCGTAATTGGTTATCATATCTTTTCAGCCTGAACTCAATCTCAAAGGCCTTGCGGTCTTTGATGGCGGCGCCAAAAATCTTCAAGAACCTTTCCTGGTCAGCCTGTGGTACTCGGGCCAGCCAGCCCAGGTCTTTTTCTTCCTCCAGTGAGTGACCGGTAAAAGCTAACCAGGCCGGGTTAAAATAATTGAAACGGCCGGCCGGATCAGCTCTCCAGATCATGGCCGGGAATTCTTCAAAAAGAGTCAGGTAAAAATCGCGGGCTCGCTCAAGCTTTTTCTCGGCTTCTTTTATGGAAGTAATATCATTCATAAGAATCAGGGTATTGATATGATGATCAAAGGGATCAAGAATTTTTTTCAGGATGACCTGAAAAATAACTTTTCCACGAAAGGCTTCAACCTCTTTCTCCAGGGCGACTTGCTGGCTGGTTCCGGAAAGAAAATAAGTCAATTCGTTATTCAGCCAGGGAAAAACTTTTTCTAGAGGTAGCTTATCGCCATAAATCAAGGAAGGCGGTAATTGATTCTGAAAATATTCAAAGCAGGCATCGTTTACGGCTTCAACTCGACCATCCAGGTCCAGGAGCACAGAGGGATTGGGAATGGTATTGAATATACTCTTATACCCGTCTTCAAATGTCTGCCAGAACATCTTACGCCTTGCCTAATTTTGATTATAAGATAAACTCAAATCTAACAAAAAGCAATCACCTTTAAAGATGATTTTCCTTGACCAGTATCACCCCACACTGACTCGAAAACTTTTCCTTCTAATTTTCGTATTTTTCGTTTAGAATGTTAAGGTAAATTATTAAGGGAGGAAAACATGAATAAAAAGTTTTGGACGGGGCTAATTTTGTGTATTTTGATTGCTGGCCTTCTGCAACTGCCGGCTAGGGCTCAAGCCGAAAAAGATATTCTGGAAAAAATGATCAAGGCCATGGGAGGAAGAGAGGCTCTGGCTGAAATCAAGGATACCAGAATAACTGGAACTATTGAAATACTCCAGTACGGCATGAACGCGCCCATGACCATGTACCAAAAAGAACCTGATAAGTATCGAATGGAGTTAGAAGTCATGGGCATGAGCATGATCACCGTTTACGATGGACAAAAAGCCATGATGACCAACCCCCAGACTGGCGAGATTATTGAGCTCCCGGTTGACCAAGCCAAATCCTTCAGACGGCAGGCCCTCGGAAATGATGCTACCCTTCACCCCGAAAAATATGGCATTACCTACTCTTATAAAGGAGAAGAAACCTTAGACGGCAAGAAATACTTCGTACTGGAACAGAAATTCCAGGATGGCGACCTGGTCACCATCTATCTTGATTCTGCTACCTATCTTCCTTATAAGCAGAAGAGCAAAGCCCTGGGCCCAACTGGTACCGAAGTTGAATCCGAAAGTATCCTCTCCGATTACAGAAAAGTGGGAAAAACCATGGCTCCCTTTTCCATAACTGTATTACAATCAGGCGTGGAGCAAATGAAGATGACCATAACCGAGATTGTTTACAATACCGGGCTTGAGGATTCTCTGTTTGTGCTTAAATAATGAAAAACGATTGGAGATGAATCCAACCTCTTGATTAAAACGGAAGTTAATTAAAGTAAGACAAAAAGAGAAAGAGCTGGATGAGAATTAATCCTTCTCATCCAGCTCATTTTTTTTCATGACACCCGCTACCAGCCTGGCTTCAGCCACAACCTCGTCACCAACCAGCGCTTGCGTTTCCATAACACAGAAGCTGGCTTTCAGTTTCACTAACCTGGCGTAAAGTTTAAGCTGGTCACCGGGAGTAACCGATTTACGGAATTTAGCTTCCTCAATCTTGCTGAGGACAACAAAAACAGATTCCGGGTTTTCCACCGAATGCCAGAGCAGGATACCGCCCGCCTGGGCCAGAGCTTCCACAATCAACACTCCGGGCATGATCTTTCGATCCGGAAAATGACCGGTAAAGAATGGCTCGTTATAGGTAACATTCTTAAGAGCCAGGATGCTCTCCCCCGGCTTTAACTCCAGCACCCGGTCCACCAGAAGAAATGGAAACCGGTGAGGCAACCATTTCTCAATTTGTTCCGCTTTCATGTCAGTTTATTCTTCCTAAGATTTCCTTACTTGGCAGGAGTCTTGGTAGCGTCGTATCTCTTGATAACTTCACTGGTCAGGTCAATTACTGGGTTAAAATACAGGACTCCGCTGGCTCTCAGGTCAAGTATCAGGTCTAACCCTTTTTCCTGGCCGAGCTTATTGATAATGGGCATGACCTCATTCTGGATCTTAAGATAAAGTCTCTGCTGGAGTTCCTGCATTTCCTTAGTAGCATCTTCAGCCATTCTCTGTCTTTCAGTCCTCTTACGGTCCAGGTCAGCGCTTAAAGAAATGATTGCTTCCTGGGTCATGGTCAAACCCTGAGTGTTCAACCTGGTTTCCAGCTGTCTGATCTGGTCATCGAGTTTGGCCAGATCCTGTTGGGTCTTTCTATTCTTTTCTTCCAGCTGAGAAATGGCCTTTTTGCCTTCAACAGATTTCTCCAGGATTTCCTGAGAATTGACTACCCCAACTTTGACGGTCTGGGCCTGAGCCAGCAGGCTGCACATGCCAATCATAACGGCCGCCAGCAAAAACACGGTCATCAGTCTTTTTTGCATATCCTAATCCTCCTATAAAATTATGAGTTGTTAATTTTACACTTTTCTGGTCAAATAATAAAGATACCCTTCAACTAGAAAGTCGTGCCAATCGCAAACCGGAAGGCAAAGTTCGAATCATCTACGTAAATCTTCCGGTTGTTGTAGGAAAATATCAGCCGGAAAGGCACCCTCAGGGCTGGCACAAAAACCCTTATTTCCAGGCCCGTGGAAGTGTACATATCCTTTAAGCTGAATTTTTGAGAGGGCAACAGAGCATTACCCCGATCATGGAAGAGGATGGCGAAAAGTTGTCCTCCAAAGGGGATAATATACTCAAAATTGGCCACCAATGATTTCTCCCCGCCTTTCAGAATGTTGTTTTCATCCCGTGGCCCCACGGTGAAAAATTCATAACCCCTGATTGATTGCTCGCCGCCCAGGAAAAACCTTTCCCAGTAAGGAACAGGCTTGTTCATTAATGGTTTAATAAACTGATACTCCACATGAAATCCGAGAACATGATTAGCGATAAAAGGCTGAAAATGGGAGAATTCAAACCTCGGTCTGATAAGGTGAACGTCCCCACCCAGGAAGGAGCCAGCAAATTTAACCGCCGCCTGGTACATCGTACCGCGGGTGGGAGTTAAAGGACTGTCTATGGTAGAACGATAAACAATCGGTTCCACTGAAGAGACAAAATATTTTCCCGGATAAAAATAAGGATTGTAGTAGTACTGTGTCCCTCCTGTTGTCTCGTAAGACGGAACTTCCAGAGTAGTGTTCTGGTAGGAATAGGTAAAATTAAACCGCCAGTACTCATAAAGACGAGTCCCGTAAATAAGGCTGATGCCCTTGGCTAGCTGATTGTATAAGTATGGAATATTTATCTTACGGTCAAAAAGGTTAAAGCCCAGGGTCATGGGTTTGTCAAAGATATAGGGCTCGGTCAGCCCCAGGCTATAATTCTTCACTCTTTTCCCCTGTTGCAGGGTTAAATCCAGAGTTTCGCCTGCACCCATGAAATTGACCGTGGAATAACTAAAGGCCACAAAAGTACCTTCATATCCACTATAGCCCGCCGTGAATTGCAGGTTATTTCTCTGCAATTCCTTTACGTTGATGTTGACATCTATCTGGGTTGGCTGTTCCGGGTCCGGCTTTATATCCGGCTCTTTCTCCACGTCCACCAGGCCCAGCTGTTTAATACGCAGCAGGCTATCTTTAAACATGGCCAGACTGAACCGGTCACCTTCTCTTAAAAGCATTTCTCGGCGCAGGACCTTATCCTTGGTAAAGGTATGCCCAGTAAAATTCAACCTTCTCAGATAAGCTACTTCTCCTTCGTTTATGGAAAAGGTCACGTTAACCACTTTATTCTTGGGATCAAGACTTTCTACCGGAATAATCTGGGCATAGACAAAAGCAAAATTACGGTAGGTCTCACCCAAGGACTCAATGGTTTTTTCCCTTTTCTTGATACTGTATATTTCCCCTGGCTTCAATTTAATCTGGCTGAGAATGTATTGGGTTTTAAAAAACTTGTTACCCTCAACCTTAATTTCGCCCGTTCGATAAACATAGCCTGGTTCAACCGGGATGACCAGCCTGACCATTTTCTGCTTTTTAAAAAGGGGTCCTTTAGCCGTTATTTCCTCAATTCTCGGTTCTCCAACCGATGCTTCCATGTATCCGAATTCTTGGAGTTTTTTCTTGATCGCTTCGACATCTTCTTCCAGTTTGTTCTTTTTGAAAACATCTTTGCCAGCGATCCAGTTGAACATATTATGAGCCCGATTTTCTTTCATAGCCTCCTGTAAGAAAGAACCAGGGATTTTGGTCCGGCCTACAAAGACCACTTCCCCTACCCTGAGTTTGGGCCCTTCGTCTATCCTGAAGACCAGGTCTACTTCATTCTTACCCTTTTTCACCAGGTCAGTATCAATCCTGGCTGCCTGCAGACCTTTTTCCTCCAGTAATTCCTTGATGGTCTTTTTGGCTTTTTGAATCTTATCCGGGCTGTAATAAGAATGAGCTGCTATGTATTCATCCTTTTCCTTCAGCTTATTGACAATATCGTTTTCTTTAACTTTTTTTCCGGTCTTGAAGACCACATTTTTTACCACCGGGTTTTCTTCCACATAAATCTTAATGATCTTTCCCTTGGTCCCATCCTCAGTTTCAATCCTGAGATCAGAGAAAAAGCCGGTCGACCAGAGAACCCGGAAGTCCTTTTTTAACAGAGATTCATTATAATAATCGCCTTCTCTGGAGGAAAGATAATAACGAATAGTCTCACTCGAAATCCGGTCATTGCCGGCGACTTCAATCTTTTCCACCACTTCCTGAGCCAGAAGAGTACCGCTTAGAAGAAGAAAGATAATTACCAGTAAATAACGTTTCATGGGAATAACCTTATACCACATTGTTTCTCATTTTTCAAAATCATCCAGGGCCTAATCAATAGTTTGGTTGAATATCACATACCAATTAACCTTGAAAACTCTCAAAA
>Ga0272448_1007038_pt1 | contig 11987 bp, 11 predicted proteins | sample YNPCB0191_FD_202220 | JGI IMG/M metagenome (GOLD analysis project Ga0272448, IMG submission 202220) | Hot spring sediment microbial communities from Yellowstone National Park, WY, United States - YNP-CB-019-1 | ecosystem: Environmental > Aquatic > Thermal springs > Hot (42-90C) > Sediment... | reverse complement strand
AAGCAAAAAGGATTACATTTCATGAAATAACTCCGGAGGCAATAAATAATGCTTTAAAAAACCCAAGAGATATATCAATGGAACTTGTTAATGCACAGCAGGCAAGAAGAATCCTTGATAGATTGGTAGGATATAAACTTTCTCCACTATTGTGGAAAAAAGTTCTTGGAGGACTTTCAGCAGGTAGAGTTCAATCAGTTGCTGTCAGATTTATATGTGATAGGGAAGAAGAAATAAAAAATTTTATTCCACAGGAATACTGGACTGTAAAAGTTGAATTAATGAAAGATAACAAAAAATTTTTTGCAGACCTTGTAGCAATTGAAGATAAAAAACTTCAAAAATTGGATATAAAAACTCAGCAGGAAGTAAAAAAAATAATTGAAAATATTGACAAAAAGAATTTTATTGTTAAAGAAATTATTAAAAAAGATAGTTTTAAGGCATCTCCATCACCATTTACTACTGCTTTACTTCAACAGGAAAGTTCCAGACAATTAAGATTTTCACCTTCAAAAACAATGTTTATAGCCCAGCAGTTATATGAAGGAATAAACCTTGGTGGTAACTCTCAAATAGGACTTATAACATATATGCGTACTGATTCTATGAATATAAGTGAAATGGCTCAGAAAGAAGCTCTGAAATATATAGAAGAAAATATTGGTAAAGAATATATTCCCGAAAAGGTTAAAAAATACAAAACAAAGTTAAAAACAGCTCAGGAAGCACATGAAGCAATAAGACCAACAAGTGTTTTTAGAGTTCCACAAAACATAAAACAATACTTAACACAAGAACAATATTCTCTTTATGAAATTATCTGGAAAAGATTCATTGCTAGTCAGATGAAAGATGCTGTTTATGATACAACTACTGTTGATATAACTGCTGGAGAACTTTCTTTTCGTGCAATTGGCAGAACAATTAAATTTTTAGGTTTTATGAAAATTTATACCCAACCAGAGGATGAAGATAAAAAAAATATAATACTACCGGAATTATCTAAAGGAGATACTTTGAAATTTTTAAATTGTATTCCAGAACAACACTTTACAGAACCACCATCTAGATTTACAGAAGCAACATTGATAAAAGAATTGGAAAAAAATGGTATAGGTAGACCATCAACTTATGCTCCTATTGTTGATACAATAAAACAACGTAGATATGTGGTTCTTAAAGAACATAAATTTTATCCTACTGAACTCGGTATTACAGTTAATGAATTATTGAAAAAATATTTCAGTGAAATAGTTGATATAAAATTCACTGCTAAATTAGAAGAAAAACTTGATAAAATAGCACAGGGAAAAGCTAAGTGGGAAAATATTATAAAAGAATTTTATATGCCATTTGAAAATAATCTTAAAAATGCTGAAATAAATATTTCTAAACAAAAAGTGGTTGTAGAAAAGAAATGTCCTAAATGCGGTTCAGAAATGGTTTTGAAAACAGGTAAGTTTGGTAAATTTTTAGCATGTTCAAAATGGCCAGAATGTAAAACAAGTATTTCTCTAAAAGATGTTGTAGAAAAGAAATGTCCTAAATGCGGTTCAGAAATGGTTTTGAAAACAGGTAAATTTGGTAAATTTTTAGCATGTTCAAAATGGCCAGAATGTAAAACAAGTATTTCTCTAAAAAAATGAATCAAAAAAACTCAAATTTTTTAAATCTTATAGAAAAATTCAAATTATATTTAATACATAAAAATGTATCTTACAATACTTTAAGAGCGTATGAATTTGATTTAAATGAATTTTATTTATTTTTAAAAAATTTTTATAAAAATGATTTTAAAATACAAAAAATTGACCATTTAGTTTTAAGAAAATTTATTATATTCTTGCAAACAAATTTTACAAATAAAAAACAGAAAACAAAATCAACCATAGCAAGAAAAATATATGTCCTGAAATCATTTTTTAAATTTTTATATAAGTCAAATTTTATTAAAACAAATGTAAGTTCTCTTATTTCATCTCCAAAAATAGATAAACCACTTCCAAAATTTTTGACATTACAGGAAATGAAACAATTACTTGATGAAACATACTACGATACTAAATTTGGTATAAGGGATAAAGCAATTATAGAATTTTTATATTCCACGGGTTTACGAATTTCAGAACTTGTTTCTTTAAATATTGATAGTATTGATTTTTATAATAATTTTGTATATGTTATTGGTAAAGGAAATAAAGAAAGAATTGTTCCTATTGGTGAAATAGCATTAGAGACATTATATAAATATCTTGATTTAAGAAAAAAGATAGTTAGTGAAGATGAAAAATCACTTTTTGTCAATTATAAAGGTGAAAGAATTACTGACCGTGCAATAAGAAAAATTCTTGATAAGTGGGTAAACAAAGCAAGTATAAAAAAACATATATCACCACATGTTTTAAGACATACTTTTGCCACTCACTTACTTAATGCAGGTTGTGATTTGAGAACTGTTCAAGAAATGTTAGGACACAGAAATTTAAGTACAACACAGATATACACACATTTAACACCACAAAAACTAAAAGAAGTTTACCAGAAAGCACATCCAAGGATATAAAAAATGACTCAAAAGATTGATGAAAAAATATTAATACTGATAGAAGAAACTGGCTGTCAAAAAAAAGAGGCAGAACTTGCACTCCAGTTGTCAAATTATAATGTGGAATCAGCAATATATACTATAAGAAGTATGCTTAAGGATATTGCTGTTATAAAAGGAAAATTTATTGTACAGGAACAGAATTTATATGGTGTTTTTATAATAATAGTTAATAAACGAAATGAAAATATTATCAGAATTAGAAGTGTTGTTTCGTATGATCCGCATATATATGAAACAAACATCAATAGCGATTGGTATGATGTAGAAAAAATAATATATTTTTATCGTTTACAAAAAGGAGTAATTCAAACAGTTGTTTACGAAACAGATAAATACTTTAATACTGTAATCAATAAAAACATAAAAAAATTACTTGATGTAATTGAAGAAAAAAATATAGACAGAATAGGTGAAATTCTTTTTGAGAATTTTCTGTTTGGTGGTGATTGTTCCTATAAAATAAATACACAGGAATTAAATCTTATTGAATATCAACATGGAAAAATGACAATAAATCAACCACAGGATGAAAAATTAATATCTGAATTACCTTCAAATAAAGTTTTCTTACAGACAAAATTAATAGAAGATAAAAAGGGCAAAAGAGTATCAAAACTTTCTAAAGGAAACATTGTGTTTGCACAAATTACAGATACTCGTGATATAGCAAAATATTTACTGAAATTATTAGGCACAAAAGAAGATCTTTATTTGAGTTTACCTGTGGACAATATAATAAAAACAGATAAAAATGAAATAGAAATACATTTGTTCCTTGGTTCAAATATTGTAGGTGTTTCTAAAATGCATCCTAATGTTCATATAAAAATGGTTAAAGAAGACAGGCAAAATTGGTTAAAAAAACTTTTAGGTCTTAAATAAACTACATTTTTTGACAAACAAAATATCTATTGATGAATTTTTATGAAAATTTATGTTTTGTTAATGTTATATCAAGGGCTAAATTTAAATACCTGTAATCTTTATTAAGGTCATTCCATGGAATATACTGCAATGAAATACTTTCATTTTCTGATAAAATTGAAAGTGTATTTAAAAATTCATCATTTGTTATAGTGGCATCAGGAGAAGGACCTAACACAATCATTATAGATATTTTATTTGTTTTACACAATTCTGTAAACATTGTGTAATTTATTTTACTTGTAGAATAACAATCATAACTTCTATCAAAGATACTTTCAAGTCGAAATTTTAAATTATGTTTTTTTATAACATTTATAAATTTTTCTTTAACTTTAATTAATTCCTGCTCTTTTGTATAAGGATAAAAAAATGCCACCTCAACAGCCGGTAAAGACATATCAACCTCAAGTTTTGGAATTACTGTGGTTGTTACTGAAGAAATCATTTCTTTAGGAATAACAGGTGGCTGAACTTTTTTTGGTTGTTGTGGTATATTGACTTTAACTTCCTGTGTTTGTTGTGGAATTTGTGAAGGTAATGGCTGTTGTGATGAATATGTTTTTTCTGGTTTTTTAGTAATATCTTGTTTTTTTACTTCTTCGGATTCTTCTACTTCTTCAGGTAATAATTCATGCATGATTTCTTTTACAAGTTCCATGTCTATAGGACGATTGGATATAGTGGCATAGGCATTTATTCTTTTTAAAAACCCTTCCAATTCCCGTATGTTTGATTTAAGTTTTGAAGCAATATATAATAAAATATTATCATCTAAATTCAAATTTTCTGGAATTATTTTCTTCTTTAAAATAGCAACTCTTGTTTCTAATGATGGTGATTTAATGTCTGCTATAAGACCCCACTCAAATCTTGATCTGACCCTATCTTCAAGTGTGGATAACATTTTTGGTGGTCTGTCACTTGTAAGAACAATCTGTTTATTCTGCTGGTAAAGTATATTAAAGGTATGGAAAAATTCTTCCTGAGTTGATTCTGATTCTGCTAAAAACTGAATATCATCAACAAGTAAAACATCAAGGTTCCTGTAAGTATCTCTGAACTGCTGTATTTTACCTTTTTCTATTGATTCAATTACTTCACTTATAAATCTTTCTGATGTAATATAACAAATTTTTGCATCTGGTTTTTTTTTCAATATATAATGTCCTATTGCTTGCATAAGATGTGTTTTGCCGAGTCCTACTCCACCGTAAATAAATAATGGATTATATACCTTTCCGGGATTTTCTGCCACTGCAAGTGCAGCAGCATGGACAAATCTACTGTTAGGTCCTACAATAAATTCTTCAAATGTATACCTTGGATTTAAGTTAAATTCCTCTATTTTTTCCATTAATAATTCATTAGATTAAAGTTTTTGAATTTTATCTGTGATAAGGATAAGGTTTTACAAGAGACCTCAACAAATAACTCACAACACCTTCAACTGCATATTGTATATCAAGTGCCTCATAGGAAAAAGAATTTGTCCATATAATTTCACCTGTTTTTGTATCAACCAATCGTGCTGTCAATCCACAGGTTGCATTGCTAACTAATATTTCACTGTCTTTAAGACCAAACGCAGAACCAAGAGAATAAACATTAGAACCACTTATTTCAAGTCCTAAAGTCCCTATTATTATTTGTTGTTGTTTATCCTTATCTCCAAAATAAAACAGGTATCTTTTTGTAGGTGAAAATTCAGTTACTGTTCCTTCAAATATATAATCCATACCTTCTTTACCTCTTTTAACATTATAACCCATTTTTATAAGTTGTCTTGTGAATTCATCTTTCACAAGTTCAGCAGAATTATTAAAATTTCCATAAGAAATAAAATCACCTATACCAACTGATTTTACCTGTGTAAAGTCAAATCCTGGTTTTATTGCAACCCTTGGAGTACAGGAAAAAATAAATAATAATAAAAGAATTAAATACTGTAAAATTTTATACATTATTTTGTTTGCTGTTGAATATAATCAATATGTTTTTTAGCAATTTCCTGCAATGATTTATCTGAACTGATACTTAAAACTATATTCCATTCACTTAATGCAGAGTTATATTTTTTTGTTTTTTCATAAATCATTGCTAAAGAATAATGAGCAGAAAGACAATTCTGGTCAATATAAGTTGTTTTTGTCAAATAAATCTCTGCTGAATTATAATCTTTTATTTCTAAATATAATAATCCAAGTGTAAGATTTAATTCAACTGAATTTGGATTTTCTGATAGTTGGAGTTTTAAAATTTCTATTGCTTGAGAATATTTTTTTTGATTTATTAACTCAGTTACACTGGCAATTTTTTGACTGTAACTAAAAATAGAACAAAAAATAACAAAAATAAAACACAATAGAATTTTTTTCATAATTATCACCTCAATATCTGTTTTTCTATTTCATTAATTTTATTTATTCTTCTTATATGCCTTTCTTCATTACTGAAAGGTGTTTCTAACCATATACTAATCCATTTAAACATATCTTCTATTTTACAAAATCTTGCTGGTAAACACAATATATTTGCATTATTATGTTGTTTTGCTAATTTTGCTATTTCATCACCATAACACAGTGCCGCTCTTATCTTAGGAAATTTATTTGCCACAATACTCATACCTATACCAGTTCCACATAAAAGTATTCCTTTATCACATTTTTCATCAGAAACATATTTTGCTACCACAGAAGCAATTTCAGGATAATCACAAGATTCCTCAGTAAAAGTACCACAATCAATAACCTTATGATTTAATGAATTTAAAAATTCAATAATATTTTGTTTGAATTTTACTCCTGTATGATCTGTTCCTAAAGCAATTATCATTTTATTTAAATAATAATTTCTACTTTATCTCCATTTTTAATTAAACCAGCATTTGCTTCATCAGTATCAATATGACATTCAAAAGCCATATCTTCTCTTACCCTGCATATAACATTATTAAAAATCAATTCTCTATTTGTTCCTTTACCTGCACGTACACTTACAATCTGTTTATCTTTTATATTGTATTTTTCTGCTGATTTTAAATCAAAATGTATATGTCTTAAAGCAATTATACATCCTTCTTTAAGGTCAATTTTCCCTTGAGGTCCTATAACAGTTATAGGAGAAGAACCTTTTAAATCACCTGATTCACGTACTGGTGGTTCTGGTTTAATTCCTAAATAAAAACTATCTGTTCTTGATATTTCAATCTGTGTTTGTTTACGAACAGGTCCTATAATTCTGACATTTTCAATTTTATTCTTAGGTCCAACAATTGTAACTGTTTCATTACAAGAAAACTGTCCGGGCTGCATTAATTTTTTTAGTTCTGTTAATTTAGCATATTTACCAAAAAGAATTTCAAGATCTGTTTGTGATAAATGAAGATGCCTGTTAGAAATGTTTACTGTAACTATCATAGTTTTTAAAAATTAACCTCCTTAATTTGTTTTTTTACTCTGTTTTTTCAACATATAGAAAAAATTTAATTTTAAGAAAAACTTTTTAATTATATTTTACAATTTTTGTAAAGGAATTCACTTCTAAAGATGCACCACCAACAAGACCACCATCAATATCTTTTTGCTTCATTAAATCAGAAAAATTATCCGGTTTAATAGAGCCACCATATAAAATTCTTATAAATTCAGCATTATTTCCATATATACTTGAATATAATTCTCTTATAAATTGATGAACTTCTTGTGCCTGCTGAGGAGTGGCTGTTTTACCGGTACCAATTGCCCATACAGGTTCATATGCAATTACTATTTTTTGTGCCTCCTGTTGATTTAACTTCTCCAGACCTTTTCTTATTTGATTTTCAATTATTTTAAATGTGAGATTTTTTTCTCTTTCATCAAGTGTTTCACCAACACATACTATTGGTACCATATTACTGTTAAATACAGCTTTTAATTTTTTATTAACTATGTAGTCTGTTTCATTAAAATAATGTCTTCTTTCTGAATGACCGATTATTACATATTTACATCCAATTTCTTTTAACATACCGGGTGATATTTCACCGGTATAGGCACCTTTTTCTTCCCAAAAAACATTTTGAGCACCAAGAAAAATATTAGAATTTTTTATTATTTCTTCTACATTTGCTAAAGAAGTATATGGTGGACAGACAACTATTTCTCTATCAGTTACATCATTTAAGTTCTGTTTTAAATTTTTAACCATATCAATTGCTTCAGATACTGTTTTGTTCATTTTCCAATTTCCAACAATCAAAGGTGTTCTCATTTTACCTCCTTCATATTATCAAAAATTTTATTAATTAAACAATGTTTTTTACTGTGTAATTCATACAGGAAAAAGTTGGATGTTTTATATATTATATTAAAAAATCAATAAAAAATCAATAAAAAATTATGTGTTATTCTTTCTGAAAAAATTTCTAAAGATGTTCTATCCAGTCAATAATTTTATATTCAAATTTTCCATCAAACATCTGTACTCCATGAGATATACCATTGTTAACAAAAAATTCAACTTTACTTTTATTTTTTCTTGAAATATCAAACATAACAACAGAACTATCATATGCATATTTATCCCCAACTGATACAGCAATTAATATAGGCCTTTCTCCGTATTCTTTAATTGCTTTATCTACAGTAAGCCCTGCATAACTCCAACCTGGAGAAAGAAGAATAACAACCGGAATAAATTTATGTTTAGCAGAATATATTAAAGAGATATTTGCTCCCAAACTTGCTCCAATTATTCCAATTTTATCTTTTTTGATACCTTTATGCCTGAGATATTTTACAGCATAATTTAAATCATCAATCATCTTTTCCCAATCAGAGTTATGTCCTGTCTGGAAAAAATATTTCATATTTACTTCCTGATCATTTGTTTTTTTATTACTTTCTCCATGTCCTCTTAAATCATAAATAAAATATCCATAACCTTTTTCTGATAATTTTGATGCAAAATTAAACCACTCAATTTTTGAACTTGCCAGACCGTGAAGCATTATAAATGTAAGTTTGTCATTTGTTTTTGGTGGAACAAATTTACCAACTAATACAACACCATCTGAACTCACAAATTTTGCTTTATTTTCTGGTTCTGGATTGAATTTATTACAACAGTTTAAAGTAAATATTAAAAAAAGAAAAAATAAATACATATATGTATTGTATAAAATTTTTTTAAAATAACCAAATTTAAATTTTTTATAAAAAATTTTTTGTAAAAAAATTGACAAATAAAATATAATATGCTTAAATTATAATATAAAGTCAAACAAATATATATTTGTCTATGTTTTAAAAAAATGGAACTTAAATCAAAAAGAAAATTACTCAAAGATATATTGTTAGAATATAATTTAGTGCCTGAGGATAAAATTAATTCTGCTATTGAAGAATCAAACAATACAAGAATTCCTCTTCAACAAATACTGGTTAACCAGAAACTTATTGATAAAGAAACTTTATTAAAAAAACTATCTGAAGAATGGGGTACTAAATATATTGACTTAACAAAAATTCAAATTGAACCAGAGATAGCAAAACTTATTCCTGAAGCAAGTGCCAAACGATACAGAGCAATACCTTTTGCAAAGGAAGAAAATATGCTTTATATAGCAATGGTAAATCCAAGAGATTTGTTTGCTATAGAAGATATACATTTAAGAACCGGATTTGATATTGTTCCTTATCTTGCTATGCCTGATGATATAGATAAAACATTTGATAAAATTTATGGTGCTACTGTGGCTGAAGAAGCATTATCTAAAATAATTTCGTCTGTTTCTGAAACAGAACATGAAGAAATAATTCAAGCAGAAAAACCACAAGAAAAATCCGATATTGCTGAAATTGATGCAACCACGCCTGAAGTAGAAAAAATGGTTAATGCTATAATATTAGGAGCAATACAGAAAAAAGCAAGTGATATACATATTGAACCATTTGAAAATAAATTTATTATAAGATATAGAATAGATGGAGAACTTCAGGAATCACAGTTTGTTCCACCTTTTTCATACAGAAATGCAGTTATTGCAAAAATAAAAATTATGACTGCATCAATGGATATTACAGAACATAGAAGACCTCAGGATGGTAGAATCCAAGTTATTGCTGGTGGTAAACCAATAGAATTCAGAGTAAATATTATCCCAACTGTATTTGGTGAATCATGTGTGATGCGTATACTTGACAGAAGTTCTATTATGGTTGATATGATGAAACTTGGTTTTTTAGAAGATACACAAGAAAAAATAAAAAAATCAATAGAAAAACCATATGGTATAATTCTTGTTTGCGGTCCAACAGGTTCTGGTAAATCAACAACACTTTATTCCATTTTAAATTATATAAATGAACCTGGTGTAAAAATTCTCACTGCTGAAAATCCAGTTGAGTATAACCTGGAAGGAATTATTCAGGTACCTATTCAACAGGAAATTGGATTTGACTTTGCAGCTGCTTTGAGAGCATTTTTACGACAGGATCCTGATGTAATTATGGTGGGAGAAATACGTGATAAAGAAACAGCTACAATTGCAATGGAAGCTGCTATGACCGGACATTTGGTTTTTTCAACAATTCATACAAATGATGCACCAAGTGCTGTGGCAAGATTGTATGAAATGGGTGTATTACCTTTTATGATTTCTTCAAGTATTGAATGTGTTCTTGCTCAAAGATTAGTAAGAAGAGTTTGTCCTCAATGTGCAGAACCAATTCAACCTACTGACTTTCATATGGAAATCTTTAAAAATTACAATATTGATACATCTAATCTTCAACTTAAAAAAGGAAAAGGATGTAAGGCATGTAATAATACAGGATTAAAAGGAAGATTGGGAATACATGAATTACTTGTTTTTACTGATGAAATGAGAGCATTGACTTTGAAAGAATTCGCTGCTGGTCCTATACGAGAACTCGCAATAAAACAGGGAATGAGAACACTTGCCCAGGATGGTTTAATAAAAGCAGCAAGAGGACTTACCACAATAGAACAGGTCTTAGAAACAGCCCAATAAAAACTAATGAAATGAAAATAAAATTACCTGTTGGTTTTTATTATAGAGGAATAAATTCTGGTATTAAAAAAAATAACAAATTTGATTTAGCAATATTTTATTCAATTAAAGAATGTTCTATAGCAAAATTGTTTACAAAAAATAAAATAAAAGCAGCTCCTGTTATAATAAGTAAAAACAATAAAAATACCACAATAAGAGCAATAGTAGCAAATTCTGGTTGTGCAAATGCAGCCACAGGTAAAATTGGTATATCAGATGCAATTAAAATGTGTTCTATAACAGCAAAAAATCTATCAATAAAACCAGAAGATGTTCTTGTTGCATCAACCGGTTTAATAGGAAATTATTTACCTATAAAAAAAGTTATTAATGGAATAAAATTATTATGTAAACATTTAAAAAAAGATATTAAAAACAATAAAAATCAGAACAAAACAATTATTGATGCTGTAAAATCAATTATGACAACAGACACAAAAATAAAAATTGAATCCGAAAAATTCAAACTTGATGGTAAAACAGTAACTATTTTAGGTTGTGCAAAAGGTTCTGGAATGATAAGACCGGAATTATCAGCAACAATGTTATGTTTTTTGTTTACTGATTGTAATATATCCAATCATATATTACAGAATGCATTAAAAGAATCTGTCAGAGAAACTTTTAATAGAATAAACATAGACAATGTCTGTTCAACAAATGATACAGTATTTTTAATGGCAAATGGTATGGCAGGAAATAAAATAATAAATACGTATAATGAAAATTATAAAAAATTCTGTAAAATTTTAAATAATATCTGTTTAAAAATTGCAAAAAAAATTGTTATGGATGGTGAAGGAGTAACAAAATTTATTGAATTAGAAATATGCAGAGCAAAAACCAAAAAAGATGCTGAAGAAATTGCCAAAACAATATCTGGTTCCTGCTTATTTAAAACAGCAATATTTGGTTCTGACCCAAACTGGGGTAGAATTATTGCAAGTATAGGTGAAAGTAAAGCATATATTATACCTGAGAAAATAAATATTTTTCTAAATAATTTATGTGTATGCAAAAACAGCACAAAAACAAATTATTCTCAAAATGAAGCAAGAGAAATAGTAAAAAAGAAAAATATAAAAATAAAGATTGACCTGAACTGTGGTAAATATGCTTTGAAATACTATACATCTGATTTAAGTTATAAATATGTAAAGATAAATTCTGAATATTCAACATAAAAATTAATTTATTCATTTTTTGGGGGTTTTTAGGGGGGTATCCTCCTGACTATTTTGAAATGAAGATATTATATATATGTACTGGAAATGCCTGTAGAAGTTTACTGGCAGAAGGTTTTACAAAAGCATTTATAAAAAGAAATGAACTTGATAATATTGAAGTAAAATCCTGCGGCATTTATGCTAACCAATCATATAAAATACC
>Ga0272448_1007037_pt1 | contig 11989 bp, 10 predicted proteins | sample YNPCB0191_FD_202220 | JGI IMG/M metagenome (GOLD analysis project Ga0272448, IMG submission 202220) | Hot spring sediment microbial communities from Yellowstone National Park, WY, United States - YNP-CB-019-1 | ecosystem: Environmental > Aquatic > Thermal springs > Hot (42-90C) > Sediment... | reverse complement strand
CACGTCTCTGACCGTATCGTTCGCCAACGTGCCGACGCTAGACCCCGCAGTCGGCTCCGACGAGGCCAGCTCAGCTGCCTTCGTCAATCTGTACGACACTCTGGTGTATCCGACTTCCTCAGGCGACGTCCAGCCCAACGCGGCAAAGTCTTGGACCGTCTCAACTGATGGTCTAACGTACACTTTCACCCTCAGGAGCGATATCAAGTTCCACGACGGCACCACGCTCAAAGCCAGCGATGTAGTCTACTCCATCAACAGGCTGCTCACCATAGGCAAGGGCTACTCCTACCTCCTTGCTCCTTACGTCTCAAGCGCTTCAGCCCCCGACGCCACTACGCTCGTCATACAGCTCAAGAAGCCCTTCGGGCCATTCCTGCTTTCGTTGGTTAGGGTCTACATCCTTAACCAGGCTTTGGTGACGGCGAACACCAACGCGCAGGGCGCCTACGGAAGCAACGGCGACTACGGATCGACGTGGTTGCTTTCCCACGACGCTGGCTCCGGCCCCTACAAGATCAAGGACGTGAAGTTGCAGGAGTACCTTCTGATGGAGAAGAACACCGCCTACTGGGGCACTACGAAGTCCGACTCGCCCGACACGGTCAAGTTTCTGGGCACGACGGAGCCCGCCACCATCAAGACGCTCATGAGCTCCGGCCAGCTGGACATTACGGACAGGTGGCAGTCCACCGAGAGCCTGGATTCTCTGAGCAAGATCAATGGCGTCCAAATAGTAAGCATTCCCACTTCTGCCGAGTTCTATCTGATGATGAACACTAAGATGGCGCCCACCGACGACTGGGCCTTCAGGGCTGCGATGACCTACGCTTTCGACTACCAGACGGTCGTCACAAGCATATTCCCCGGCAGCCCGCAGGCAGCTGGTCCCGTACCTTCCGCTTTGCCAGGCCATGACCCCAGCGCTGTCAAGTATCAAAGGAACCTGACGACTGCACTCAACTACCTCAAGATGTCCAAGTATTACAGCCAGTTGAGTCAAATAACGGTCGTCTATCACTGGATCGCCGAAGTGCCCGACGAGGAGAAGGTGGCGCTGTTATTCGCCAACAACATGAAAGACATCGGCATAAACGTACAGGTGGTCAAGGTGCCGTGGCTGAGGGTCGTGGACGAAATGGGCAACCTGTCGACGGCCCCCAACATCGTTTCCATCTTCGACGAAGCCAGCTACGCCGAAGCGGGCTCTCTGCTTTCGTCCAGGTACACATCGAGTTCGACGGGCACTTGGGAGCAGAACGAATGGCTTCTCAACAGCACCATTGACAACATGATCTCCGACGCCCTTTCGACCATCGATAGAAACGGCCGTTTCCAGAAGTACTATGCCGTGCAGCAAGCCCTTATGAGCATGTATCCAAGCATCTTCGTCTTCGATCAGAACGAGAGGAGGGCCTACTTCGCAGGCTACGTAGATTGGTACGCCGCGAAAGGTCAGCAAGTGCCCGTGCTGGGTTACAACTTCGACTTCCGCAACATTGGAGTCGATGCGGCCAAGAAGGCCGCTCTCTTTCCGGCGGGAGGCTGACTACGAATCGGCCTCCCGTCTTTTTTGTCCCAAACATCCAAGAGGTAGACCCTAAGAATGAGGATGAGCACCTTCATCTTGAAGAGGCTCTTCTACACTCTCTTTGTCCTCTTTGGCCTCTCCGTCCTGATATTCGTGATAGCTAGGGTCCTCCCCGGCGACCCAGCCCGCCTCGCCCTGGGGCCCAGGGCGTCACAGTGGGCCGTCGACCAACTCAGGAACCAGCTTCACCTGAACGACCCCCTTATCCTGCAGTACTTCTATTGGCTTAGAGATGCCCTGAGCGGGAGCCTGGGCCAATCTCTCATCACTTACAGGGACGTTATGGTGGACGTGTCGGAATTCCTTCCGGCTACCCTAGAGCTGGTGGGCTTCGCCGCCGTCCTCGACGTCGTAATCTCCATACCGGTGGGGATGCTTGCCGGGAGGAAGGCCAACTCTTGGTTCGACAACATCGTCAGGGTCCTCTCCTACGTCGGAGTCGCCGTCCCGTCATTCGTGGTGGCCATAGTGTTCGTGCTCGTCTTCGGCTATATGTTTCACGTTCTGCCCACCATCGGAAGGATCAGCCCTTTCATTTATGCGCCGCCCACGGTGACGGGATTCATGACCGTCGATTCCCTCTTGGCGGGCGACCTCTCGGCCTTCTTCGACGCCATTCGTCACCTCATCCTGCCCGCCCTGGCGCTGGCACTGGGTCCCATAGCGCAGGAGATCCGAATCACGAGGGCCAGCGTTGTGGAAAACCTGAACAAGGACTACATCTTGGCAAGCGTCTCGCACGGCGTTCCAGAAAGGCTTCTTACGCTCAAGTACCTGCTGAGGCCATCCATCATCCCCACCGTCTCCGTGCTCGCACTCGATGCGGCGTCGCTCATAGCGAACGCCTTCTTGGTGGAGCTGATATTCAACTGGCCTGGGCTTTCCAGGTACGGCATAAACGCCATGCTGAGGAAGGACCTCAACGCCATAGTCGCCGTCGTGCTCATCTCGGGCATCTTCTTTGCAGCTGTCAACATCGTCGTGGACGTGCTAGTGGCCTACCTCGACCCGAGGATCAGGCTCGTGGAGAAGGGGGATTGAGAGCGGACGAAGCTCAACTCCAGGTTCCGTTTTGACTACAGAAAGAACTGGTTCAAGTTCTCTAGGAACCGCCTCTCGGTCGTAGGCCTAGCTGTGGTCCTCTTCGTCGTCTCCATGGCCCTTCTAGCTCCCCTCGTCGCCCCGTACCCGGGCCACGCCGAGTTCTTCGTGGATTACAACAACTCTCTGGCGCAGCCCAGCTTACAGCATCTCTTCGGCACAGATCAGTTCGGCAGGGACGTCCTGAGCAGGGTCATCTTCGGTTTCAGGTATTCTCTGATGATGGCCGCAGTTGTGCTCTCCCTCGTGGTGGCCCCAGGCGTCGTCCTAGGGTTGGTGGCCGGCTACTACAAGGGGTCGATAATCGAGACGATTGTCATGAGGCTGGCCGACATATTCCTTGCCGTGCCACCCCTGATCCTGGCCCTATCCATCAGCTCAGTCCTGACTCCGAGCGTCTTCAACGCTATGATGGCCGTTTCGCTCATGTGGTGGCCCTGGTACACCCGTTTGGTCTACAGCATTTCGTCTTCTCTCAGGAACGAACCCTTCGTGCAGGCAGCCGAAATAATCGGAGCCAAGCCCAGCCACATAATGTTCAGGGAGATGCTTCCCAACGCCCTAGGCCCCATTTTAACCAAGATGACCCTAGACGCCGGGTGGGTCATCCTCATCGGTGCCAGTCTGAGCTTCGTAGGGCTGGGAGCCCAGCCCCCCACCCCCGACCTAGGTACTATGGTGTCCGACGGGGCGAAGTTCCTGCCCGACCAGTGGTGGCCGTCCATGTTCCCCGCGGCCGCCATCGTGCTGGTCATACTAGGATTCAACCTGCTGGGCGATGGCATCAGGGAGATGTTCGCGGCGGAGGCGGTGTGATGGAGCAACCTCTGCTTGAGGTCAGGGACCTTCACGTCAGCTATGCGGTGTATCAGGGCCTCCTCAAGGTCATCGATGGAGTTGAGTTCTCCGTCGCCCGACGGGAGAAGGTCGGCGTCATAGGCGAGTCTGGGTGTGGCAAGACCACCACCATGAAGTCCATAATGAGGATACTGGCCAACAACGCTGTTGTGGAGGGTGGTGTCATCACGTACAAGGACCGTGACCTGATGAAGATCAGCAGCCACGACCTCACCGTCCTGCGAAGGACCAGCATGTCCATGATCTTCCAAGACCCGACGGCCGCCCTGAACCCCGTCTTCAAGGTGGGCGACCAGCTGCAGGACGTGGTCCGTTACTCCAAGCTGGTGGGGCACAACCCCACCGACAAGGAAGTCAGGTCCAAGGCCATCGAGCTCCTTAAGGCGGCCGCCCTGCCCGAGCCGGCGAGGATACTCGACAGCTACCCCTTCCAACTCAGCGGAGGTATGAGGCAGAGGGTCTGCATAGCCCTCTCGCTTGCCTCGGCGCAGGACTTGCTCATAGCCGACGAGCCAGGGACTTCTCTTGACGTTACGATCGAGGACCAGATAATGAGGCTTCTCAAGGGCATAGTGGAGGAGAAAGGCCTTTCGGTCATCCTGATTACGCATTCCATCGGGACGGCAAAGGGCTTCGTCACCAAAATGCTGGTCATGTACGCCGGCACGATCGTCGAGGAATCGCCCACCGAGGAGCTGTTCGTCAACCCCCTTCACCCCTATACACAGCTTCTGCTCAAGGCCGTCCCCAAATTGACGGGCGGAGGCATCCCCGAGGGCATCGGGGGAAGGATACCCAGCTACTTGAGCCCCCCGCCGGGCTGCAGGTTCGTCAACAGGTGTCCTTTCGCGATGACCAAGTGCCAGAGTAAGCCACCTTTCGTCCACGTGGGTAACGGCCATAAGGTCGCCTGTTTCCTCTATGGTGGTTGATATTGCAAGAGGACATCCTTCAAGTCAGCCACCTGAAGAAATACTTCAAGACTTCTCGCGGCCTGGTCAGGGCTGTCGACGACGTCTCTTTCGGCGTGGCTTTGAACGAGACCTTCGGCCTGGTGGGCGAGTCAGGCTCGGGGAAGAGCACCGTGGGGCATATCGTCGTGGGCATATACTCGCCTACAGAGGGCAAGATCACCTTCTCTGGAAGGGACATCTCGATGGGCGTAGGCAGGAGGCCCAAGGACCTAAAGAAGGAGCTGCAGATAGTCTTTCAGGACCCCGCGTCTTCTCTGAACCCGAGGAGGACCATCAGGCAGATCCTCGAGTTGCCCGTTCGCGTCCACGGGCTGGCCTCTGGAGATGGCGTTGGGAGAAGGGTCTACGAAATCATGGATAGAATAGAACTTCCCCATGAATACGCCGACAGGTACCCGGGGGAGCTCGGCGGAGGGGAAAAGCAGGCGGTAGCAATAGGCAGGGCCCTCGCGACGGACCCCTCTCTTGTGGTCCTGGACGAGCCCACTTCGGCCCTCGACGTGTCTATTCAGGCCAAAATCATCAACATGCTTCTGAAGTTTCAGAAGGAGTACGGCCTTTCCTACCTGTTCATCACTCACAACCTGAGCCTGATGAGGAACGTAGCCCAGCGGGTGGCCATAATGTACTTGGGTAAGGTGAGAGAGCTGGCCGAGACGTCGGAGTTCTTCTCCAACCCCCTTCACCCCTACACCAAGATGCTCCTTTCCGCGGTGCCGGTCATAACGCCCGAAGAGGAGAAGATGAAGCCCGAAAAGGTGGTGAGCACGGGGGAGATCTCGGGCGCCATAGATATTCCACCAGGGTGCAGCTTTCACCCAAGGTGTCCCTTCAGGATGGACATATGTGATAAAGTGGATCCGCCGATGATCGAGTATCAAGAGGGGCACTACGTCTCCTGCCACCTCTTCCCCGCCGGGGTTCCATCGGCCTCATCAGGAAGCGGGAGTAAGTCAAGCTCGAAGGATAAGTGATGTTGAGATGACACTAAAGATACTCTTCATCAATCCCGTGGGGACGGACGCCTACGATGCCCACATAGCGACACTGCTCGGCCGGATCAAACGTGACGATGTCGAACCGACGGTCGTGCACTTGGCTAAGGGCCCTGAACACTTGGAATACCACTTCTACGAGCATTTGGTCATGGGCGATACGCTAAAGGAGGTACGCAGGGCCGAGAAGGAGGGCTATCAAGCCGCTGTCATAGGCTGTTTCTACGACCCTGGCCTAAGAGAGGCCAGAGAACTGGTGTCTATGCCCGTCGTTGGCCCCGCCGAGTCGACGATGCTGGTCGCCTGCTCCCTGGGTCACAAGTTCTCCATACTGGTGGGCCGCAGGAAATGGGTGGCCAAGATGGAAGACAACGCCAGGATGTACGGCTTGAGCGACCGCCTTGCGTCCATACGGCCGCTGGGCATCAAGGTGGTGGAGATGCTGCCCGAGCACGATAGGCTCCTCAGTTCGGTGCGAAGGGAGGCCGCCGCCGCTGTGGAAGAAGACGGAGCTGAAGTCATCGTCCTGGGCTGTACGGTGGAATCAGGCTTCTCCGACCAGCTTAGCAGGGAGCTGAAAGTCCCGATCATCGACCCAGTCGTCACCTCTTGGAAGTACGCCGAGATGCAGGCCGACATCTACGCCAGGCTGGGCATTTCGCACAGCAAAGTGGGTGGATACGAGAGGCCGCCCGACGAGGAAGGCTGGCTATAGACCCTCCCACAAGGGGCGTTCAAGTTTCGGAAAGGGCCCAAAAGACGACGCAGGGCTCCTTGTAGGGATTGTCTACATAGTGCTTGGTGTTCGCGGGGTTATAAAGGACGTCGCCAGGGGACAATATTACCACCTCCTTCTCTCCGTGAAACCTACAGCTTCCCCTGATGACATATGATATCTCCGACTGCCTTTCGTGCAGGCTGAAGGACCTCGGAGGGAGCCTCTTTCCGGGCATTACAGTAGCGGTTCCGAACACCATCCTCGGCACGTCGCCCTCCTTGACCAAGTACCGGACCTGCTCGGCCGGCCCGTCACACCGGGCAAAGCGTGTCAACCCAAGCCTTCTTGCCATGACGTCTCTTCTCTACGCTGCGGTTTCCATGCGCTCTCTCTCGATTTATGCATTTTGGAGACGACAAGAGCAGTTCGAGCTCTGCTGAATGACGATTTGCTATCGAAATCACGCTTAAATAGATGACATACCCTTCGCCTGGACGTAAATGGCTGTCAGAGCTGCTGTAGACGTCGGCGGCACTTTTACGGATGTCTGCGCGCTCGACGAGGAGACTGGCGACATGACGTTTGTGAAAGATTCGACGACCCCAAATGACTACTCCGTCGGCGTCCTGAATACGATGAAGAAAAGCGGCGTGCGAGGCGAAAGGATAAGCCAGTTCGTCGCCACAGGATCCACCATGGTGATTAACGCGATCACGGAGCGGAAGGGGGTCAAGACCGGGCTCATCACCACGGAGGGCTTCAGGGATGTGCTCGAGATCCAGAGGTCCAACAGGACTGACATGTACAACTTCATGTACAAGAAGCCCGAGCCTCTGGTCCCTCGTTACCTGAGAAGAGAGGTGAGAGAAAGGGTGGGAGCCGATGGGTCCATCCTCGAACCTCTGCATGAAGAAGACCTGCTGCCGATCGTTCCACTCTTCAAGGAGGAGGGCGTTAGGGCGGTGGCGCTTTGCCTCTACAACTCCTACGCCAACCCCACTAACGAGGTGAAGTGCGCCGCCAAGCTCAGGGAGCTCTTCCCTGAGGCCTACATCTCCACTTCCACGTCGCTCAGCGCCGAGTGGAGGGAATATGAGAGGACCAATACCACCGTCATGAACGCCTACGTACAGCCCATCGTGGACAGCTACCTTCAGAACCTGAAGAAGGGGCTATCCAACCTTGGGATCACGGCTGGCCTCTTCGTCATGCAGTCCAACGGTGGCGTTTCCTCCTTTGACCACGCCCTTATCACACCCATCCTGCAAGTAGAGTCTGGACCAGCAGGTGGGGTGACGGGCGCTGCAGCCGTGGGGAAGGCAGCAGGGGTCCGGAACGTGATCGCACTTGATGTCGGCGGCACCACGGCCAAGACGTCCCTAGTGGACAACGGAAAGGTCAGGATAAACCCTGAATACAACTTGGAGAAGACCCCTCACTTCGCCGGCTACCCGCTCAAGGTCCCTGTTGTGGACATAGTCGAAATCGGCGCAGGAGGGGGAAGCGTCATTTGGGTGGATGAACTTGGTTCCTTGAGAGTGGGCCCCATCAGCGCCGGGGCCGACCCGGGACCTGCCTGCTACAACAAAGGAGGGACGAGGCCTACACTGACCGACGCCTTCGTCGTCAATGGCATCATCGACCCCGATTACTTCTTGGGCGGCGAGATCCGCCTCCGCGCTGACCTTTCCGAGAGGGCTCTGGCTCCTGTCGCCGAGCGCCTCGACCTAAGCCTGCACGAGGCGGCCTTGGGCGCCATAAGGATTGCGAACGCCAACATGATAAACATGATCAAGCTGGTCTCCGTGAGGAGGGGATACGACCCGAGGGACTTCGCCATGGTGGCCTTCGGCGGTGCTGGCCCCATGTTCGCCGCGGACCTCGCCAGGGACATCGGCATTGGCACCGTCATCGTGCCGCTCGTGCCAGGCGTCTTTTCGGCATGGGGCATGCTGTTGACCGACCTGAGGCACGACTTCGTTCAGACCAAGGTCCTGCCCTTTGAGGAATCGAGCTTGGGAGAGGTGAACGCCGTCTACGCCAGGCTCAAGGAGAGAGCGCTGGAGACACTGCGTGCAGAGGGGGTGAAGGACGAGGACATATACTTCCGGCCTTCCCTTGACCTCCGGTACCTGGGCCAGGAGCACGCCGTAAACACCCCGCTGGAAGCCGCCCCCATCTCGGCTGAGGGGCTTAAGGCCGTCAAGGAGAGGTTCGACCGGCTTCACAAGAAGCAGTATACGTTCTCCCTTACCAGCCCAGTTGAGGTGGTCAACACTCGACTTACCGCCCATGGGCGGGTCAAGAAGCCTTCAATCAAGCCGCTTAACAACGGGGGCGCGTCTCTGTCGAAGGCCGTCAAGGGGTCAAGGACGGTGACGCTCTTAGGAGGAGAGCATTCGGCGGACGTTTACGAAAGGTCTCTGCTTCCTGCCGGGGCCAAGGTTGACGGCCCCGCCATCGTAGCCGAGAAGACGGCCACGACGCTGGTGGGCCCGGGCGATGTCCTTACCGTCAACAGGTATGGGCATTTGGTAATCAAAGTGAAGAAGGGGGCGGTGTAAATTGACCGAGACCAAGACCGACAGGTTCACCCTAGAAATAATCGGAAGCAGCCTGGTGTCGGCCGCCGAAGAGACCTTCGCCGCCTTCGGGAGGACGAGCAAGAGCCCGGTCATCTACGAAGTCCTTGACTACGCTTGCGGCATTATGGACGCAAAAGGGCGGCTTATTGCACAGGCCAACGGCGTTCCAGGCTTCCTGGGCATACTGGACAGCGCTGTTAAGGACGCCCTGAAGAAGTTCGGCCCCGAAGGCTTCTCTGACGGTGACATCCTCATAATGAACGTCCCTCACTATCACGGCACCCACCTGAACGACGTTACGCTCGTCATGCCCGTCTTTTACAGGGGCAAGCTTCTGGCCTTCTCAGCAAACAAGGGGCACTGGTCGGAAGTGGGCGGGATGCACTTTGGTAGTTGGACTTCCGATTCCACCGAGATCTATCAAGAAGGGATGCAGTTCCCCATAGTCAAGCTCTACGAGAAGGGGAAGCCCAACAAGGCGCTCATTGATGTCATCGCATGGAACTGCAGAACCCCCGACATGACGTTGGGCGATATGGAGGCGCAGGCGGCCTCCCTTAGGGTTGGGGCTCGCCGGATCACCGAGCTGTGCGACAAATACGGCCTCGAAGCAGTGCAGGAGTACATCGACTGGGGCATCGAGCAGGGACGCCTGAGGACCAAGCTGAAGATGAAGCAGATACCTCACGGCAAGTTCGTCGTGGAAGATATGGTGGACGATGACGGGATCTCCGACACGCCCATCCCTGTGAAAGCGACGGTGGAGATCACCGATGACAAGTTCAAGGTGGACTTGACTGGCTCGGGCCCCCAAGCTAGGGGCTCCATCAATTCGCCCTATCCAGCCACCCTTTCGGCGGCGAAGGCCATCATGAAGGCCGTCATAGATCCTTACGCGCCAGCCAACGAAGGGGACTTCGAACCCCTGGAGCTCATAGCCCCTGAGGGCAGCCTCTTCAACCCCAAGTACCCGGCTCCCACATCGACCTACTGGGAGGCCATGGCCTTCGTAACGGACATCGTCTGGAAGGCCTTGGCCCCAATGGTGCCCGACAGGCTTTCCGCGGGTCACTTCCTCAGCGTCTGCGCCACCATCGTCGGTGGTGTGGACGACAAAACGAAGCAGCCATTCGCCATCGTAGAACCTCAGGCCGGCGGCTGGGGTGGAGGCCTCAACAAGGACGGCGAAAGCGGGCTGGTCTGCAGCGGCGACGGTGAGACGTTCATCATGTCCAACGAAGTCATCGAGGTCCGTCACCCGATCAGGGTGGAGCAGTATTCCCTGAACGTGGAGGACGGAGCGGGCCACGGCAGGTTCAGGGGTGGCTTCGGCCTCGTCAAGGACTACCGCATCCTCAATTCCGAGGCCTCCTTCACCGCTTCCTTTGGCAGGTCCATCTACCCCTGCTGGGGCATGGCGGGTGGCGGCCATGGGACTTCCAATTACTTCATCATAATGAAGGACGGCCAGCCGCCTCGCAGGACCAGGAAGGTGGCGGCGGAGCTACTCAAGAGAGGAGATATGGTGAGGCTAAAGACGGGCGGAGGCGGAGGTTTCGGTGACCCCCTAGACAGGGACTTGCAGAGGGTCGCCTGGGATGTGAAGAACGAATACATTACGAGACAAGAAGCCGAAAGGACTTACGGCGTCGTCTTCAAGGGCGGCACCCTGGAGCCCGATGTCGAGGCCACCGCTCGGCTGAGGGAACAGCTGAGGGCTCAGAGGTCGTAGCCTTGGGCGCACGCAGCGGGTCTAGCGGAGCGTCAGGCAGGGAGTGAGGCTGTTGGACGTCTTAGAAGCCCTCAGGAGGAGGCATATGTGCAGGGACTTCGACGCCACTCCTGTCGAGAGCGAGAAGCTGAAGAAGCTGGTCTACGCCGCTACGAGAGCGCCCAGCGGCGGAAACATGTTAGTAAGGGAGATCATCGTGGTCGATGACCCCCGCCGGATGGAGATGCTCAGGGGAGTGACTCCGAGCTTCCTGGCCAACGCCCCTGCCGCCATAGTCATCTGCACCGACCTTGAGAAGGCCTTGGATGTAATGGGCACGCAGGGCCGGGACGTGCTCTCTCTCTTGGACGCGGGGGCAGCCGCAGAGAACATCGCGCTGGAGGCGGTAGAACTGGGTTTGGGAGCGTCCTTTGTGCGGTCATCCACCGAGTCGGCCGCCAAAGTCGTTCTGGACATCCCCGAAAGGTATCGATTAGACATCATCGTGGGCGTGGGTTACGTGAGGAAGGGCGGGCCGCCTCCCATGAAGGCGCAGAAGGCTCAGATTCATCACAACAGGCTGGGTGAAGCTTGGGTTGGCTGAAGTTGACCGGGATGCGCTCTTCGAACTGGCCACCTACTTGGTCGCCAGCGCCCGCGATTGCCTCGACGAGCCACCGGCCTACGGGCCTCTGCGGCTGCTGGTCGCAGTCGACAAAATAATCGAAATGGGCGAATCCCGGCCTCTCCTTCGTGACGAATTCTTGGCAAGATTGAAGGGCAGGATCGGCAGGGACATCCTTTCTGTGATGAGCGACAGGCGGGCCTTCGCCAAGGCCCTGGACGACCTGTCCGTGGAATTCGCCAAAGAGTTCAAGAGGCGTAAGGGCGATCGATGAGGATGCGGGGTCTCCAAGGCCTCACAATCCCCAAGCATTTCACTAAGAGCGGTTGAAGCCGGAGCTCGTCGCTCAGGGTCGGCTTCATGAGCCTTCAAATATCTGACGTTAGGCTAAGACGGGCATCTGAACGTTTGTAAATAGGCAAAGTAATCCGTGCGCCCGTGCAAAGCAAGCGCCGCATCAGGAGGCATAGGATTTGGGATCGCTTTCGACACGGGCGCGTAAGGACGGGCAAAACCCGGCCAGGCAGAGCGAAGCTGCCGAGGGCTCTTCCGAAAATGAAGAGGAGCACCAACACGGGGAGGATCACGACCGACAGCACGGCCGTCACGGCTGCTGCTGCTGACTTCGAAAAGCTGTCCGCCATGACTTCACCGGGTCGGCCTTGGACATATGTGATGTCGGTGGCAGTCCTCCTTCTCGGGGCCACCCTGCTTACGGCGTCTGCGATGGTGGTGAGGACCGCCCACATGCACGAGGAGGGGGGCGCCGAAGAAAGGCTCCTTTCTACCAACGTGGTCGGCGAAATTGAACTTTCACCCGACGCTTCTAGT
>Ga0272448_1007036_pt1 | contig 11989 bp, 4 predicted proteins | sample YNPCB0191_FD_202220 | JGI IMG/M metagenome (GOLD analysis project Ga0272448, IMG submission 202220) | Hot spring sediment microbial communities from Yellowstone National Park, WY, United States - YNP-CB-019-1 | ecosystem: Environmental > Aquatic > Thermal springs > Hot (42-90C) > Sediment... | reverse complement strand
AGAAAAGCCTTTTTCAAATCCTTCTGTTCTCTGTTCCCTGCTCTTCATGTCATATAATCCGCGTTCGCGAATAACCTTTAGACTAGAAGCGCTTTAAACCCCACCGGAGCAGAAAACAAATGGCCATAGGAAAATTCTATAGGGACAGCTTCATATTAACCGTATCCAACCTTTTTACCGGAATCATCGGCTTCGTTTTTTCAATACTGCTTTCAAAAAAACTCGGCGCGGAAGGACTTGGCCTTTATGGCCTCATAATGCCCGTGTACGGCCTGTTTTTATGCCTTGCAAGCGACGGGCTGACCACCGCCCTGTCGAAAATATCGGCTGTGTATTTCAGCAGGAAGGATTTCAAGAACCTGAACAGGACCATGTCCGCAACTTTTATCTTCATCTTTATGTGGAGCCTGGCTATTGCTTTCCTGGTTTTTATAAATTCCTCACTCATAGGTTCCTATATAATCAAGGACATAAGAAGCTTGAACGCATTGAAAGTCATATGTCCTGCCGTTGTTTTCGTATCCCTTTCCGCAATACTGAAGGGATATTTTTACGGGCTGGGAGAGTTCAAGATTGCGGCTTTGATCGATGTGCTGGAAAAAGTCCTGAGGTTGGCAGCGCTTCTGGGAACGATAGAAATGCTATCCCTCCGCTATGTGGGCAGTACTGTCACCGCCGCATATTTTGCACTGGCTGCGGGCGAATGTGTAAGCTTCCTGTCGCTTTACACGGCGTTCAGGATATACAGGGAAAGGTACAAGACAATCGCCGCAAAACAACAAAACGGGTTACAGCTTTTATACAATGTACTGGTAATATCATTCCCTCTATGTGTCAATGGCTTCGTTTCGTCACTGTTTTCCACCGCATCCACCCTGGTCATACCCCGCAGGCTTCTATCCGCCGGATTTCCTTATGAATCCGTCCTGTCGCTTATCGGGAAATTTTTAGGCATGTCGTTTAACATAACTTCCCTCCCTGCCATAATCATAGGTTCCATATCAACCGTCCTTGTTCCCGACCTTTCGATAAGCATTGCCAGAAACAATTCCTGGGAAGCCGAAAAACGGATAGCCCAGGTCCTGAAAATTGCCGGCCTGGTGGGGATTTCAACCCTCGTCGTATGTCTGTCGATCCCGGACCAGTTGGGGTTGCTGTTTTACAGCAGGGCGGATCTGGGCCGGTTTATAAGATTTGCGGCAATATCCTCGGTAATAGGCTACATGGCGTCTCCAACCTTCGGAATGTTAAACGGGCTTGGAAAGCAAAACACGGTATTGAAGAATTCCATAATCGTCTCTGCGGAGGGTCTGGTGTTTATTTACATATTTACCGGGATTCCTGCGATACATATATACGGCTATGGAATATCAATCGCCATCACGTCGGTAACGGCATTGATACTGAACATCAGAGAGATAAAAAAAGTATGCGAGCCGGGAATACCGGCGCTGGAAGCAGTCGCATACGCACTGGCGGGAGGGGTGTCGTATTCCGTCTTAAGCGTGCTTAAAAACCTGCTGCCGGATACGCTGATAGCGTTCAAGGCAGGAATTGTGAGCATGTCGGGATTTTTTCTCGTATTTTCGATCTCAAGGCTGGCCTCCAGGCTGATTGTAAGTCCGAAAAAATATAATGTAGCATGAAAATATAGTTTTCATGCGGCTTATGCACACGGCTATTTGCCTTCAGGGGCCGGCTCGGTATTTTTTGAAACGCAGAATCCGGCAGCCGGGTTTTCATCCCGCTCCCTTTTATCGGCCCTTACGAGAATATAAGCTGCAATTCCCGTAACAGCCGCAAGCGCAACAAGTATTGCCGCCGTGGCAAGCGCACTGAGTCCCAGCTTTTCGGAAGCAACCTGATATATGCCCAGGAATCCGAAGAAAGCGAATGCAGCCGCTGATAGAAGCTTGATAATCCTTTCCGGAATCTTTTTGCACATGATGACGCTTACTACGATCCCTATGCCGTCAGCTATAACCATACCGGCGGTGGTGCCCGCCAATATGCCGGCAGGACTGTTCGGGAACCTTGCGGCTAGGGCTATTGTGGCAAGCTGGGTCTTGTCCCCGAGTTCGGCGATAAAAAACGCGATTGCTACAGTAACAACCGCCCCGAACCTGGTTTTCCTGTCCTGCCCGCCCTCAAGCCTGTCTCCCCTGATTGTCCACAGTCCGAAGAAAATAAAAGACAGCGCGGCTATACCCTCTATCCACACCCGGACGGATTGAATATGAGCGATCAAATTGCCCAGGACCACTGCCAAAGCATGGTTCAGGACAGTCGCAACAAACACGCCGGCCAATACCTTGCCCATCTTATATCTGGTCGCAAACGCCATGGCAAGAAGCTGGGTCTTGTCCCCCATTTCAGCCAGTATCACCGCGCCCAGTGCAAATAAAAACGCCGTCAGGTTCAAATGCATTTAATAAACTTCTCCCTTTCAATCCGAAGCAGCATGGCGATCAACATGATTATCTTATTACCGGCGGCGGCAAATGTCAATCTAATACTACTTTGCTACTTTCCCAGGCAAACCTCGACCTGATGCGTAACCCTGTCGTTTTCAAGCCTTATCAGATTGTCGTCCGATACCTTTCCGTCGATAGACACCTTTTTCACTCCCCTGCTTACTCCTTCCGGGTTTTTTATTCTTATCACGTACCGTGTCTCAAGATACCGGTACCATATCTCATATTCAGTCCACTTTTGAGGTATGCACGGGTCGACAGCCAGAGTTCCCCCATTTCTCCTGAATCCGAGGATATACTCCAGTCCTGCCCTGTAAATCCATCCCGCCGAACCGGTATACCACGTCCAGCCTCCCCTCCCGATATGCGGGTAGACCGCATATACGTCCGCTGCCATCACATACGGTTCCACCTTGTATTTGGAGTATTCTATATGGGTGCGGGCGTGATTTATCGGGTTGATAAGCTCAAAGAGCTCCCAGGCCCTATCTCCGTCGCCGAGCAGCGCATTGGCGATTATCACCCACGCAGCGGCATGGGTATATTGTCCTCCGTTTTCCCTCACACCGGGTACATAGCCTTTGATATACCCCGGCTCAAGGTCTCCTTCGTCAAATGGCGGCGCAAGCAGTTTGATAAGGCCGTCTTCTCTTTGCACAAGGTAATTTTCTACGGAATTCATCGCTTCCACGGTTCTCCGGGGATTTCCCGCACCCGATATGACAGCCCATGTCTGCGCAATCGAATCGATCTTGCATTCACTGTTGATTACGGACCCCAAGGGCATACCGTTGTCAAAATATGCCCTTCTATACCAGTTCCCGTCCCAGGCATTTTTTTCAATGGCATTTGCGATCCCCGAGGCAATTTCAAGGTACTTCCCCGACCTCTCCTCTTCCCCTTTCCAGCTGCACAATGGAGAGAATCCTACGAGAACGGCATACAGGAACCAACCTATCCAGACGCTTTCACCCCTTCCCCTGTTGCCGACGGTATTCATACCGTCGTTCCAATCGCCCGAACCCATGAGCGGAAGTCCGTGGTCGCCGAATTTGAGGGCTTTTTCGATCGTCCGGATACAGTGGTCGTATATCGATGATGAAACTGCCGAAGCAACCGGTCTCCCATACCTCTCATCCTCAAACTCCTTCAATGGCTCATCTTCGAGGAACGTCTGCCCGGCATCGAGAATCCCGTAGTCTCCGGTAATGCGTACATATTCCGATACCGCGTACGGCAGCCATAAAAGGTCGTCGGAAAATCTTGTGCGCGTCCCTTTGCCCGCCGGTTCATGCCACCAGTGCTGTACGTCGCCTTCTATAAATTGGTGGCCGGCATGCTTGAGTATCTGTTCACGTGTGATTTCAGGCCAGAACTGAGCGACAGAAAGGCAGTCCTGCAGTTGATCCCTGAAGCCGAAAGCCCCTCCGGCCTGGTAAAACGCGGTCCTCGCCCACAACCTGCAGGATACTACCTGATAAAACAGCCATCCGTTCAGCATTATGTTCATTGAATGGTCCGGAGTATTCACCTGGACGATTTCAAGCTTTTCCCTCCAGAAATCGGAGACTCGTATAAGGGATTCTTCCGCGTTTTTAATTTCCCTGTACCTTTTGATACAGTTGTCAATTGCCTGCAGGCTTGTATCCATGCCAAGCATGAAAACGACTTTTTTCTCCTCGTTTTCCTCAAAACTTATGCTGGTCTGCATGGCCGCGCACGGGTCATACCCTGTACCGAGCGTTCCGGAAAGCTTTTGCCGTTTTAAAGCCTCGGGCGAGGAAAGACCTCCCGCCCCGAAGAATTCCCTTCTATCTCCCGTCACAAAGCGTTCTTTTTCTGAAACATCCATAAACGCAATCCGTCCCGGAAATTCCTCATTATATGGGTTTTCCAGCAGAAGCGCGCCCGAGTCGCCAAGCCTGGTCCTTATGTGCATGGCGGCGGACTGTTCGTTTACACCCAGCACAGGCCTGATATAATAAGTCAGTGTAATATTCCTGGCATAGCGTGATACATTTTTCAATTTAATAATGCTTATCTTTACAGGCTCATCGACCGGTACATACTGCACCATGCTCTGTTCAATCCCATGGCTGGTATGCTCGAATACCGAATACCCGAACCCGTGCCTTATGATGTAGGGTTCGCTCTCTCTTATCGGCAGAGGAGTTATTGTCCACAGCTCACCCGTATCGCTGTCGTCAATATAGATGACTTCCCCAGGGCTGTCGCTGACCGGGTCGTTCGACCATGGCGTGAGCTTATTCTCACGGCTGTTTTCATACCAGGTATATCCCGAGCCGGATTCTGAAACAATAAATCCAAAATGTGGATTGGAAATCACGTTTATCCACGGCATGGGCGTGTTCTGGTCTTTTTCAAGCCTGACTACATATTCCTTTCCGTCGGGGCTGAAACCCCCTATTCCGTTAAAGTAGTCAAGCTCAATCTCCTTATGGCGCGGCAGACCGTATTCCCGTGTCCCGCCGTTGAATTTCCTGATTTTAGGCAGCTGGTCGGCCTGGACTTTTTTCACCTGGTCTGCAAGCGCACCGCTGTCACCCTTCAACACTATCCTTGCCGCCGCATAAAGAAGGCTGATATCTTCTGCCGGTATATTGCTCCTGTTCAGGATGAATACCCCTCCGGGCTTATTCATAATATCGTGAGCATGACTTGACGTAATTATGTCGTAGAGGAGCGCTCCAAACGGATGAGTATAGCTGTTTTCTTCATCGTTCAATATTACGAGGTCAACCTTTAAATCTTTCAGCTGCCAGTATTCATGGGCTTTCAAGATATCATACAGAAGGTCGATTTCATCGGGTTTGTGTAAAATAACCAGTACGACCGGAAGATCTCCCGATATTCCGTATGGCCAAAGAGATGACTGGCCTTTTGTATTCCTGGATATGATATCGAGGTTTAGCCTCCTCTGGGGGCTGATATAAAGTATATGCGAGATCAAATCCTGATAAAGCTCTATTTCCGGAGCTTTTATGTTCAGGTACCTCGCCTCGACCTGGCTCCTGGTAAGAGCAAGTCTGAAAGCGCTTTCCACAGCTTCAGGATTCATATACTTTTCAATGAGTTCCAGCAAAGCCTCATTACTTTCGCTTACGGCAACAATGTATGAAATCACGGCTTTTTTACCGGGTTCTACCCTTACTCTTTGTCTTAAGCACATCACCGGGTCCAGAACAGGTCCGGCCGTGTTTGAAAGCGGCTTGTTATGGCTCACGGCAATCGGCGCCGTTACGTTATGTCCCCTCCCTAAAAATTGGGCCCTGTCTGTTTCAAACTGCACGTCTCCTATCGTTTCGCCTTCAACGACCGCCGTGTTGGCAATCCAGAAGTTTCTGTCCATTTCAGACCTCGGACGCCTGTTTGCGACTATACACCTCTTTTCGGGAAGGAACTCGGTCTTGACAAACAGGTTGCTGAAAACGGGATGCGCCACATCTGCCGCCTGAGGAGCCAGAACAACCTCAAAATAGCTTGTAATCTCAAGCACATAGGCCGTCTCGCCGTGGTTTTTCAGGGTAACCCTCCTGATTTCGGCATTATCGCCGGATGCCACCACAATTTCGGTTTCAGTCTCCACATCCCCGTCCCATCTTTTAAATCTTGCCTTGTCCGATGTAAATATCACCTCGTATTTTTCAGGCAGGGTGTTTAACGGGGCGTGGGTGGCGGACCATACCAGATTCGTATCCGCATTCCGTATGTAGAAAAACATACCGTAATAGTCAAGTATGGCTTCCTCCCTCCACCTGGTAGCCGTCACCATTTTGTTTTTGCTGTATCCGGTTCCCTTATCGGTAATCAGGACGGTATAGCTGCCGTTAGACAGGATATGCGCCTTCGGGAGGACAGGGTCGGGCATCCTGAACCTGCGTACAGGACCTCTTTCCTTGTACACCACATCCTTGAACGGTATGATTTTTTCCTTGGTTTCCTTGGTATACAGGATATTGGCCGGTATTTTCTCCTGCAGCAGGAGCTGTGCCGCTTTTACCACAGGGTCGGCATGAAAGCGCTTCTGCATTATGTTTTCATTGAGGTAATTGTTCAAAGACAGAAGGCTCATCCCCTGATGGTGCGCCATGAAGCTTTTTATAACCGCCCGTTTTACCCCAAAGGGCAGCCTGTCGGGAGTATAGTCCACAGCCTCATAGAAGCCGTACGGGCCATCCAGCCCTTCGGCCTTCAGCGCTTTGATATTTTCGACCGCCCCGGCCGGGTCAATTATAAGCGCCAAAAACGTAGCGTAAGGTGCCACTACCGCATCTTCAACCAGGCCCCTTTTCAAGCCCAGCCATGGTACGCCTATTGCCTTGTATTGGTAGTCCAGGTTTATGTCGAGAGAATAAAAGCCCGACTCGGAGACTCCCCACGGGATGCCCCTCTGGGCTCCGTATTTCTTCTGGCTTCTGATCACAAAGGAATACGTCTCGTCAAGCAATGTATTCCTGTAGCTTTTCATAATCAGAAGCGGCATAATGTATTCAAACATCGTTCCGGTCCAGGAGACCAGTCCCTTGTAACCGTCTACCACCGTCAGCGACCTGCCCATCTTGAACCAGTGCTTGGGGGGAACCTCTCCCCTTGCTATTGCGATGTAGCTGGTCTGCCTGGCTTCCGATGCAAGCAGGTCGTAATATGAGTTCGTAAGCCTGCTCTCCTCAATGTTGTATCCTATTGAAAACAGCTGTTTGTTTTCAACATAAAGTGATTTGAATTCTATGGCATCCGCGATAGCCCTTATCCGTTCAATCAATTCGGTGTACCTGGAGATGAATCCCCTGGCGTTTCCGGCGGCCTTCAACACCTCCCCCCTCAAGCTTTCCAGCCAGTTCAGCACAATGCTGCGGTCTCCGCCTTGAATTTTCCTGACGGACTCCAGCGTTTCTCCGATGCGTTCTTCGATATTTTCATAGGCGGAAGGCATACTTTTTATGGGGATATTGTCCTTTAAAGACTTCAATATACCGCTGACAGCCTCCGCAACCCCTCCATCCGGAAAATCACTGTTCAATTGCTGCGGAAACGCTTCAACAATGCCTATCCAGGGCATGAATTCCCCCAATTCGTTTTTGAGCATTTTAACCATGCGTTCGGACTTGGCTTTCCAGGGTGATTTCTTAATGTTAAAACTCCTGCAGCTTTGCAAGAGTCTGCTCAAGGTGCGGCCCCATTCAATCAAGTCCGAAGTCTTTTCGCTCCCGCTTTCATTTAAAAGGCCGGCCGCCGAAAGAATATCGGCGCCCTCGCTCCCTATCAGCCCGAAAGTGTCCTTTATCCCTTCGACAAACCCCTCGTCCACAAGCGGCCGGCCGAGATAATCCTCCAGCCCCTTTGCGAGCGTTATAAGATAGCATACGAGATTTCCGCTGTCTACCGTTGATATGTACCTGGGCCTCAAAGGACGAAGGGTACGCGTATCATACCAGTTGTACAGATGCCCGTTCCATTTTTCCATTTTTTCGATTGTCGATACTGTGTTCGAAACCATTTCAGTCATCTCATACAGGCCGACATACCCCAGGTCCCTTGCCGTCAGAGCGGCCAGCAGACCCAAACCTATGTTTGTCGGTGAAGTCCTGTAGGCAATCCCTCTGGGAGGGTCTTCCTGGTAGTTGTCGGGAGCAAGGTAGTGATTTTTGAAATTCGCATGCTCCTCGAAGTACCTCCATATTTTTCTGGATATCCGCCTGAGTTCACGGGCATCCTCCCTGGAAAGCCTGTAAGGGACGTCCTCTGTGGTTTTACTTATCCGGTACGCAACAAAGGGCGATATACCCCATATTGGTATCAAAACCAGGCTGTAGAACGCAAAGGCCGGCTTCAGAGCAAACGCCAATACGGCCGTAATTACTGCTATCAGCAGGGATATGTACATTTTGCCCCAGTAGCTTGTCAAAGAATTTCTTTGACCTTTTTCGATATCTGCGGCAGTAACCCATTCGAGCATATTCCTTTTTGTGATAAATATCCTCGCAAGTGTCAAAGCTATCGCGTGTGCCATCATATACGCCTGATAAGGCAGAAATATGAAAGACAGCAGCACCTGGAGAAAAACCGCCTGGAGCGCGGATATCGCCGGTATGTAACGTTTGAGCCTCTTTGTTGCAATGCGTTTTGACAGCAGGTAATCCACCATGGCCGTAATAGCAGGAAACGCAACAGCAACCAGAGCAAATCCGGACCATATGAGGCTGCTGCCGGGGAGCACGCTGAAGCCCAGTATTATAAGTGCAACAAGCGCCGGTGATACAAGGCTTCTCCTGAGATTATCGATTATCTTCCACCTGGATAAAAGAGAAAGCGGATTTCTGACACGGTTGCCGTTCCTGTCGCAAACAGTTGCACAGAGCCATGGGACAAGCTGCCAGTCTCCTCTTACCCACCGGTGCAGCCTTGCGATAAACGAATTGTATCTTGACGGGTACGAGTCGATCAGTTCCAGGTCTGTTGCCAGGCCTGTCCTTACGTATGAACCTTCGAGCAGGTCGTGACTGAGGATTGTATTTTCCGGAACCGTATTTTTCAGTACGCCTTGAAACACTGTCAGGTCATAGATACCCTTACCGGTGAAAATTCCTTCGCCGAACAGATCCTGGTACACGTCAGAAACAGCGCAGGCATATGGATCAATACCCCTTTGGCCTGTATATATGCGTGAAAACAGGGACCTGTTTGAACTCTCTATGCCGAAGGAAATGCGGGGCTGGATTATGCCGTATCCCTCCGTGACTATCCCCGCCCGCCTGTCGACCACCGGCCTGTTCAGCGGATGGGCGATTGTCCCTATCATCTTTTTCGCCGTACCGATGGGCATGATGGTATCGGCATCAAGTGTTATCACAAATTTTATTTTTGCGACGGGCAGAGACGTATCGGAGGAATATGCAAAACCGGTGTCATTAAGCCCGAGCAGCAAATCGTTGAACTCCAGCAGAGCCCCCCTCTTTCTTTCCCAGCCCATCCACCTGCCGTGTTTTTCATTGAATATCCGCTGCCTGTGAAAATAGTGGAACAAATCGTACCCGCCCCGGGAATATTTCCGGTTGAGCTCGTTTATTCCCCGGAGAGCCGCTTCGACTATCCTGTCGTCATCCTTCATGCTCCGGGAGGCGGAATCCTTGAAATCCCCAACCAGCGCAAAATACAAGTTCTCCTCCTTGTTTGCAAGGTAATGGCCTTCCAGGTTTTCAATGAGCTCTTCCACACGTTTTTCCTCAGGTATCAATACAGGCATCACTACAATTGTGCTCAAACTTTCCGGAATGCCGCCCTTCAGTTCCAGTCTCGGGAAAACGGCCGGTTTCTGGACATTGCATATCACCCAGTTGACCACGCCTATGGCGATTTCCGAAGATGGCACAATTACAGCTATGCCTGCCAGTACGGCCAAAAGGATGTGGGTGGCCGGCGAGGCATAGAGCGCATAAAGCGCGCCGGCTGCGGCAAGAAGTATCGTGATAAGGCCTATGGACCCCAGGAAAAGTACATGAGGATAGTTTTTAACTATGTCCGCCGCTCCCGTCAAGGATTTTAACCTTTTCCCCAGGCTGTCCTCCAGGCTCCTGGAACCCTTGCCTATCAAATAATAACCTATATGGCGCGCGCGCCGGTCTTCCGGGGCAGCACTCCCGGCAAGCGCCACAGCCTCGCTGGCTACATGGAGTTCAGAAACGCCGTAAACCGAAGCAAGTTCCTCAATCCTCGCCCTGTAATAATTGCGCGAAGCCAGGTCCATCGCGGGGTATGTCCCGTCGGGATCCTGCCTGAGGATTTGCTCCACACTGCTTGTCGATTCGAATATGTCGATCCAATCGGATGTTGAAATAAATTTCAGGCTTATTATGCAGTTCCCTATGGTAACCGCGCTTACCGCCTGGGCATTATGCTCTTTTTGCGTGACGTCCTCTATTGTCGTTCCATATTTCCTGAGACTCTCCTCGATATACCTGGAAATCTGATGATAACCTCGGCCTGCCCTTCGTATCCTGTAAAACAGGTGTTCGATAAAAGACGGGTTGGCCTCGTCGATTGTCCTGAATTTGCCTTTAATGGACCTGAGCATCCTGTCCGGATCGAATTTGTCATTGCCCATCCAGCTGTCGACTGCCTCGTCGGCCTTTCTCCACTGCACCTGGGTATCCCTGATCTTTTCGCATATGTTTCTGATGTTTTCAATAAGGGCAAGCCTTATCATTAAAGGCAGGGCGAGGATTTCCCTGTTGAAGAGCGTGCAGTGGGACTGGTAAGCCTTCAGGTACCTGTAAAGGATGTCTTCGTTAATTTGTCCGTCGGTATGGGAAATAAGCTCGACCGCGACAGCATAAATCCTTACGCACCCTTTGAGCTGGCCGCATTTGAGAATCGGAAGCCGAAAGTAATCCGCCTTTTTCAGGGTCTTTCTTATGCCCTTTACCTGTTCCTCAATAATATAAAAATTATCAAGCAGCCATTCGGCTGCCGGCGAAATGGAATGCTTTTTCATAACGTCTTCATTAAGACGCTTATATACCGACAGGATAAAATCATAATTCTCATTCATCCTGGGTATGGGCCAATTCAGAAGACTCCGCCGTCTGCCTACCGAATGCTCTATGGCTATTTTCGCCGCGTGGTCCTCCAATTCCTCGCAGGTAAGAGGGACGTCGCGAATTTTAACAATTTTGTTACTTCTCGCCCTCATCAGTATAACCCACAACAGAGATAAAATGGTTAAGGCCGTAATGACTTCAATTATAAGGCTTATATAAAGGTACATTAAGTCGACCACTCCTGTAGCTTAAAATGTACAAATTAGCCAAAATGAGCGACATGACAGCATGACAGAGGGGACGGTTTCCTGACACTATATGTAAAAATATTACAAATTATGTCAAGGAACCGTCCCCTGTCATATTATGTATCGCCTTCGACCAGCATGGAAACCGGTACTTCAAATCTCTGATTTGTATTGAGTCTGGAAACCGCCGCATTGTTATTGTCCAAAACATTTTCTATCCAGACCGGGTTGCCTTCATACAACACTTCAATTACTCCGTCCGACCGCATTATTTCTTTCGCCCTTTTCTTATCCATCCGATCATTTCTCCCTCTTTCAGCATAAAAATTGACTAAACCGCTTATTCCCCAAATACTGAATAACAGTCTTAGTGTGTCAATTTTTTAAGGTTTTATGACAGGCGGCTTAAAGGAAAACATGGTCGAGCATATTGTCGAAAATTTCAGGCCGCGGAGATTCAGCGCAATGGTGTTGAAAGCCGCGGCCGCAATCGAACTCCCTGCCGGAACCGTCAAAAGGACCAATACAGGTATAGGTGATCATATACAAATTGTCAGGAAATAAAGCGCCTTCCCGAAAGAATTTAATATACGCAGAAAAGGCGTCAAAATCTGTAATTCTGTAAACAAAACCGTCTGAATCAAATTAAAGCGTTAACTAGCAATATTTTCTTTATTTGCACTAATGTTCTGTTTAATATATAACCTGA
>Ga0272448_1007035_pt1 | contig 11989 bp, 4 predicted proteins | sample YNPCB0191_FD_202220 | JGI IMG/M metagenome (GOLD analysis project Ga0272448, IMG submission 202220) | Hot spring sediment microbial communities from Yellowstone National Park, WY, United States - YNP-CB-019-1 | ecosystem: Environmental > Aquatic > Thermal springs > Hot (42-90C) > Sediment... | reverse complement strand
GATGCTCTGTAAAAAATATTTTTGGTGGATTTTCAAGGCTCTTTATAAAACTTTCAACTGACTTGAATTCTTGCAAGCCCTTCCCGTTTGCAGAAACCGGGTTAACAATTATACAGGTTTTTTCCATAAGATAATTTTAACAGAAAATCGTTTAAAGTAATAACATTTTTTTGAAAGTTGAGAAATTAAATGCTAAATATTTTAACGACGGAGATCTCTCGCTTCGCTCGAGATGACCAAACTACGGTCGGTTAGAAAGGAGGCACAGCCCTCGTTCTAAAATGTGTCACCCCGAGGAGCGCAAGCGACGAGGGGTCTCCTCTTTTCAGTGGAGGAGGTGGACTGACCCTCCTCCAACTCCAATCAAAAAGAATTTAACGAAGGAGATGTCTCACTTCGTTCGACATGACCCCCCACGAGTGTCACCCCGAACGTAGTGAGTGGTCTCCAATTCAATTGAGGGGGTTGGACATCACCCCCTCAAAACATCCCCAAGGAAACATAAACGGCGGAGATTTCTCGCTACGCTCGAAATGACTCGGTTGGGGTGTCACCCCGAAGTTCTTTTCTGAGGAGTCTCCTCTTTTAACTCTTTTACCGTTTTTTGTGTACCTTATTTGAAAAAACATTTTTCTCGTATAATATACTTGATGAAAAACTTTGGCTTTAAGAGAATAATTTTTATCTTGATTTTACTGGTTATATTTATTGGGCTTTTGCCAGGTAGAGTGTCTGCAAAGACCCCTGGCGAGACACTTAAAGATATGGGATATGTTATTGGCTTCGCCGATGGAAAACTCCACGAAGATTATCTTATGAAACAGGGTGAACTTGTTGCGCTTGTTTCAAGATATATAAGATTAAACTTAATTCCAAAAGAGTATAAATTTATGGATGAAAAGAATAGCTTTGATAGATTTGTTAATAAAGTTTACAACTTTCTTGTGAATGCATATTATAATACAAAACAGTTCTTCATAAGAATTTATTATGAATTGACGGGAAAAGAGATATATTCTGGTGTTAAAAGAGGGCATTACTTGTTTAATTCAATTGTTATCCTTAGCACTTATGGTTTTCAACTTCAAGAAGGTATTGATGTGAATGCAAAATTAACCTCCGAGGACTTTTTTAATATTATTTATGGAATGCTTGGATTCAATGAAAACGAATTTATAAATAGCGAGGATATTCCTTTAATCGAAAAATACAGAATAATCTTTGCACTTCATGGGAAGAGAAATTCGCCAATTCTTTCAAAGAAGGGCTATCTTACACGAGGAGAAGCCTTCGAGGAATTTTTACGGCTCATACAAACGGGTAGTTAGTGTGTAAAACTTTTACAGAGTGTGTAAAATTTACACACTTTATTGAGTAAATTGGGAGTTATTCTTTAACGGCAAAATGAATTTTTCAAAATTCATAAGTATCCTAAAACATATCTCAAGTACAGTATTTGTCGATATTTATATTCCGAATATTTTGACACTTTGGCACGATTTTTGCATAATAATAAGTGGAAGGTTGTAGTAAGTTGAAAGTTGTACCTTCCCTTGCAAGGAAAACTTGCAAGAAGCACCTTGAAAACTGAAGAGAGTAAAGGTAAGGATAAAAAGAAGTTATTAATTTAGCCGAGTAATTTTTACACTATATGTTTTCGGTTTTTACTGCTTTTGGGTGTTGAAGGCATTTTGCAAACTGGCGCTAAGGAGTTGGGCACTTAGCACAGGCAAAAGCCTTCAGGATTCAAAAGTAGTTTAAAAATAATAAAAACTCACAAAAATACGGAGGTGAGATTTGGAACAAAATCCACGAAAAGTAACAAAAACTAAAAAATTTATCGCTTTGAAAGGAGGCGAAAGACTTTATGAAAAAACTAATTAACATTGTTGTTGCACTTACAATGCTTCTTTCTCTTATTGCACCATTCAGAGTGCAAACAGCAAGTGCTTTTCCCACTGGCAACCCAGTTACTCTTACAACTTCTAATTTTTTGACCCCATATCTTACATCAAAGCTCTCATCTTACGGTGCCGGTCCAAGTGACTCTTCCTGGATTTTAAACAATTTTTCTATTATGGATCCTGCACCTGATCTTGCTGGGATTAATGGAGAAAAATGGCAGTACAACAAAGGCGATGCCGCTGCCAATATGAATTACGAAGTTTATAGAATGGGCGATACAATTTATGGTAAAGTTGACTGGGGTACAGGCAATGGCCCAGCTATGTGGCAGAAAGTCGTTTTATGCAGTTGGGATGACGCTAATGGTAAGTATGTTGTAGTAGATTCTTCAACATCGGTTACTACTCCCGGTCAGACTGTAGTCCCATTTTCGATGGCAACATCAAACGTTCAGTATGATGGTCAGTACTATCTGCTTGTCTATAAAGATGTAGGCCACGTTTTTCACCCGGGGGATGATCCAATAGCTGAAGCAGGACCTTATTCCTATCGTGAATCAGTTTATATCACATACCAGATCACTATGGTGACACAAACATTGAATTTGTGCCCTGGACACCAGACTATTACTGGATACATATCAAGAGCTACAGGAATTGCTCCAGACCATGAAATCACTGTAGTTTTGACTTATCCAACAACTGGAGATATAACCCCTGGGACAACGCTGCCTATTCATGAGGGTTATTTTAAAATGGCAGCCAGATACATAATTAACCCTGGCTCCTCAGGCTATTTTACTTTAGATCTAAACATTGGCGCTTCTGACATTGGCAAATTTTATATTTTCGTTGAAGATGGTTATAATGGCTATATTACCAATACTGAAACCCCACTTGGCATTGACTCAAACGACGCAATAGTTTACTATTATCTATCTAATATCCCAACAATTTCGTTGAATCTTACTTCATACATTACTCCATTCATCTACAAGAATACAAACAATCAGCCTATCGTTCTTGTCTTAACTGACCAGAATGGGAACCCAGTGAGTGGTGCAACATTCACTTTAACAAATGCAACCGGAACCTACTCAGAAATTTCTCCAGGTTTCTACAGATTTGTTATTAATGTAGGCAATGCTGTTGATGTAAGATTTAAAGCGTCTGTAACTATGTACGGCACTCCATTAACTAAGGAACTCGTTATTAATACAAGAGATCTTGGTGTATTCAACCCGTATATCGATATTAATGCACCATATGCAATTTATCCATATGGCGAAGGTCCATGGAAACTTGATAATGTTCAATCAGTTTATGACAAACTTCCTTGCACAATCGGAAACAGTTTCTATTTAGAGGTTGGAGTTTATGAGCCAAAAGATTCTTATAATTACAGCGTTTATGATTTCTCATACGAAGTTAATGGACCAGTCGAAGAGGTTGGTGAAGGTTGGTATCTTGTAACTGGTAAGGGTAAAATTAGCGTTTCAATGAGCGCTACTATTTGGGAGAGAGCAAACAAAGATCAGCCAATAAGCAAATACAATGCTTGCTGCCATACATTTGATAAGACTGTTGACATCTGCCAGGTTAATTCATGTACAGTTGGTGCAGTAACACTTTCTGGAACGAATGTTATTGACTCTACAACTGTTGAAGTTGGCAAGAAGGTTGACAGGCTTTCAGTTTCAGTTGACCCAACAGGAGCACCAGCAGATTTGACATGCTCATGCCCTAACTATGTAGTATTAATGTACATGGTAGATTCAACTGGAGCACTTGTTTCCAACGCATTTACAGTTGATACATGGGCTGGAACTACTGCAAAAGGTTCAGTGATTTGGTACAACCCACAGGGTGCAACTGGACCAAACATCCCAGACCAGCCAATTCAGACATTCAAGCCAACTGGGCTTTACAGTTCAAGTGGATCACTTGTTGAAACAGGTCTTAAGTTTGGAGACTGCCCATTCAATCTCTATGGCATTACATTCAACTACCCAACAAATACTTCTTGTGGGTATCAATTAGTAGTAAAAGTATTTGGTCTTCAGAGAACATTTGATGCTTGCGGTACAATGACCGTTAAGTATCCAATGATTGCTGAACTCTTTGACCCAATTTCTGTTTTACCAACAGTGAAGCAACTTACCTCAACTGCAACAATATGGGAAGGCAATCAAGATCCAAACGAAATCCTTGCTGGTGTTTCAACAGTTGTTGATATTACCAATCCTCAATTCTCTGGAGCGCCGACCTGGAAGTTCACTCTTAATGGAAAGACTGTTTCAGGAATCGGAGTAAGTCCACTTCCTGATGGTGGTTACAGATTCTCTAACATTTGCCTTAATAATGAAGGAACATTTAAGATTTACGGCTATTATTACAATACTGGTTGCACAATTAGAGAAGAAGTAACAATCGAACTTAAAGTTGTCAAACCTACATTCACTGTTGAACTTGGGCTCCTTGACGGAACCAAGATTCCATCTGATGGAATTTTGACAGAAGGCTTTACTGAAAATGTTTATGTAACTCCAAAAGATCCTCGTAGTGGAACTACACTCCACGACTTTACAACCGGCGGATGGCACCTCGAAATTGGTGTTAAGGATAATAGCTGCGGTCTTGCACCAGCAGTTGCATGCGCAAGCAACATTCCTGGTGTTTGCTGTGGAATGAGCGGTATTGGTGTAACTGGCTGGGATAACCCATGCCTTGATGATGACCCAATGGTAGATCTTTACTTTGTATCTGAATGCGGTGCAAAGATTTATGTAACATCCTTCAAGCTTGTTCCACCAACAGTAAAGGTTGATCCAACGGAAGTTCCGTTCACAATTCCTGCAACTGCAACTCATCTTACATTCACAGTTAAGGATGCACACGGACACGGTGCACCTGGCGTTGGAATTACAATAAGCGGAACTAGCGCATTTGGAACTGGTGCTTCTGGCTATACCTGGACTGCAAGTGGTGCAACAACTGGTAAGAACGGTGAAGCAGATTGGGCATTTATTCCTCCATTCTCTGGCAAATACACCGTGACAGCAGACGCAGGTGCAGACTTCTGCAAAGTCCAAGAAGTTAACTTCGGAAAACTTGGCTGGGGTATTAACACTTCTGCAACATTCGAAGCGGTTTACAAAGCACCAGAAGTTGACAAGACTGCACCAACACTTACCGTAACTGCACCAGCAGATAAGTCAACAGTCAATACAGAAACCGTTAAAGTAACCGGTAAAGCAACCGATAATGTTGGTGTAACACTCGTTGTTGTAAATGATGTTCCAGTAACACTCTTACCCGATGGAACATTTGCAACAACAGTTACACTTGCAGAGGGTGATAATACTATCGTAGTTAAGGCGTTCGATGCTGCAGGCAATGTGGCAACACAGACCCTCACTGTCACTTATCAGAAGCCAGCACCAACCGGAACAAAGATTGTTTTGAGAATTGGTTCTGATGTAATGACAGTTAATGGCAAGGTTGTCCAGCTCGATGCAGCACCTGAGATTAAAGAAGGCAGAACCTTCTTACCACTCAGAGCAATTGCTGAGGCATTTGGTGCACAAGTAACCTGGGTACCAGATACACAGGGTATCACAGTTGTTCTTGGCGACAATCAGATTGGTCTCCAGATTGGAAACAACACTGCAGTAGTGAACGGAAATGTGCTCTCCATCGTTCCTCCATACATTAAGAACGGAAGAACAATGGTTCCTATCCGTGTTATTGCAGAAGGTTTTGGCGCACAAGTTGAGTGGGATCCTGTTAACTACATCGTAACAATCACAATGCCATAGGACTCACAAACTGAGTCTCAAGCCCCCCGATTTTCGGGGGGCTTTTTTAATTTCCAAAATTGTAGTATAATTCTCTCTGAAGCTGGAGGTGATTTATTTGAAAAAGTTGGTCATTGTTAGTTTGATTTTGGCACTTGTTTTTGTTTATGTAAAGCCTGCTATTGCTGATGTTGAAATTAGAAATGTGTCCGTTGTTCCTTCTACAACTGATACATTTGCACAGTTTACTTTTTATATAGTGCTTCACAAGGATTTGAATAGAGGTGAACAACTATACATAAAATTCCCTTCCGATTTTTCTCTTCCTTCAAGCATCAGCAAGGACCTGATAGAGATAGCGGCGAATAAACCAAGTTCTGTAACTATTAGTAATAATGTTTTAATATTGACTTTAAGCGAACCTGTTTTACAAAATCAAGGTGCGGGCACCGGGGGTGTTGCAGTGGTGATTTCTTCCAGTGCTGGAATTAAGACACCATCAATGCCAGATGTTTACTCAGTAGAAATCTGGACTACAAATGAGCCAAACCATGCGACCTATTCTTTTTACATAGGGACTGAAACTGGCGGTTCAAAGGTGTCGGATTTGAGTGTTACCCTTAGTAATTACCTGGCAGGAAAAACTGCACGGTATGATATTTCATTTACTGTTTCAACAAATGGGGCACTGATTCCCGGGGATTATATAGATGTATTTTTCCCTAAAGGAACTTCTGTTCCTCAAATTCCTGACCCGTCAAAAGTTTTGATTAATTTAGCCAATCCCTCGATTATAAATGTACAGGGAAGAAGGGTGAGGGTTTATGTTCCTGAAAATCGTTTTATTGCAGGAGGTGCTAAGTGCACGATATTTTTCCTTCAGGAATTTGGCATAGTTAACCCTGAATTTACGGGAAACTTTACGATACAGGTTGCAACAAATAAGGATCCAGGACTTGCAACTTCAAATATTTACACAATTTACGGTTCCTCAATTGTGGGATTGACAGGGACTGCTGATCCATCTTCGCAAAAGGTTAATGCTTCATACTCAGTAGAATTCAAGACATCACCCCAAGGTGCACTCACTAAAGACAAAGACAAGATTAATTTGAGATTCGCAGATGAGTTTCTTTTTCCAAAAGTTTCAATTCCAGGCGCAATAACAGTAAATGGAAGTCCATGTACAAATGTCGTACTTGATGGAAATAAGATTACACTATACTCGCCAGTAAATGTTGATGCAAATAGTTCAGTTAAAATAGTTATTTCAAAGCAATTTGGAATTATAAATCCGAGTGCAGTAGGAAATTATGAGGTATTTGTTAATACATCCTCTGACGCCGTATTTGTAAGTACAAGCATTGCGATTACGCCGTCAACAATTACTTCACCTGTTGTGCAACTGTCGAATACCTCCGCGGGCCAGGCAAGTAGTTTTACAATTTCATTCAAAACCGGCGCAAGTGGTAATCTTCTCCCAGGAATCGACAAAATTTACATAGTATTTCCACTTGGGACGACGATACCAACAAGCATTCCTACATCTCAAATAACTATAAATAGTGTTCCTACTACTCTTATAGAAATTTCAGGCACAACAATTACAATAACTGTGCCTTTTGAAGTTAAGGAATTTTCAGATGTTATGGTTAAAATTGGAGAAGGTGCAAATATTAAGAATCCCATTCAGGCAGGGAATTATAATCTTTCTGTGTATACTACAAAAGAGCAAACACCTATGGTCTCAAATGCATATAAAATTGAGAATGTCCCGGAGACGAAACTTATTATAGCTCCGGCTGAACCAAATGGAACTAACGGATTTTATAAAACAAAGCCCTCAATAACTTTCTCTGTGTTCAGCGCAATTGATCCTAATCCGACTGTGTATTACTATTTTGATAACAATACCCCCACTGTGTGGAACGGGAATCTTATTATTGCACCCGAAGGCGTTCATACTATTTTCTTCTATGCTGTTGATAGAGAAGGGCATAAGGAATCTACAAAATCCTTCCAGATAAAGGTCGATACTATTCCTCCAGTTTTGTTTGTTACAGAGCCTAAAGATAACTCAATTGTCTCAAGTAAGACTATCAAAGTTAAAGGGATTGTTGATATTGGCTCTACAGTAACTGTGGGTGGAGTAAATGTCCCTGTTGATGGAGCCGGTAATTTTGAAAGTACCTTTGAGATGAGTGGAAATTCAGAGACTATTTCTGTTGTTGCAGTGGATATTGCTGGAAATACAACAGAGGTGAAGGTGAAAGTAACGCTTGATACGGAACCACCGCCTCTTACAATAGTGAAACCTGTTATGTTTGAAAATATTATAAAACTTCCCCTTGTCGTAGAAGGGGTAACAGAAAAAGGTGCAACTGTTACAGTGAACGGTGAAAAAGTTACAGTAAAAGAGGACGGAACCTTTTCATACGAATTTTATGGATTAAAGGAAAATGTTATTAATAACATCGAGGTTGTTGCTAAGGATGAAGCAGGCAATACTACTAAAAAGACAGTTGCATTAAAATATTCAAGGTCTGTTTCCATAATCCTTCAGGTTGGGAATACGGTTGCAGTTGTAAATGGTAAGAATTATACGCTTGAAGCAGTCCCCCAAATAAATTCTGGCAGGACAATGGTTCCGTTAAGATTTATTGGTGAATCTTTTGGCGCAACTTTCGAGTATGATGCGACGACTAAGAAGATTTCTATTCAATTTAATAACAGTGCAATTCAGATGTGGATAGGAAAAAAAGTTGCTATTGTAAATGGTAAAGAAACACAGTTGGATGTTGCGCCTTACATACTGAATGGAAGAACTCTTGTCCCGATAAGGTTTATATCAGAGGTTTTTGGTGCAGATGTTGTTTGGAATCCGCAGACGAAAACTGTTTTGATTATATATCCAAAGCAGTAAGGAGGTGATTTTGTGAAAAAGTTATTGATATTGCTAATAGCACTTGTTTTATCGTGGCAAATATTCGGATTCAATAGCTTATCAAAAGCTGTTTCTGTTGCTCCACCTTTTAATGTTGATGTTGATCCTATAAATGCAGGTGTTGTTGCGCAGTACAGGATATACGGCAGTTACTCGGATTACGATAGAGTTGGAATTTTGAAATTGTATTTTAGAGATGATACCAGATTTAAATTTGATGCTGCGCCTTTTGGGAGTATTTTAGTGAATGGGGACCCAGTCCAAGGAGCCCAATTTAAATTGGTAACATCAGACAACTCAGTCGAACTTACCCTTTATTTGAGCAAACTTCTTTATAAAAATGATCCTGTGGAGATTCTAATAAAGAAGGAGGCAGAGCTTGTAAATCCAATTACTCCTGCAACTTGTTACAAAGTGAGGGTCGTTTATTTAAATCCAAATGGTGTTGAGTTAGGCTCAAACCTATCAAATAGCTACAGGATTACTGTTTCCTCTGTTCAAAATGTTGAAGTTAATGTTGACCCACCTGTCAAGGGAATGAGCGCTTCCTATGATGTAAAATTTTTGACAGGTGCAAGAGGTGCACTTCAAGAGGGGTCAGGAGAGATAAGAATTCGTTTTCCTGCTGGCACAATCATCCCTTCTTATTTATCCAAATCATATGTTAAGGTAAATGGAGTAGAGGCATCAAGTGTTTATAGGAGTTCGGATGATCCCTATGTACTAAGGGTTTATGCGTCGTTTGATATTCCTTCATATTATCCAGTTTTTATTGAATTTTCTCAAAAATTTGGTATAAAAAACCCTCCCTCCGGTATGAAAGTTTTATCTGTTTCTACTTCTGTTGAAGATACCTGGGTTGACTCGCCTCCTTTTGAAATTTTTGATCCACAGGTTCAAAACTTATCTATAACGCTTTCGAAGGATTTCATAGGAGGAAAAGCGGGTTTAACGATAACATTTACCACTTCTCCTGTTGGCGCTCTTGATAAAGGTAAAAACATTTACATTAATTTTGATAACAACTTCAAGGTTACCAGGCAGGACATGAGTAATCTTATCTATGTAAATGGGATAGCATCTAATGCAACTGTAAATGGTAATACTTTGGTGATTGAAAGTCCCGTTTTTATTTCTTCATCTGATAAGGTCGAAATTTCGATAAAAGAGGATGCAGGTATTATCAATCCCTCTATACCAGGAACTTATAATATTAGCGTATGGACCGATACAGATAGTTTTAAAGTTACTTCCGGAATAACCATCCGAGAATCATCAGTTTCTGAAGTAAAATTTGAGCCACTTTACAGCGGAATAAATCTTTTAAATGAATTTAAAATAACCTTTAAGACAGGTCCAGTTATGACTTTGTCAAAAGGAGTCGATTATATAAGTATAACATTTGATAAGGAATTCATCTTTACAACCGATAAGCCGCCAAAAGAAGCCTTTACAATAAATGGATTGGTTGCAGACTCTGTTTCTTTGTCTAACGGAGTTTTGACGATTTATGTCCCACAGGATATTGGTCCTGATTCTTATGTTGAGGTTAAAATATCTGCAGATGCAGGGATTAAAAACCCCTCTTTATTAGGGAGGTTTGGTATAACTCTATATACTTCTAAGGAACCTAATCAGGTTGCAAGTAACAAGGTCGAATTTATTTCTCTTCCTGTGGTAGAGTTTTCAATAAATCCATCCTCACCTGATGGCATGAACGGGATTTATAGAACTTCACCTGAAATCACTCTCTCAACTTCAAATGGTTTAAAAGTGTTTTATAAGGTTGATGATGAGGAATTCAAGGAGTTTCAAAAACCTTTTAAGGTTGGCGAGGGAAGTCATTCTGTTTTTGCATATGCTGTAGATGCGCGTGGGAACAAGGGTGAAATTGTTGAAAAGAAAATTGTGGTTGATACTACTCCGCCAGTTATTAGTGTAGATAATTTATCATCAGAGTTTGTTGTTTTGGGCTCTTCGAAAGTTGTGTCAGGCTCTGTTTCAGAACCCTGTACTTTGAAGATAACTTGGGGGATAAACGAGCAGATACTTGAATTATCAGATAATTTAAAGTTTTCCTTTACACTTGATGTAAAAGATGGCGATCCTGTTGCTATATGGGCGAGGGATCTTGCTGGGAATCAAACTACACTTCTTCTCACTGCAAAAATCGATCAGGAACCACCAACTATAAGTTTTGTAGATCTACCCTTAAAGACACTTTCAGGGAATGACGAATTTGAGACAACAGATGATAATTTCACATTAAAAATTTTACTGAATGAAAAAGGAAGAGTTTTTGTAAACGGCAACGAAGTTTTCCAGAATAGTGCAACTTATGTCTATTCCTTGAATTTAACAGATGGCGATAATGTCCTTACCATAGAGGCATATGACCTTGCAGGAAATAAATCTATGAGAATCCTCATAGTTAGAAAGGTTAACGAGAAGATAATTAAACTTCAAATAGGTTCTAAAGAAGCAGTTACCTCAAATGGAAGAGTTACTCTTGACCAGAGTCCGTTTGTTGAGAAAGGAGTAACACTTGTGCCGTTAAGGTTTGTCGCCGAGACCTTTGGCGCAACAGTAAATTATAATGACGCCTTGAAGTTGATTACCATAGAATTTAAAGATAAAACTATACAGGTTCAGATAAATTCAAACATTGCTTTGGTAAATAACCAGATTGATAAACTGGAAGTGTCACCTAAGATTATCGGTGGTTTAACTCTTGTTCCTCTTAGGTTTATCGCAGAAGCGTTTGGTGCTCATGTTGATTGGGATGGGACAACAAAGACTATAACAATAACATACAAACCGTAGGAAATTTTTGGGGGACGAAGAGTCCCCCTCTTGCAATTTTGAAATTTTTTGTTTTTGTGTATTATAGAGTTTAGGGAATTGGTGTGAGGGTGTAGTTTGTAATTTTCGCTGAAAGAAGGTGAGAATGTGGACCTGTGGAAGCATAGGCATGAAGTACATAAGAAGAAAGTAAAGAAACAGGGTGGTTTTACCCTGATAATCGTGCCTCACTATCAAGGTAAAACCGTCCGTATAGTTTTAACGCCATTGAGAATTTATACAATTTTATTCTCGTTTGCATTGATTGTTGCATTTGCAATTTCATTTGGGGTTTCCTACAGGGAACTTGTTGCAAACGCAAAGTCACCCGGAGTCTATGCAAGTGCTATGAGTACTGAACAGGTACAGCAACTTCAAAGCCTTCAGGATGAACTTGCAAAGACCAAAGCAGATGTAGAAGCCCTACAACAATATGTCCTTTCTTTGGGCAAACTTGAGAAGGATGTGCGGTCTGCCCTGAAACTTGGAGGTGAAACTGTAAG
>Ga0272448_1007034_pt1 | contig 11990 bp, 8 predicted proteins | sample YNPCB0191_FD_202220 | JGI IMG/M metagenome (GOLD analysis project Ga0272448, IMG submission 202220) | Hot spring sediment microbial communities from Yellowstone National Park, WY, United States - YNP-CB-019-1 | ecosystem: Environmental > Aquatic > Thermal springs > Hot (42-90C) > Sediment... | reverse complement strand
GGTTAATTTTGAATAGGAAGAGGTTCCCATGAAAAGCCCAAGAATAAAGCAATGAAATATTAATGAAAACAATAGATAAACAAACATTGTTTTCGTATAATTCATTTGCTTTCCGTTTGGGCTTAAGAAAAAATGGTCATTCATTAGAAGTTAGTTATTTTCGGGTTTATTTGCCCAATTTAGTAAAAATAATTTTTTCATTTTCAACAAGATATGAATATGATATATCCAACCACTGAAAAGTCAACAAATCAAGGGCTAATTTGAGTTTCATTTTATTTAAGTAACATGGGTTCACAGGTAAATTTTCTGTCCCGGGCATCATTTCAATGGTCAGTCCTGTTTGATTTGCAAGAACTGGAGCCACTTTAGATAATGGTAATGCTCCTTCATAAAAAGGAAGAGAAACTTTTCTATCCAACGGAACGGATTTGGGTAAGGAAATTATTACTTCTTTATCCAATAAGGATTGTTTTGTCTCTGGGTTGAAGATTTTACAATCAACAAGTTGGTCCATTCGCATATTTAATGTAGTATAGAAAAATATAAAATCGTCAGTAGCACACCACCGAATATTCTGGGGAACAATACGGGCACTCTTTAATATCATTTCCAATGCTATACTTAAAGGCTTCTGAGAAATAACCACCTCCCCTACGGGTAACTCTGCTATGCTATTATCGGCAACAATATTACAACCATAAGTAAAATTCAGACTATTGAGAACATTAAATAATTTCGTCCCTGCTCCGAACCCTGCTGTTACTGTTATATGTTCATATTTTGAGGGAAATTTACCCAATAAAGACAATCGTGTCAGGTTTTCGTATATAGATTGTTCCGTCGGGTATAAAAAATAATAATCATTTACTTCCTGCAAAGACATATTTGTCTTTTCAGATATTTGCTGAATTAAATTAGCCATTTCCTTTTCAGGTTTATCAATTTGAACCCATCGTGTTTCAGCACCATTAACAATGGAAATAGATATAGGGTATTCTCCTCCTAATCTTCTGACAATAACATTTAATAAAGCCGATTCCTTAATAAGGTCAAAAACATTTTCATTTTGTATCATCTCATCACGGGAATTACTTCGTTCTTCTTTCGGAGTAGATTTGCAAGATAGGTTTACAAAAATAAGAAGAATACATATCCCAATGAAATATAATATTTTTTTCTGCATAGATTTTCTCATAAAGTAATACAACACTTTTTAATTATGTAATTAAAGGTCAAATATCATACAATCTTATATCATATAACGAAAAAAAGTAAAAATTCTTTTCTTATTAAGGCTATGTTTCAATTATCTGTTTATATTATACTTTGGTGCTTGTCTAATGGAGCACAAACTTTTTACGGAGAAATCCCTGAAAATATCCCAACATTCTTAATAAAAATTCAACGAGAACAATCTGAGTTTTATGGGGGTATTATTATTCAGGGACAATGGGTAGATAATGCTTCTCTTCCTGAATTAAAAAGTAAATCGGTGGAAATTGTTGTAGATACTCCATGGGAAACACCGCAAATTCATCGCCGAGAATTAGGACATCGGATTGAACTTTCATATGAAGCACCTGTACTGCGGAAAAAAAGACTGGAGGAAGGTTGGAAAAAAGCAGGTTATGTGCTTTTAGATAATCCTCAGGGGAAAAAGGTGTTAAAAGAGGCTATTTATAAGCAAGCAATACGAGCAATCGAAATGGCTCAATCTATTTATCAGCAAAATCAGCCTCCTGAATTACTATATAGCCCGAGTGGAATAGAACTGGATTCAAACACCAACAGGAATACTTTTATAAAACAGTGGATTTTTCATATTTTGATAATCATTTCAGGTGTTTTGTGTTTATCCTTTATTATCTGGAAGTTCCTATTAACTCCCCATTCATCATAAGATAAAAAACTCCCATTTATTTCTAAATCAGCCCTTTAACTTCATAAGCCACAATGAATTGTTCTTTATTTTTTACTTTAAAGGTACCAATAGGAGAACCTCTAACCCTTCCCTTTAACTCTGCCCATGCTCCACTTCCCACAACAATTGTCCCTGGATTTGCCATATCACACAAACGCTTTGCAGAATTTACCCTATCCCCTACAACAGTATATTCCATTCGCTTCGGAGAACCAATAAATCCCGCGACTACCTCTCCCGTTTCGATACCAATACCCAATTGAAAAGCAGGTTTTCCTTCAGAAACTCTTAATACATTCAGTTCTTCGTTTCTTTTTAATATATCTAAAGAAGCACACACAGCAGAATATGTATCATCTCCTGTGGAAATGGGTGCACCAAATATAGCCATAATCTCATCGCCTATATATTTGTCCAATGTTCCATTCCAGGCAAAAACGATTTCTGTCATTGCCGTAAAATGTTCATTTAGCAAAAAGAGTAATTCTTGTGGAGAAAGTCGCTCCGCCATCTGTGATGAACCCCGAATATCACAAAACATTGTGGCAACTTTTTTCTTTTCACCACCCAATTGAATAGCAGAACCTTTGCTTATGATTTGCTCAACAACAATATCGGGCAGAAATCGTCGGAAATTATCCCTCTTTCTTTCTTCTTCAAGCATCTTCATATTTAATTGAGCATTTTCTATAGCAAGGGCAATTTGATTAGCCATAGAACAGAATAAATCTAAATCTCCCTCATCAAAAAAAGCCTTTTTTTTAATCGTATCAATATAAATAGAACCTAATATCCTATCTTCGATTCTTAGGGGAACACACATAGCACTTGTTATTTTGCGGGCAATAACACTCTCCCTGTTCCCAAACTCCACATCTGCATAACGGTCTATCATAAGTACGGGTTCACCATCTATGGCAGACTTTCCTGCTATACCCATACTCGGTGAATTCGCTTCTAATCCAGAACCCATTGCCCGTGCAACTTTCGTTACTAAGGTATTTTTATTTTCATCCTTCAAAAGGATAAAGCCTCGTTCCGCACCTAAAACTTCTATCACAAGGTCTAAAACTTGTTCAAGTTTTGAATCCAAGTGATGTGCAGAACCCATAATTTGTGTTGCTTTATATAACGCATCTAACCGACGATAAGTACGAGTCAGTTTCTTTATATCAATAGAGGGGGTAACGACTTCTTTCGTCTTTTGTAGGGTCGGTTCCGCTTCTTCCTTGGATATTTTAAATAAAGTATTTTTGACCTCTTCTATTTCCTCACGAACATGTTCCATCTGGTCTATATACTTACTTTCATGTCTGTCCTTATCCTGAAAAGTTTTGGAATCTTTTTTAGGTATGTCATCTCTGAAAACAATTCTGCATTTACTGCCAAGCCATATTTCATCTAAATGTTTGAGTTTATGTTCCACTATTCGTTGACGATTTACATAAGTGCCATTCAAACTTTTCAAATCAGCAATAATATACGCTCCATCTTTAATAAAAATCTTTGCGTGATGTCGCGATATTTCTTCCGTGAATAAAATCACATCACAGTCATTCGACCTGCCTAAAACTATCTCTTTGTCTTCAATAGGAACCGTCTGTGTAGAAATTCCCTGTTGTTCAATAATCAATAAAGGCACAATATACCAACTCCTTTTAATAACATATAGTTATAGAAATTGATATTTAAATTTAATTTAACAAAAAGTTTTTACTTTCTTTGTCAATTATGGGATATAAGGTTCGATAGATATTTTATCTGAAGCAATTCCTTGAAGTTTCATTGTAAATTCCCAGGCTGCTCCTTGATTGTATACAGCCATCAACAACACATTATCTTTTTGTAATTTAACAGGGAACTGGTCCTGGTCAGGTGTCATGGTTCTTCCCTCTGCAAATGAGTGAACCAGATTTCCATTAAGCCACACTTTAACACCATCATTACTTCCCAATAATATCTTTGCTTCAGCAGGTTCAGGCACTGTAATCTTACATGCTACATAAGCTACACATTCCACTGCACCACCAGAGAACTCTGCCAAATCTGCATAAATCAAACCATCTCCACGGACTTTTATTGGTAAAATACGCCAATCTTTAACAGAACTCATATCCGTTTCCGGTGGGAAAGAAACTTCATCAAATAATCTTCTGGCTCCGTAATCTTCCATGCGGTAAGGACCACTTACACTCCACGAGCCAATATATTCTCCTTTATTCTTCAGGCCATTTAACAAATACTCTAACTCTTTTGCTTGATTATCTTTTAGGTTAGGAAGCATTTCTTCCAAAATCGGTATCGTTTTTGAAGGATAAGAAAAACAGATATTCTTTGCTACACTAAATCTTGCGTTTGCCCAATCTGCTTTTACCGCATTGTTAATATTCCTTCCTTCTATAAAATCCAATACCTCTAATAAACTCAATTTTGCAAGTCCACCCAAAATATTTTTTTGAAGCGATGGATTGTCACCTGCCATTTTCCAGAGACTTACATAGTAATCATATTTTTGTCTATCTGCCATATTTAAGGTCCTCAATATATTTAAGGAACTTAAAATACCGACATTCTTAACCTCTTCATTGGCTTCCTGCGAAATTTCATCTACTATCTTTTGCAAAGTATTTGCATCATCACACTGTCCTATGGATTGCAAAATACTTACCTTTAAGTTAGGTTCATTAGACCATAAACTTTCAAGCATTGCACATGCTTCCGGGCTTTTAATATTCCCTAATAAAGTTATTAAGGATTTCTTTTGTAAATCATTCTTACATTTTTTCCATTGATCCGTTATAAGCGTTACTTTGCGTCCTTCATCTCTTACCCTATCAATAATTAAAGAAATAGCCGGAAGGTAAGCAGAACTATTCTCTGCATCTGCCATAAGTTTATCAAAGAGAAAAGATAAATCTTCTTCATTTCCTAAAACGGCATAATAATTAATCGCCCCATCCAAAATATCTTTATCATTCTTTGATAGGGCATTCTTAATAATTTCTTTGGCTTCTATTGACCTGCGTTCTGTTAATAAATCAACGGCTAATTTTTTAACCTCGGCATTTCCTTTCTGAACTTTTTCTATCAAGTACTTGTTGGTATCAGGATTATCCAATTTAATTAACGCATCTTTGGCTATATCTTTAATTTCACGAGGACCATTTAATACGATATTCACTAATGGCTCTACGGCACGGTTGTCGCCCATTCGACCTAAACATTGAATTGCAGATATTTTTACTTCTCCATCTGCATTCTCGGCAAGGTCTAAAATCTGAGAAATAGCCCCTGAAATTTTACGAGAGGCAACAACCTCCAATATTCCTAACTGAAGTCTTGGATTTGCTGTTTTTAATGTATTTACACATTTCTCTAAAAGCAATTCATCAGAAAAAGATTTGTCTTTTAATAAATCAATAGCCGTCGACGAAAGTATGGCATCTTCACTATCTACACTCTGCCAGACTTCATTAAAGGCTTCCTTACCCTTCAACTGAACCAGTCCTCTCAGAGCATACCCCCTACTCACAGGAATTACTTTGTCATTATTAAATAATGACGAGTAGATTTCCAAAGCCCTATCTTTTTCAGACAATTCCAATTGGCTTGCAATCTTTAAAAGAGAAGACTGAACATCCAGATTTTCCAGCATGGACTTATTTTTTGCCCAGTTCCATAATACATTTCCAGATTCTTTTCCACCGATAGAACCTAATGCGATTATCACCGAACTTTGTATTTTCGGTGATGGATTATCCAGATATTGTGCTAATGTTTCAACAGATGAGTCATCCTTTCTTCTCCCCAAAGAATTGATAATAGCGACTTTGTCATCTTCTGATGTAGATTCTTGTTTTAATACCTTTATAAGGGATTGTGTCGCTTCCTTACCGGGGATTTGCTCTAAAATACGACAAGCAATATCAATCGTTTCTTTATCTTTCAATAAAGGTTCTATTCCCGGAACAACGGATGGAGTTGCTATTACAACTAATTGACGAGCAATAAATCTCTTGCCATCAATAAAGCATTTGGGCAAAATCGCTACAAGTTGTTTTGATAACTGCTCTTGTTTTGCGGGGTTATTTTGTGTCGTTTTTATTGCTTCCAGAATAGGCTCTAAGGGTTCCCGATTCATTCCAAACTTATAGGTTTGCAAATAATTCAAGGCATCGTTAATGTTCGGAATTTCCTGAGCAAAGGCAACCGATACCAAAACTATTAATGTCAGGAATATATTAATCAAAATATAATTATTTTTCATTTTTTATCTCCTTTTTTGTTTAACCTAAAGTCCAGGGTGCTCTCATAGAAGGTTGCATCATACGGTTGGCTTCATCATCATGGATAAACATTTCCTTTTCAGGGTCCCAATTCAATTTGCGTCCAAGTCTCATCGCAATATTTGCCATATGACACATGGTCGCTGTGTGATAACCCACTTCAACAGGAGCCGTGGGGTCTTTACGGGACTTAACACATTCGATGAAATTCTTATGATGTCCCTTGCTTCTGCCCAAATGAATTTCATTAGGTCCTATGGTCTCTTGCAGTAAAGAAGGAGGATTGGCTCGCAGGTCACCTCCATGAATATAAATAAAAATCCATCCTTTATCACCCTCAAACTTAATTCCGCGAGGACCAACACTCTTCCCTAACAATTCAACACCGTTAGCATACTCAAATCGGAATTCATAACTCATTGCCGTGTTAAACAGTCCTTCTTTGGGGAAGAAACCTTTTCCTTCCACAGAGATGGGGAAGGTATCATCGGTTCCATTACCTAACTGACCTAAATCAATAATATGCGCACCTCGGTCTGTCATTTCCCCGCCACTATAGTCCAAAATATAGCGGAACCAGAAATGACACCTCTTTTCTGTATAAGGCTCTTTTGGAGCAGGACCTAACCAGAAATCATAATCAAAACCGGGAGGAATCGGCATTTCAGGTTGGGGAGGAATAGGAGTATGATTATCCACAGGCATGTTTACCCGTATAGTATGCAATTTTCCTATCCTTCCATTCCTTACCAATTCACATGCATACCTTGCATTATCGCGAGAACGCTCATGACTACCTGTTTGAAACACTCTGCGATATTTACGGACTGCTTCCACTACTGCTTTCCCTTCTGGAATGGAATTGGCCAACGGTTTTTCGCAATAAATATCCTTCCCCGCTTTTGCCGCAGCGATAGAAATAATAGGATGCCAATGGTCAGGTGTTGCAATCATTACCGCATCAACATCTTTACGAGCAATTACATCCCGAAAGTCATGATATACATCACAGCCTTTATAATCCGGTATATTTTTATTTTGGGCGTAGAAATCATTCACTATCTTTTGGGCTTCCTGCGCATGATTATCATCCACATCACAAACAGCAACCACTTGGACTTCAGGTAGACTTAAAAAAGCCTTCATATCATACTTACCCTGACCTCCAACGCCAATACAGGCAACGGTAATCCGTTCATTAGGCAAAGCAGAAGGTTCGGCTCCCCAAACATAGGAAGGAATAATTGCAGGTGCAACCGTTATTCCTGCTGTTCCCATAAGAACATTTTTTATAAATGTTCTTCTTGAGTAATGATTTGATTTATTCATAGGGCAAACTCCAGTTAGATGTTAAATAACCAATATCCTACTTTTATTATTCAACCAAAAATATATAGCAATTCTAATGCAAACAGAGGTATTAATTAAAGTGAGAAACGAACCAAAACAAATCATAAAAAGGAAGGGGGCAACTTGACAAAGAATTTCACATTTTAGGGACTATTTTAATTCTAAGAGGGACTGTGCCGTAGCGGTCTTTATTTGATACCATGCTCGGAACAAAGCGACCCGTGCGGAAGCAAGTCTTCCCTCTGCTTCAATCAAATCTTTTTGAGCCTGATTTAATCGAACCAATGAAGTTTGCCCTGCTTTGTATTCCTGTTCCACCAAATCCCTATTTTTCCTAACATATTGTGCATTTTCTCGTTGTAATTTTAGTTGTTCCTGTGCCGATTTTAGTTCTTGCAGAGTGCTTTGGACATCTGTTATAACATCAATTCTACCTGCATAATAATTTTGCTCTGCTTCACGAAGTCTTGCCCTTGCTTCTGCCCGCAATGCACGGTATTTACCACCCGAAAAGAGATTATACGAAACATCCATACTTACCGTTGTAGCAAAATCATCGGAACCAAATTCGCTATCTACCGTCCTCGTTGCTGAACGGGATAAGGATACATTCATTTGGGGATATAGTGTAGAACGACTTTGTCCAACCTGTGCTTCGGATTGCTGAATAATCAAGGTTAACATCTTTAAATCAGGTCTGTTTTGTAAAGCAACTGATAACAATTCATCAACATTCGGATTTTTCAAATCTTCATCGGTCTCATCTTTCAGAGGTGTTAATTTTACATAGTCTGGAAGGATACCTGCATTCAAACCCATTACACCAGCTAATGATATACGAGCAATTTCTCGATTCTGTCGAGCATTGATAATCTGTGCTTCTGCCGACCTCAATAGAACTTCAAAATTCAGGACATCACTTAAAGAACCGGCTCCTAATTCTTGTTTTACCTTTGCCTCATAAAGGAGTCTTTCATTAAAGGCTTTGTCCGCTTCGGCTATTCGAATATTTTCTTCTGCTAATTGCACAGCATAAAAACTATTTGCTACCGCTGATAACAACATGCGTACGGCTTCCTGCTGGGATTCTTGCGTTGCTTTTTCACCTAATTTTGCAAGTGCAACAGAATATTTACGAGCAAAACCATCAAATAAGGTGTATCGAATAATAAAATTTATCGCATAATTATTCTGTGATTCGGGAATACTATTACTTGCTTGATATGCAGAAATCCATGAATTTAAAACAGTTTCCCAGGGGATTGAGGATAAAATATCCGTGCTAGTCCCTCCCGTTCCTCTAAACATAGATTGAGAAATAGCATTGGAACTCTGTTGCCAAACAGCGTTCTGTGAACGCCGTATAGCCGTATCTGATAAGTCTGTGTGTGAAGCCGTATAATTGGCAATGATTTGGGGATAGTATTGGGCTAATGCCTGTTTAACTTTCTGCCTTGCTTGTTCTATTCGTTCGGACACTGCTTTTAGTGAAGGATTTTGTTCTAATGCTATTTTTTGTGCCGTTTGCAAGTCTAAATATTCAGGGAGTTGCTGTGTAACCTGAGTTGTATCTTCAGATTTTAATGGGAAAGCATCTGTATCTTTATTTTGAGAATAGCCTAAAAAACATATAAAGATACACAAACTTGTAATCCATACACCTAAATATTTTTTAATACCGAAACTTGCGAATACCATATTTCTTTATTAACTCCTCTGTTTGTTGTAATTTTTCAGGAGAAACATTTTCAATACGATGACCCACTTTTCGTGCGGGGACTCCTGCCCATACCTCCAAAGGTCCTACCTTTGTATCCTCTGTAAGGACACTTCCTACACCAATAATAGCGCCATCTCCTATTTCTACACCCGGATGTATATAACAACGACTACCCACAAGGACATTATCTCCAATAATTATCGGCTTAGCGATATGTGGTGTTAAGGCAAAATGTTCTTTTGTTCCCCAAAAAACATGGTGAGTATCTCTTATAACTGTAAATTCAGCAATAGCCGTATTACTTCCAATTTGTATTAATGCAGTAGATTCTAAAATTGTATAGTAACTTAATACGGAGTGAGTACCCATTATTATTTTTCCATCTCTATGGGTACGAAGTATCACATAATCTCGAAAACGACAATAATCCCCACATTCTACATGTCCCTCTATAGTAAAGTGTTTCCCCTGAATACGACATCTCTTCCCTTTTTTGGCAAATTTTAAGCCATGATAGAAACTTCGCCAGCGAACTAAAAACGGTTCAAACATGTCTTACTATTCCTCCATCTATTCTTATGATTAGATATTTTCCAATTGCCGCTTTTGTTCTAACATTGAAAATACGGGTTCCACTTCTTCAGGTTTGGGAATTTTTCGAGTTTTAATTATATAAAATAATCTTCGAATATCATTTAGTACACCAATAATAGTAGGTATAAATAAGAGGGTTACTACAGTCGCAAATACTAAACCAATCGCTAAAGAAACGGCCATCGGCTTTAGGAATTGTGCCTGCATATCTCGCGTAAAGAGCAATCCGATAAGTCCTCCAAATGTCGTGACTGTGGTTAAGAAAATAGCACGGAACCTTCTCTTCCCTGCTTGAAGAATTGATGAAATAAAACTATTCCCTTCGCCAAGGTTGGTATTAAAGCAATCTACAAAAACAATGGCATCGTTAACAACCACACCGGAAAGGGCAACAATACCAAACAAGCTCATAAGTGTTACAATTTGTCCAAATAACAAGTGTCCAATTAGTGCTCCCACAATTCCAAATGGAATTGTAAGCATAATCAGTATTGGCTGAGTATAGGAATGGAATATGGATGAAATAATCAGAAAAATCAGCAATAAAGCAATCGGAAACCCTACTTTTAATGAAGCCAGAGCATCTCTACTGCTTTGTTGGGGTCCTTCAAATGACCATATTAATCCCGGATATTTCTTTTGAAGAGATGGGAGAAAAGTATTTGTTAAATCATTAATAATTTCTGTTGAATTAGTCTTTGTTGAGTCTATATCTGCTGTAACAACCACTCTTCGCATCCCATCAACGCGTGTTATTGAAGAAAATCCAGGAGTAAAATCTACATCGGCAACAGCAAATAGAGGAACTTCATATCCTTGATTGGTCCTTATACGGACTTGATTTAATATAGAAAGGTAACTACGGTCTTCACGAGGATAGCGAACCCGTATGCGGATATCATCCCTACCCCTTTGTATTCGGACAGCCTCTTCCCCAAAGAAACCACCGGCTAATTGTCTGCCTAAGGAATCTAGGGTTATTCCCAATGTTTGTGCTTCAGGTTTCAAATAAAATCTCGCTTCAATTTTTGCAGGACGGTAATCATCTTCAATCTGATATACCCCTTCATAAGTCTTAAGTTTTTCTTTTATCTCTTGACTGGCATGAATTATATCTTGAAGATTTTCACTTCTTAACCATAATTCTATCCCCGTTCCCCGTGGACCTCCACCACTTACATCATATTTCTGTTTTAATGTCCCCGGAATTGTCCCCGTCTCTTTCGCCCACATAGAACTTATTTTCTTCGCATGAATACCCCTTCGTTCTGTAGGTAATAACTCTACTCGAATTTCTCCCACATTACTTCCACCCTGAGCAGAAAAGCCACTGCTACTCTGCCCTACGACACTATAGATATTCTGAATTAATGGTTCACCGCTTATTGTAGTTGTCTTCTCTGCTAACCTTTTAAGAGCCTCCTCCATCCTCTTTACCGCATCTTTGGCAACATGAAAAGGTGTCCCCGCTGGGAACTCAACTTGTGCCATTAAATAATCTCCATCAGCGTCAGAAAAGACTTCAAATTTAATAATCTGTCCTCGGACAAGTCCCAGTACCGTTAATAATATGGCTATAAAAGCAGTTAATGAAATATAACGATGTTTTAACATAGTATTTAAAATCGGGAGATATATTTTATCAATAAAAGCATCAAGAGAATCGCTAAAGAACCATCTTAGTTTTCTCAAAGGATGTTTCCGATTATCGAGATTGGAAATAGTATGAGATAAATCAGGGAGGTCATTGAGATGAGCAGGAAGTAAGAAAAGAGCTTCAAATAATGATACACTTAATGCCGAAATAACAACTATTGGTAAAATGCGGATAAACTTGCCCATAATTCCACTCACAAACATCAATGGTAAAAATGCCGCTATTGTTGTGGTTACAGCCCCTATGACAGGCAATCCCACTTCTTCTACACCTGTTAACGCTGCCTTCATAGGTGGTAGTCCTCGCTGACGATGGTAATATATCGCTTCACCAATTACTATCGCATCATCAACCAACATACCTAACACCATGATTAACCCAAATAATGACATCATGTTTATGGTACTTCCAAGATAATACATAATGCTAATAGCCCCTGCAAAGGAAATAGGAATGCCT
>Ga0272448_1007031_pt1 | contig 11994 bp, 9 predicted proteins | sample YNPCB0191_FD_202220 | JGI IMG/M metagenome (GOLD analysis project Ga0272448, IMG submission 202220) | Hot spring sediment microbial communities from Yellowstone National Park, WY, United States - YNP-CB-019-1 | ecosystem: Environmental > Aquatic > Thermal springs > Hot (42-90C) > Sediment... | reverse complement strand
GCCACGCTCTACGGCGAAGTCAAGGGGGCGAGCGATTTCGTCAAGAATCTGTCCGGGATGGCGTGGGCGCTCATCGTGACCACGGTGCTCGGCGTGGTCTTTTTCATTCTCGTGGACAAGACGATCACCTGGGACTTTATGGTGAAAGCCAACGCCGCGTACTGGAACTATCGATGGGGCTTTTCTCAGACCGCGCCGGCATTTCCGGTCTGGCCCTATCCCGCGCTCCTCGCGATGTTCCTGGTCGATAATCCGATCATTCAATTCGTCGTGCTGCTGGCGATGAGCATGTGGTTCTTCGGCTGGGCGGGCACGATCTTTCTCTCTTCGACGCGCGTGATCTTCGCCGCGGCGTTCGACCGGTTGCTGCCGGAAAAGATGGCGGAAGTCGATCCGCGCACGCGCACGCCCGTGTACGCGATGCTGGCGATGATCATTCCCGGGTTGATCGTCTCCGCGCTGTACGTTTACAACGTGCCGCTCTTGGGCAACCCGGCGCAAAGTCTGACGCTCGCATCGACGCTCGTCATCGCGGTCACGTACCTCGGCTCGACGCTTGCCGCGATCGTGCTGCCGTACACCAAAAAGGATTTATACGAGGCGTCGCCGATCGCCAAGTACCGGATCGCCGGCATTCCAACGATCACAGTCGCCGGCGTCATCTTCATGCTCTTTCTGTTGTTCCTGCTCTTCGAGTGGTTGCTCGATCCAAACGCGCTGTACGGAATCGGCTACAGCATCAATGACCGGGGGGTGAAGAATATCGGCTCGCTGGTCTATATGGGCTTGATGTACGTCATTGCGATCGTGATTTACTTGGGCGCCAAGTCCTATCGTAAGAGCCGCGGCGTGGACATCGATAAGATTTACAAGGAAATCCCGGTGGAGTGACCCCACCCCGCCCTCCCCCGTCAGCAGCGAGAGAGGGCAAGGGAGGGAAGATGATGTCCGCTCTCATCCGCGAAGACATTCAGGAAGAAGCCCTGCGCATCGTGCACGCCGGCGACGCGCAGGGAATTCTATTGCGCCTGCTCGGCGGCTTGGCGATTCGTCTGCATTCGCCGAGTGCGTCGCATCGCGCGCTGGCGCGATCGTATCCCGACATCGATTTCGCCACGCCGGTCCGCCGTGCCCAGTCGGTCGAAACGCTGTTCGTCGATCTGGGTTACGAGCCGAACAAAACGTTCAACCTATTCAACGGCGATTCGCGGCTCTTGTTCTACGATGTGGTGCACCGCCGGCAGATCGATGTCTTCATCGGCGGCTTTGAGATGTGTCATCGCCTGCCGATCACCGAGCGGCTCGCGCTCGAACCGCTGACGCTGCCGCTCGCGGAATTGCTGCTCACGAAACTGCAAATCGTTCAGATGAACGAGAAAGATGTTCGCGACATTTGCGCGCTGGTGCTCGATCATCCCTTCGGCGAAACCGATGCCGAGACGATCAACCTGCCGCGCGTTGCCAACCTCTGCGCCGGCGACTGGGGGTTGTGGCGGACGATCACGCTGAGTCTCGACAAGGTGCAGAATTTGCTCGAGGCGTACCAGCTCGCACCGGCGGACAAGGCGACGATCATTTACCGGTTCGATATTCTGCGCGCCGCGCTGCGCGCCGCGCCCAAATCGATCAAGTGGAAAATGCGCGCGCGGATCGGCGACAAGATGCCGTGGTACGAACTGCCGGAAGAAGTGAAACGCGGATGAAGGATTCACCGCCGAGACGCGGAGAGCGCAGAGGTTCCTTGGTTTTCCCTGCGCCTCCGCAGCGAACAAAAATGCCGGCGCTCACATTGGAGTTTTGAATGAAGGAAAGCAAGTCCCTCCGCCGCGAGCGAGACCCGCGCCTCACGGCGGAGGTTGTCTGTTTCGGGATGATCATTCCATCGATCGTGATGATCGTCGACGAGTTTCCCGCGCACAACACCGGCGCGCTCGTTCGCCAGGTGCGCGAATTGATCGAAGACGACGCGGCGATCATCGCGTGCGTGCTGCGCGGCTGGAAGGTGCGCAGCGGACTGATCGGCACCGCGCTGGGAAACGACGCGCGCGGACGACAGGCTGCGCGTCAACTGAAACAGCTCGGCGTCCTCGGCAAGGTGCGCTTGACCAACGCCTTTGCCACGCCGTACGAAGTCGATGTGTCCGACCGCACCGGCCATCGCACGTATTTCTGGCAACGCGAGCCGCGCGTGCTGGACACGCTCGATACCGCCGACCTCTCGCTGCTGAACGGCGCGCGGTTTCTGTACGTGGACTGGTACGATGGCGACCACATCCTGCGCGCGATGGACCAAGCGGCGCGTTTGAATGTCCCGGTCTTTTTGAATCTCGAACACGGGCACCACGATCCGCGTCTGCTGCGCGAGTACGTCCGCCGCGCGCGCGTCGTCCAAGCCAGCACCGACGCCGCGCAGCGTAAAGGCGATCCCCTCGCGGTGGCGCGCACGCTGCGCGGCGCCGGCGCGGAGATCGCGCTCGTCACGCTCGCCGCCGATGGCTGTATCGCCGCGACGCGCGACGAAATGCTGCGCGCGTACGCGCCGGTCGTGCCGGTCGTGGACGGCTGCGGCGCGGGCGCAGCGTTCTCCGCCGGTTTTATGTACGGGCAACTGCGCGGCTGGAATCTGGACGCGTCGGTCCGGTTCGCGATTGCGGCGGGTTCGTTCAAATGTACGCGCGTCGGAATCGACGCGCTGCCACTGGACGAAGTCAAGGCGTTGATGTCGCAGGTGCGCATCGAACATATCGAATGGTAGGGGCGAGGCATTTTCCAAATCGTATGCGCCAGAATTCGTTGTTCGGTTTATGCTAACCGGGGCATTCGCCGAATCGTGACTTGGAAAATGCCTCGCCTCGGCGTGCCGTGAATCCGGTCGGAACCCGCTTGACAATCCCCCGCATTCGTGGTATTTTTCCTCCCGACGAATGGTATATACCAATTCGTTCGTCGGGTCAGCCATGCCAACCGTCCCATCGATCAAACTGCCCATCGGTCGCCTGTCGCCTTCCGAACCACTCTACACCCAGATTGCCGAACGCTTGACCCATCGAATCAAAGCCGGCAAGCTGACTCCCGGCTCGCGTCTGCCGCCGGAGCGCGAGCTGAGCGAATCGCTCGGCGTCAATCGGATGACGCTGCGCCAGGCGCTGCATCTGCTCGAAGCGCAGGGGCTGCTCGTCCGCCGCCAGGGGGATGGCACGTACGTCGCCGAGCCGGTGATCGAACGGCAAGCCGGCAAATTGTTTTCGTTTACCTACGGCATCCAGCGGCGCGGCTACACGCCCGGCGCAAAAATCGTTTCCTTGACCCAGCGCCCGGTCGATGTGACCGTCGCGCGGACGCTCAAGTTGCGCGCGGACGCGCCAGTCTATGACCTGTATCGGCTGCGTTTTATCGGCGACGAGCCGGTGATGCTGGAGCATTTTCTCATCCCCGTCCAGCGTTTTCCGAATCTGGCTCAGCATGATCTCGAACGCCGCTCGATGTACGAAGTGATGCGCAAAGAGTACGGCGTCCAGGTGACGACCGCGCGGCAAAGTCTCGAGCCGGTTCTCGCCGGCAAGTTCGAAGCGAAATTGCTTGGCATCCGGAAAGGCGCGCCGCTGATGCTGGAGCGCCGCGTGTCATTCGATCAAGACAATCGCCCGGTCGAGTACGGCAACGATCTGTACCGCGGCGACCGGTTTCGTTTTGTGACGGAGATGGCGTCGCTGGAACTCTGACGAAGGACGGACGACCAACGACGAAGGTTCTATCGTTCGTCGGTCGTCTGCTTAAACGAGGCAAACGAAAATGCAATTCGCACAACTGCTTACCGAAGCTCAGGTCCAACGCGTGCACGACGCATCGCTTCAGATTCTTGAAGACGTCGGCTTGATGGTGCGCAACGACCAGGCGAAGGAAATTTTCAAAAGGCACGGGCTGACCGTCGACCCAGAAACGGAGGTCGTCAGGTTTCCGCGCCGGTTGGTCGAAGACCTGCAAAAGACGATTCCGCCCAAGTTCACTTTCCGCGCGCGCGATCCAAAATACGACAAGACACTGCCCGACGACCGCCCGGTGATTGTCACCGGCTCCTCCGCGCCGAATATGCTCGACCCAGTGACCGGCAAGGAACGCCGCGCCTACTCGGACGACATCGCGCGGATTGCGCGGCTCATCCACGAACTGCCCGGCTATGATGTCTTTTCGATCTCCACGCTCGCGGAAGACGCGCCGATGGACCGTTTCACCGTGACGCGCCTCTATCCATCGATCAAGAATTGTTTAAAGCCGATCCGTTGCAGCGCGTCGAGTACGCGCGATGCGGAACAGATTTTGCAGCTCGCGTTCGCCGTCGCCGGCAGCGAAGCGGCGTACCGCGAGCGCCCGTTCATCACGCACCACTATTGCCCCATCGTCTCGCCGCTCACGTTCGATTTGGATTCGACCGCGGAGTTGATTTTCTTCGCCGAGCGCAACCTGCCCGCGTTCGCGACCATCGTGCCGAATGGCGGTATGTCGTCGCCGCTGACGCTCCTGGGAACGCTGGTGCAGGGCAACGCGGAATACCTGGCGTGGACGACGCTCGCGCAGATGATTCGCCCCGGCACGCCGGTCATTTACTCGTCGCTGCCGACGATCGCGGACATGCGCCGCGGGTCGTACTCGCCCGGCGCGATCGAATGCGGGATGCTGGTGATGGGCATGGCGCAGATGGCGCGTTTCTACAACGTCCCCAACGGCGGCTACATCGGTCTGACGAATGCCAAACTCAACGACGCGCAGTCGGGTTACGAGACGGGCATGTCGAACGTCGCGGCGCAGCTCGCTGGCGCGGACATGTTCAATATGGGCGGCTTGCTCGACGCGCTGATGTGTTTCGATTTCGCCAAGGCGACGATTGACGACGAGATCGCGCTGATGATGAAACGCTTGCAGCGCGGTTACGAGTTCAGCGACGAGATGATGGCGCTCGACGTGATCGCCGAAGCCGGACCGGCGGGCATGTTCCTCGACAAGCCGCAGACGTACGAGTTGATGAAGACGACGATGCTGCTGACCGACATCGCCGACCGCGATCCGCGCAATCGTTGGGAAAAGCAGGGCGCGCTCGATTCGAACGCGCGCGCGCTGCGCAAGGTGCGCGAGATTCTCACCGCCGACCATCCATCGCTCATTTCGCCGGACGCCGAGGCGCGCATCCGCGCGATCTTCCCGGATTTGCCGCCGGGCGATTGCGTGCCGCCGAAAGAGTGGAAGCAGGAATTGCAGCCCGCGTGAGATGTCAAGTATTGCGTATTGCGTGTTACATCATACGCAATACGCGGTACGTAATACGCCATATCCAACTGGAGTCATCAGGTTATCATGCAGAACCAAGCCCGAGTCGTTATCATCGGCGGCGGCATTGCCGGTTGTAGTCTCGCCTATCATCTCGCCGAACGGAACTGGACGGATGTCCTCCTCGTCGATAAAGGCGAGCTGACCAGCGGCGCGACGTGGCACGCTGCCGGCATCGTCACCGTCTTTCACACCTCGCCGAGTCTGATGCGAATGCGCAAGTACAGCATCGACCTGTACAAGAGACTGCAAGCGGACGGTGGCGAGCAAGTCGGCTGGCGCACGACCGGCAGTCTGCGCGTCGCTTCGACGCCGGAGCATTTTCAATTTCTCAAGCGCCAGGTGAGTCAGGGCAAGGCGATTGGACTTGATCTTGAAATCATCTCGCCGCCGGAAGCGAAGAAACGTTTCCCGGAAATGTCGATTGAGAGCGTGTTCGGCGCGCTGTATCTGCCCGGCGACGGCTATCTCGATCCCAGCGGCGTGACGTACGAATTGGCGCGCCGCGCCAAGTTGCGCGGCGTCAAGGTGCACACCGGCGTGCGCGTGACCGGCATCGAGCGCGGGGCGCGGGGTGAGGTGCGCGCAGTCGTGACCGATCAGGGCACGATCAACGCCGAGATCGTCGTGTGCGCCGCCGGGATGTGGGCGCCGCGCATCGGCGCGATGGTGGGCGTGAATCTGCCGATGACGCCGCTGACACATCAGCACCTCGCGACGAAAGCGATTCCCGGGCACGAGCTGCCGCAGGACACGCCGGTGCTGCGCGACCCGGCGAACCTGGTTTACATGCGCGAGGAAGGTCGCGGCGGCTTTCTCATCGGTGGATTCGAGGTCAATCCGGTCGCGCATTTCATCGACGGCGCGCCGTGGGAGTTTACCCAACAACTGTTCCCGCCGGACTGGGAATTGTTCGATCCGATTTTGCAGGGCGCGATTCGCCGCGTGCCGATCATCGAAAAAGCGGAAGCGGTGAAACTCGTCAATGGTCCGGAGGCGATCACGCCGGACAGCCGCCCGTTGCTCGGTCCGGTGCCGGGCGTGCCGGGGTTTTACGTCGCCGCGGGCTTGTCGCACACCGGTTTTGGCGGCGGCGGCGCGATCGGTCAAATCATGGCGGAGTGGATCATCGATGGCGAACCGTCGCAGGACACGAGCGAGTACAACGTGCGGCGCTTTGGCGATATTTATCGCGATCCGAAATTCACCGCGGAGCGCGCGAAAGAATCGTACAAATATTACTATTTCCTGCGTTTCCCGCACGACGAGAACGAATCCGCCCGCCCGCTGCATCCGAATCCGCTCGACGCGCGCCTGAAAGAACTTGGCGCGGTGTTTGGCGAAAAGAACGGCTGGGAGCGCGTGAACTATTTCGATCGCGCCGGCGGTTGGCGGCGCGCGGGCGCGGACCAGCGCGCGTGGGGCTGGGGGCGCCCCGCGTTCTTCGATCAGGTCGGCGCGGAACATCGCGCGGTGCGCGAACGCGTTGGCATTTTCGAGATGAGTTCGTTCGGCAAGCTCGATGTGCGTGGCAAGGGCGCGCTCGCGCTGCTGCAAAAGTTGACGGACAGCAATCTCGACAAGCCGGCGGGACGCGTCACGTACACGCAAATGCTCAACGTGCGCGGCGGCATCGAAAGCGATCTGACGATCACGCGTCTCGCCGATGATCATTTTCGCGTCGTGACCGGCAGCGCGTTCGTCTCGCGCGACCTGGGTTGGATTACGATGCATTTGCCGGGGGATGGCTCGGTCCAGGTGAGCGATGTCACGTCGAAATACGCGACCATCGGTCTTTGGGGACCGCACGCGCGTCAGGTGCTCCAAGCCGTGACGCGGGACGACGTGTCGAATGCGGCGTTTCCATTTATGACTGCGCAGATGATCGAAATTGCCGGTCGCCACGTGCTCGCGCAGCGCGTGACGTACGTCGGCGAACTGGGCTGGGAATTGTACACGCCATTCGATCAGGCGACGCCGGTGTGGGATGCGCTGATGGGCGCGGGCGAAGCGTATGGCATCATGCCGGTCGGCTACAAGGCGCTCGAATCGCTGCGGCTGGAAAAGGCGTATCGCTATTGGACGGCGGACATCACGCCGGCGGACAATCCGTACGAAGCCGGCTTGGGCTTTTGCGTGCATCTGAACAAAGGTGAGTTCATTGGGCGCGCGGCGTTGAGGCAAATCAAATCCGAAGGTGTGCAGCGGAAACTGGCGACGTTGACAATGGACGGAAACTGTGTAATCTATGGCGGCGAGGCGGTAATGCAGGGCAGCCAAGTCATCGGGCGATTGCGCAGCGGGGGGTATGGCTACACCGTCGGGAAAAACATCGGCTTGGTTTATCTGCCGCTCGATCTCGCGCGTGAGGGAACGCCGCTGACGGTGGATGTTTTCGGCGAGTTGGTTCCGGCGCAAGTCGCCCCGGACGTGCTGTACGATCCGAAGGGCGAGCGGCTGCGGGCGTGACGTATTCTGTTCCACAATCACGTTTACTACGTGGGGAAATCGAGAGCATTGTTGAGCGAAAGATCCTTGCTGACGAATGGAACGGGCTTTGATTTTGTATCGCACAGCGATCCAGGAGTAACTTATGACCCACGAAGAAATTCTCAAGGGTTTGTACGATAATACGATCATCGGCAAGGCGGCTGAGGTCAAAGCCTTGACGCAAAAAGGACTGGACGAGAAACTCGAACCGGTCGATATGCTGTACAAGGCGCTTTTGCCCGCGCTGCAAGAAGTTGGGCGGCGATTTGAAGTCGGTGACTTTTTTGTGCCGGAGATGCTGATGTCGGCAAAGGCGATGCAGGGCGCGCTGACGATCTTGCGCCCGCTGCTCGCCGCGAAAGGCGAGAAGACGATCGGCAAGGTGGTGATGGGCACCGTCAAGGGTGACGTGCACGACATTGGCAAGAATCTGTGCAACATCATGCTGGAAGGCGCGGGGTTTGAAGTTTACGACCTCGGCGTGAACACGCCGCCGGAAAAATTCGTCGCCGCCGTGCAGCAATACCAACCGGACATTGTCGGTTTTTCCGCGTTCCTTACGACGACGATGCCGATGTTCAAGGTGAACATCGAAGCGCTGAAACAAGCCGGCTTGCGCGACCAGGTGAAGGTGATGGTCGGCGGCGCGCCGGTGACCGCGGCGTACGCCGAGCTGGTCGGCGCGGACGCGTACTGCCCGGACGCGAGTTCCACCGCGCGCAAGGCAAAAGAGTTTGTCGGCGCAACCGGCGAGGCGCCCGGCGGCGCACTCGCAGACGCGATCGGCGCGGTCGAACAGATGATGAGCGTGGTGGAGCCGGAGGACCGTAAACCGTAGAACAGTAAGACAGTGGATCAGTGAGGCAGTGGGACGGTGATCCGTACTCAGTCGCCGATTTGCCACGGAAACATGGGGAAAGTTATAGAAAGCGAAAAAAAAGTCTCTGTGTGGTTCCGTGTGATTCTGTGGCTTGGAATGCAACATGGAAACGACTTTGCACTCGAAAACCAAAACGGTCGTGATCAGTCCCGAGCATCCCTTTGTGATGATCGGCGAGCGGATCAATCCGACCGGGCGCAAGAAGCTCGGCGCGGAGATGGCAGCGGGTGATTTCTCGCGCGTGCGGCGCGACGCGGAAACGCAGGTCGCCGCCGGCGCGCAGATGCTGGATGTGAACGCTGGCTTTCCGATGGGCGATGAGCCGACGATGCTCGTCACGGCGATCAAGACGGTGCAGGACGTGACGGACGTGCCGCTGTCGATTGATTCATCGGTGGTCGAGGCGCTGCAAGCCGCGCTCGCGGTCTACCAGGGCAAGCCGCTCGTCAATTCAGTGACCGGCGAAGACGAGCGCCTCGAAAAGATTTTGCCGCTGATCAAGAAATACAACGCCGCGGTCATCGGTATGGCAAACGATGAAACGGGCATCTCGATGGACCCCGAAGTTCGCGTCGCGATCGCGGAAAAGATCGTGCGGCGCGCGCAGGATCACGGCATCCCGCCGGAAGACGTCATCATCGATCCACTGGCACTGACCGTTGCGGCGGACCCAACCGCCGTGCGCGTGACGCTGCAAACGATGCGGATGATCCATGAGCATCTCGGCGTCAACATGGTGTGCGGCGCGGGCAATATTTCGTTTGGCTTGCCGGAGCGCCCGCCGCTCACCGCGGCGTATCTCGCGATGGCGATGACGCATGGGCTGACCTGTGCGATCACCGACGCGACCGATCCGACGATTCGCACCGCGGTGCGCGCGTCGGATGTGCTGCTCGGACACGACGAGTACGCGGTGAATTGGATCTCTGAATTTCGCCAAAAGAAAGCGGCGGCGGACAAACCATAAGAGTCGCGCAAGGGGACGATCGCCTAAAGGCGACAGAGGAATTGCGCCCCTTTCTTGGTGTAAGATAGTCGACAAATACTGAAATGTGGCATATAATTCAAACGATGGTTACTCAAAGATACAGAAAGACAACGGGTAGCGTCTACAACTTGCACTTTCATCTTGTTTGGTGCCCTAAATATCGGTATCCTGTTCTGGTTGGCAAAGTTGCCACTCGTCTCAAGCAGTTGCTTGCTGAAAAAGCGAAAGAACTGGAGGCGGAAATCGAGTCGCTTGAGATCATGCCAGACCACGTACATTTATTCGTTTCAGTTCCGCCAATCTATGCCCCTGCCCAAATCGCTTTTCAGTTCAAAGGCTTTACTTCCCGAATACTTCGGCAAGAGTTCCCTTACCTCAAAACCCGACTGCCGTCACTCTGGTCAAGAAGTTACTATGTTGGTTCTGCGGGAAGTGTCACAGCAGATACGATTCGACGCTATATCGCAGAACAGAAGACGCGGCAATCACGATGAATCGCACTTACACCTACCGCCTCTACCCAAATCACATACAAAACGATTTGCTGAATCGAATCCTCGACCTCCACCGCGAGTTATACAATGCCGCGCTCGAAGAGCGGCGCGAGGCGTGGCGGAGGAGTCGCGTCTCAATCAACTACTACGACCAAGCCAATCAACTCAAAGACATTCGCCAACACCGCGAAGACTTTGCCTTGCTCAACTTCTCATCGTGCCAACAAACGCTGCGCTGGGTCAATAAATCTTTCGATGCGTTCTTCCGTCGCGTTAAGTTGGGCAAAACGCCAGGTTATCCCCGTTTCAAATCGCGTTCCCGATTCAAGTCGGTCACCTTTGTCTTCGGCGATGGCGCGACCTTATCTACGCAACGCCTGCGGATTCAGGGTGTGGGCAAGGTCAAAGTCAAATGGCATCGCGCAATCCCAGCCAACGCCAAGATCAAACAAGTGGTCATTACGCGCAAGTGCGACGGGTGGTACGCCAACCTCCAACTCGAACTGCCTGACCCCGTTCCCGTTGAACATCCTGGCAAACCTGTTGGTATTGATCTGGGCTTGAAAAATCTCATTACACTTTCAACGGGCGAAACGGTTGAGCCACCCAAGTTCTTTCGTAAGTCCGAAAAGAAACTTCGCATTCAACAGCGGCGGGTCTCGCGTCGCGAGAAGTTCTCGCAGGGTTGGCGCAAGGCACAAAAGTTGGTTGCCAAAACACACGAACACATCGCCAACCAGCGCAAAGACTTCAATCACAAACTCTCGACCTACCTGGCGCGAACATACTCTTTCATCGCGGTAGAAGATTTAGGTGTTGAGGGTCTAGCGCGTACGAACATATCAAAATCTGTGAACGATGCGGGCTGGACGCAACTGCTGACAATGCTCTCGTACAAAGTTGAGAATACTGGTGCGAGACTTGTCAAGGTTGACCGCTTCTTCCCTTCATCGCGCTTGTGCCCTGCTTGCGGTTGTATCAACGAATCGCTTACTCTGGCAGACCGAACTTGGGTCTGTGCTTGTGGTGCAGTGCATGACCGCGATGCGAACGCCGCTAGCAACATTCTTAGTGCAGCACTCAGTACGCTTGGACGGAGCGTTGTGACGCCAACGTGGGTGGTTCCAAATACACCGTGCGTAGTCACAGAAGCCGCCCCGCTTTAGCGGGCGGAGTCGTCACAGAAAGAAAAGATATGGCACAAGAACAAAACCAATCGACAAGCCCTCCGCCCGGCAAGGACATCGCGACGCTTGCCGGCGGATGCTTTTGGTGTATGGAAGCGGTGTTCGACGAACTGAACGGCGTCGAGTCGGTCGAGTCCGGCTATTCCGGCGGCACGGTCGCGAATCCGAGCTATCGTTTGGTCTGCACCGGCACGACGGGCCACGCCGAAGCGGTGCGCATCACCTTCGATCCGAAGGTGATCTCGTTCAAGCAGATTCTTGAAGTGTTCTTCACCGTCCACGATCCGACGACGCTGAACCGGCAGGGCGCGGATGTCGGCACGCAATATCGTTCCGCGATTTTTTACCACAATGATGAGCAGAAAAAGATTGCCGAAGAGGTCATCCAGGAAATCACCGCTGCGAAAATCTGGGATGCGCCCATCGTCACCGAAGTGACGCCGTTCAAGAATTTCTACATCGCAGAAGATTATCACCAGGAATATTTCGTGAACAATCCCGATCAGGGCTACTGCCGCGTCGTGATCGCGCCGAAGGTCGTCCAGTTCCGCCAGCATTATCGCGAGATGCTGAAAAAGTGACCGCCGTCGGTAGACAGTTGCCAGATTTGACGCCATCCGGTCTGACGACTGT
>Ga0272448_1007030_pt1 | contig 11995 bp, 12 predicted proteins | sample YNPCB0191_FD_202220 | JGI IMG/M metagenome (GOLD analysis project Ga0272448, IMG submission 202220) | Hot spring sediment microbial communities from Yellowstone National Park, WY, United States - YNP-CB-019-1 | ecosystem: Environmental > Aquatic > Thermal springs > Hot (42-90C) > Sediment... | reverse complement strand
AATTAAATTTTTTATTTAAAATCAACAATAATATAAATTAGAAGCTAATAATTATTGTTTCAGAATGGTAACAAGTTATACTATGATAAGGGTTCTCCCAGCAAAGGATGAAGAAGTGTATAATACACTAAAATCTTTTCCAGAAGTTAAGGAGATTATTCAGACCTATGGAGAGTATGATATCATTATAAAAACAGAGCTAAGCACTTTGGAAGAATTAGATCACTTTGTGTTCAATAAGCTCCGAGCGACAGATGGCGTCGCTGTAACTACAACTCTGATAGAAGCTAGACCAAAATTTAAGAGAGGAGGATAGAATCTTGGAGAAGCTTCCCTCTATAGTAGAGGATATTATGAGCAGCCCAGTCGTAACAATAGACGCTGAAGCCTTCGTGAGAGACGCAGCGCTTATTATGACAGATAGACATTTTGGCAGCATAATAGTAATCGAGAGAGGTGAAGCTATTGGAATAGTAACAAAAAGAGACATGGTTGAGAGGGTTGTGGCCCCTTGCCGAGATGTTTGCACTACAAGAATGAAAGAGATTATGTCATCACCTCTCATATCTATTTCTCCAAAGGCCGGAATACTCGAAGCCATGAGAAAGATGAGGGAACACAATATAAGCAGACTCATAGTCAAAGAGAATGACAGCTTGTTAGGCATTATTACAGAGAGAGATATCATTCGCGCTATGAATATTGCTTCACTAACCTCATTTACAACTATTTTGAGAAAAAAAGAAGAACAGAACATGAAAATCTAGGCTAAATTCTGTTTAATATTTCCGAAAGCTTTTAATTAAAAAGATCCTCAATAAGTTGAGCCAATTTGATGAAAAAGGTTACCATAATTACTCCACCTGAATACGATAGCATCGTTCTAGAAAGCTTAGGCAGAGTTAGTATAACTCAGCTCAAAGAAGTTAAGGACTCGGAATTCGATATACTTAGAAAGGAAAGCGAAAGATCAGTAGATTATGGCGCACTCTACCATGAACTCCAAGCACGTTATCAAGAACTACTCGAATTAATTGGCGAAGACCTTAAACCAACATCGATGAGCCTTGAAGATCTGAAAAGATTTGCATCGAACCCTAAAGAAGAGGTAGAGTATTCGATTAACGAGTTGAACCATCTCATCGCCCAATTCAAAGAGGTTAAAGAGGCTCATGACAGAGAAACTAAACTGATAATTAAAGAACTCCAAAAAGCTGTCGAGGAGCAGATATCGGCTTTTGAAAAAGAGAAAAAACAGATAATAGAGAAGAAGATGAGTCTTGAGCAAACTAGGACAATACAAGAGAGACAGTTAGCTGAAAGATATGAAGGTTTAAAGGCTAGGCTAGAGTCTGTTAGAGCACTAGAGCCTGAACAGTTGAAGAGCTGTTTCGCAGCAGGGATAGCTAAAAAGGATAGTATTCAGAGGCTCCAAGAATATTTAACACGGAATCCTGACGTATTCTCAAGAACAGTTGAGATATCATCCGACGAGGATATCATTTTTGTCTTTGGATCAGAAGAAGGCAGGAAGTGGGTTGAAGCCCTCTTCTTAGTCTTCGAAGTAAAGGATATCTTCGAGGTTTTAAATCCTGGCGATATCTTGCTAGTTCTGGATCCCGAGAAGAGAAGAGAAGCGATAGAAAAGTACCAAGAAGAATTGAGTAGATTGAAGGAAGAGCAGTCTAGAAAAGTTGAAAATGATAAAATCTTATACTCAAAATTAGATGAATTAGATAGAGAAATTTTACGTTTAGAAGAGGAGAACAAAAAAGCGGTAGAGAAGTTAAAACAAGATTATGAGGAACAGTTGAAGAATATTGAGGCTAAGCATCAAGAGCAGCTTAAAGAGTTGAAAGAACGTCAAATCCAGATTTTAAACAGGATTAGCCATATGCATGAGTTTCTTAGAATAATATCTGACCCTCAAGCCATTGTTCTCAGGACTAAGATAATAAGCGTTTTACAAGGTTGGGTACCAGAATACGAAATTCCAACTTTGCAGAAAACGATATCTGAAGTAGAATCAAAGATAGGAGAGAAGCTTTTCGTACAATTTGAAGACCCATCGCATGAAGATCATAACGTGCCGACTCCCCCACCAGATATAAAACCTAAATTCCTAAAGCCAGCATGGACTCTGACGACATTAAGGGGGTGGCCTTCAGTCCATGAGATCAACCCTGCTTACATTTCCATCATTTTCTTCAGTTTCCAGTTTGGTCTAATGTTTGGAGATATCGGTCAGGGTGCGATACTGCTTATTTTAGGCTTAATACTAACCCGAAGATATAAGCGAGGAATGATGTCTAAGCTCGGCACCCTTTTCATACCTATGGGTATAAGTGCAATCATTTTTGGATTCTTATATAATTCGTTTTTCCTTGTCGAAGAAGTTCTACCTTACCATGCGATTATGCCAAATCCTGTAGAGAAAACGACTAGACTAATGCTTCTAGTATTCCAGATAGCTGTCATAGAAATGATCGTTGGATTAGCGTTAGGAGCGATAAATGAGCTTAGATCAGGTCATAAATGGGGTGCGATAGGAGAACACGGTCTCGGAATGATCCTTTACATCATAGGACTCTACCTCTCAGCATATGCTTTCATAGTTGATAATAAATCTCCAGTATATGGAAACTTTATGGGAGTTCTAAGCTATTGGACATTTTATATCATGCTCACTGGACTGATTTTATCAATGGTGGAGCCAATAATAGCATCGATTTCTCATGGAAAATTCGGCATGGAAGTCTTTGGCGAAGGTGTTGGAGGGCTTCTAATGACATTTGTTGAAGGCCTGGCAAATCTTTTCTCTTTTCTACGAATAGCAGCTTTTTCTCTAGCTCATGCGAGCCTAGCATTAGCAGCTCATACCATGTCGCATGGAATACTGGGAGCAGGTGGACTAATTATTATGAACGCTATCGCAATGACGTTTGAACTAATTTCGAGCTCTGTACAGTCTCTCAGGCTTCTTTACTATGAATTCATGGGCAAGTTCTTCCATGGAGGAGGTGTACCATTTAGACCATTCACTATCAGGAGGCAAAAGATGAATTGATATGTTTATTAGGTTTCCGAATTCTAGAATTTAGAAAAATATATATGGACAAATCAATGCATCTAAAGAGAACGAGGAGGCAAATAACTAAGGAGGTGAATTGATATCGCTGTTGATTTTATACCTGGAGTAATATTGATCACTGCAAGCATAATAGCATCTGTGTGGTTCATCTTACATGGAACAACGATTAATGCTTCAGCAGAGGTTGAAAAAAGAAGCACGATATGGGGGGTATTCCTCAACGTCATCGGTCTTTTCATGTTGGTTCTTAATATCTTTTTCATAATATTAGTTGTAGCTGGAGGTGAAGCGGAAGTGATTCCACCTGAAGCATGGCGTCCTTTGGTAGGAGCATTGACCATGATTGGAGCAGGTTTCGCAGCTGCCCTCTGCATTATGGTGGCAGCGAAAGCGGGCTCAGAGATGTTAACTCAAAAGCCCGAACTCTCGATCTGGTCTCTACTTTTCGTAGCTCTTGGAGAAGGACTTGCCATCTACGGGTTGATTGTAGCTATATTGATGGTGAGCGGATAGCTCTCCCCATCAACTCCTTACCCATTTTTGATTTTCAAATAAGTATTAGCTTGTATTATAAATTAATAATTCAATGATTCTTTGAAAGATTATATGAATTGGGGGAGAACGAGATATTTGAGAATGTTCTCTGAGGAGATTCCTTGAGCTTTACTCCATGACATCCCGACGAGATCATCTTTCTCAATCTCACAGAATACGAGATAAGCGATTATTACGTTAAACCCAAAATCGTTCATTGAGCGCCCTCGCTTCATCGTCCTATATATCTGCTGCCTTAGGCGACTTCGGACAAGAGAGACATCTCCTTCATATATTGGAGATAAAATCTCCGTGTAGGGTTCGCCTAATTCGATTATAAACTGTTTAATATCCTTAGATTCGATAAACTCCTTCATCTTTTCGATGTTAAATTTGAAAGTCGTTGGGAATAAACTCTGAAGCCTACGGGTGTCTTGAACCATTTCTCGCTGCTTCAAGGCAATAAGAAGATTCTCGATATCAGTTTCAAGCTCTACTATCCGTTTTACGAGAACTCTATCTGGAGATGAGAGTGTTTCAACTAGCTTTAGGATGGTCGATGCATATATATTGTTAAGACTGAGCTCGAAGGGCCATAACTCTTCTGTCTCTTTGTATAGCTGGATGCTTTCAGAAAGGTTTGAATATGGTGTCCCATGTAGATGTTTCACTATTTCCTCAATCGTCTCCTGTTCTAAAAGCTCCTTAAAATCTTTAACATGATATGGTTCAATTGGTATGAGAGACTCCAAAATTTGTTGAGATGGAATCCCTCCAAACTTTCCTCGAAGTATACGCTTGAGATTGAGAATCTCAAATCTCATATAGTAATAGGTCTGTAGAAAACTTGCAATTTTTTTCGGAGTTATATCGATGATTCTTGAGATTCTCTCTATAAACTTGCGATAAAACAACTGTTCTAGAGCGACTGAAACATCTCTATAGGCCTCTAAAGAGATGTTTCCATAAGGTGTCTCAGACAGTTGATCTATAAACGTGTTAAAATTCTCCGTCTCAGCCAGTCGGCGAATCTGCTCAGGAGTTAGAAGTTCGGAGAGTAGAGCGTGGCATCTAACCACTGCTGAAGCATACTTCAACCTCATACTCGTCGTCGTGCCAAGGCACCTCCAATAAGTTTCACCCTCACGAGCTCCTCGAGACTCTCCTCATCAAGCTTGTCTTCAATGAATTTTATGACCTGCTTGTAGCTTGGAATGATCGTATTCTCAAGGGCGTTTACTTTTCGATTAGTCTTACCAAGCTCGTCCGCGATCCTCTCCACCCTAGCCTCAAACTCGGCGGTCTGGATCAGCTCTTCAAGTATCTCCTGTACCTTCTTTGCCGCGTGGCTCAAAGTTACATCAAGCTCAGCACCAATTTGGGGTTTAGATACGAACTTGACATAAGGATATCTAACACCCATGACGCTTCTTGGTAGAACCTCAAGTTCCAGCCTTTTTTTGACAGCCCTCACCTGGCTCTTAACCTCGGTTGGTCCGAGGGAGAGATACGCTGCCGTCAATGCTCCATAGGCATCCCTAAGATTCTGTAAAAGCAGTTTACGCCTCCCTCTTAAGACTTCAAGCGATGTACTCAACTCCTTAGCTAGATGATCTCTCTTAAGCTTGAGAAACTCGGTACCCCTCTCTATGAAGCTTATCCTTCGCTTTAGATCCATGAGGTAGCCCTTTGTGGGCCTGACACCGCTCATAGAGGACAATTTTATCCTGCTCGTCTATGCTTTGGATGAAATTCTTTGATGTAGGCTTCTCTAACTCTAATTAGATCCTCTTCGGGAAGCATAGCTAGGAGATCCCAGGCTATATCCAGAGTCTGCTCAATCGTCCTGTTTTCGTAAACCCCCTGATTAACAAACTTCTGTTCAAACTGGTCTGCGAACTCGAGCCAAGTCCTCTCCCTCTCACTTAGACCGACAACACCTACAATCCTTACCAGTCCTCTTGCTCTTGTGCCCTCCGCATAAGCCATATAAAGCTGGTTCGAGACGTCGCTATGATCCTTTCTAGTAGTCTTCTCACCTATGCCGTCTTTCATAAGCCTAGAGAGGCTTGGCAGGACATTCATTGGAGGGTAAATTCCTCTGAGAGCAAGCTCTCTTTGCAAGATGAGCTGCCCCTCAGTTATGTACCCTGTAAGGTCTGGTACCGGATGTGTAATGTCTCCTCCAGGCATTGAAAGGATAGGCATTAAGGTGACTGACCCTTTTTTACCCTTTATTCTCCCTGCTCGCTCGTATATTGTGGCTAAGTCGCTGTACAAGTATCCTGGGTAACCCTTCCTTGTTGGTATCTCTTCACGGGCTATAGAGATGCTTCGTAAAGCTTCAGCATAGTTTGTCATATCGGTCATAATCGTAAGGACATGCATGTCTAGGTCAAAAGCCAGATACTCTGCTATAGTTTGCGCTATCCGCGGAGTGACAATGCGTTCAATCGGCGGATCATCAGCTAGATTCAGTATCATAACAGACTTGCCTATAGCACCTGTCTTCTCGAACTCTTCGCGGAAGAATTCAGCCTCCTCGTTTTTTATTCCCATCGCAGCGAAAACTAGTGCAAACTCTTCCTCCTTCCCTGGGATAGTCGCCTGTCTAGCTATCTGAGCGGCAACCTGGTTGTGTGGAAGCCCAGACTCGCTGAAGATCGGTAGTTTCTGACCCCTCACAAGGCTATTCATACCATCGATTGCCGACAGCCCTGTCTGAATGAACTCACTTGGAACGTCTCTGGCAGCTGGATTAATAGTTCCACCGTTAACATCTCTCTGGTCGGTGCTTAGAGGGCGTGGAAGGCCATCTAGAGGGGTAAGACTGCCACTGAACACTCGACCTATTAGCTCATCAGATACAGGAATCTTGAGGGTCTCACCTGTGAAACGGACACTAACATTAAGATCCATGCCGCTTGTTTCACCGAAAACCTGGACCATAGCATAATCCCTGGAGACATCTAGCACTGAGCCAGATACTTCGTAACCGGTAGGGGTAATTATCCTCACTACTTCGTCGTAGGCAACATCTTTTATGTTCTCTATGAACAGAATAGGTCCTCTAATCTCAGTAGTCGTCTTATAGACTATTCCTGCTTCCTCTATAGTCATCTAACTTTCACCTCGTAAGTCTCTGCGAGTTGACTAATCTGCTTCCTCATTTCTATCCTAGCTGAATCAATAGGTTGCAAACCTTTTCTCTCCTTAAGTCTCATAAGCTCTGAGACGATGCCGAGCTCTCTGATCTTTTCAATAGGTATTCCATGTCTTACCAGGGGTTCAGCAAGCGAATAGAAGTCTATTATAACTTTGAGGAGGGCAGCCTGCTTCTCAGCCTCACAATACCTGTCGACCTCGTGGAATGCACTCTGAACTAGGAAGCCTTCTCTCAATAGCTCTGCTAGAAGCAAGATGAGCCTCTGCTCATCAGGCATAGCCTTTTCCCCTATGATTCTAGCAGTCTCTTCTATTTCCGCAGCTTCCTCCAAAAGCTCAAGTGCTTTAGCCCTAATCTGCTCCCAGTTTCTTTCATACTTTGACCACCATTTAGAGGCAACGGTCATGTAACGAGTAAAGCTTCTGAGCCAATTTATTGCTGGGAAGTGCCTCCTGAAGGCCAGTTCGCTGTCAAGAGCCCAGAAGGTTCCGACAAACCTAAGAGTATGCGTTGTTACAGGCTCGCTGAAGTCTCCTCCAGGAGGAGAAACAGCTCCGAGAAGCGTTAGACTTCCTATACGTTGATCTGATCCAAGAGTAAAAACCCTACCCGCACGCTCATAGATCTCTGCAATCCTATCTGCAAGGTAAGCAGGATAGCCACTCTCAGCTGGGATCTCCTCTAGACGGCCAGACATATCTCTAAGGGCTTCAGCCCATCTTGAAGTCGAGTCAGCCATAACAGCAACATCATATCCCATGTCGCGGTAATATTCTCCAAGGGTAATCCCCATATAGATGCTCGCCTCCCTAGCTGAGACGGGCATATTGCTCACGTTAGCGACTATTATTGTTCTCTCTATTAAGTGGCGACCACTCCTGGGATCAGATATCTCAGGGAAATGCGCAACAACATCAGCCATCTCGTTACCTCTCTCTCCGCATCCGATTAGTATTATGATGTCAGCATCAGCCCATTTGCTAACCTGTTGCAGCATCACGGTTTTTCCAGTGCCAAAGCCCCCTGGAATGCAGGCGGCTCCACCTTTCGCAACAGGGAAAAAAGTGTCTATTACTCTCTGCCCAGTCATCAAAGGCATCATTAATGGTAATCTCTCCTTAACAGGTCTAGGGCGCCTCACAGGCCAAGTCTGCATCATATATAGGTCTACTGGACCTGTTTTAGTATCAAGGGTGCCGATAACATCGTCAACTTTGAAGTCCCCCTTTTCAATCGAAGTTATAATACCCTCAAATTCAGGTGGAACAAGAATTCTGTGCTGGAATGATTCTGTCTCTTGGACAACTCCTATAACATCTCCCCCACTCACCTTATCCCCAACCTTGACCTTGGGCTCAAACGCCCATTTTTTCGTTCTGTCGAGCGGAACAATATTCGTGCCCCTTGAAACAAAAGGTCCCGTCAACTCCCATAATTTGGTTTCTGAACGTTCGATGCCGTCAACTATGGTTCCCATTACTCCTGGACCTAGCTCAGCGACTAGTGGTTTCCCAGAATCTAAAACTGGCTCACCTGGCTTCAGGCTGCTCGTCGCTTCGTAGCATTGAATATACGCTTTGTCTACGCTCAAGCGTACTATCTCTCCCATAAGTCTAAGGCTACCAATCTCGACGAGATCACCGATCTTAGGCTCAGCTTCGAATTTAGCGACGACGAGAGACCCATTGATTCTTTCTATCGACCCTTTCAGAGACACTTTTAAATCACTCCTAAAATTTTAGCGACCTCGGACTCGGTTTTTCTCCTTGCCTTCAAAAGCCTAGCGTCAAGAGTGTTATAATATGTTTTCGTATCTTCAGGGTTTCGAATGATGACGCCTCCGATAGCGTCGATGATATTTTCGTCAAGCCTGATTATTACATCCCTTGCATACTCTCTCATCTCTTTCTTAATATCAGCCAAGTTCTTCTTAAAGAAGATATAATCTCTTTTATTTGCAGATACAATGAATTCTTCTCCACCTATAGCTGAAACGGCCTCAAAGAGTAACTTCTTTAGAACTTCTTCATATCTTATCCCTATATCTTTCCCATCAGCTATTGATTCTAAGCGATGCTTCACCTCATTGTATAGAGCTGAGAGAACCTCCTCCCTAGCACTCATCAGTATTTTTCTCCCTTCAAGATTCGCCTTACCAATAATTCTGTCTCTAACGGCTCGAAGTTCGGATGAGACCATACTAAGAATCTGTTTCTCTGATTCTGCTTTAATCCTCTCACACTCTCTTTCAGCAGCCTGCAAGATTTTCTTGACACTCTCTTCGGCTCTCAATAAAGTTTCATTTCTCTTCGCTACAGTCCTCTCTATAAGCTGTGCTTCTAACTCAATGGAGGGGGAACTCATTTCGGAAGCACCTCCCTAAGTACGAGGCTTATCGCCTCCTCAATTTTTTCTCTTGGAACCTTCTTTATAGCCTCCGCCCTTTCCCTATATTTCTCAAGGATTCTATCCGCCTCCTGCTTAGCCTTATACTCTTCAGTCTTAAGAAGATCCTCGATCCCATCTCCTCTTTGAGCCATGATCCGCCTATTCTCTGCTTCATCCTTGGCTCTGGCAATCATCTCATCTGCTTTTCTTCTAGCCTCAGTTATCTTCCTTTCTGACTCCCTTTCTGCTTCTTCAAGCAGCTTCTGAAGCCGCTCCCCTATAGATATCACTCTCTCCATATCTCATCCTTCACAACTCTAATTTTGCTCCAATTGCGAGAGAAACAATCTCTTGAAGCTCCTCTATCCGCATCCCAGTCTCCATCGTGAGATCAGGGATTAATGCGAATACTGGAGTTATATCACCCTTCCTCATCACCTGCTCTCTCAATGGCATGGTCTCCCTAGCAAATCGTTCCGGAAGGATAATAAGCTTGAAGTTTTCTTCCTCGATTAAATGTTTTAAAATTTTAATGACTGCTTCCGATCCATCGGCTTCGAAGCTGATGGCTCCAATCATCTCAAAACAAGATACGAACGGTGATGAACCGATGACTGCTATGCTCATTTCCTAATGAGCACGTAATCTAAATTAAAAAAACTTATGCAGATATCTAATATATGAAAAGGGATTCGTATATAGAATCAATCTAAAAGAAGATATTTTGATTCGTGCAAAAAAGACTTATGAAGTTTTAGCTGAAGACAGATTGGAAGAAAGGAAGTAGATAGTCAGTCACTAGCCTGGGATACACACCTATCACGACTGCTAGGAGTGCAAAGACGACCATTGGCAATAACATTAGTAGCGGAGCCTCTTTCACATTTTTAAGATCGTCAGGTAATGGTCCAAAGAATACCCTTCTCACTGTCCAGAGGGAGTAGCCTATCGTTAGTGCAGTCATTATTATAGCTCCTAATGCAACTATCAACTGGTCTAGAGAAGATGTTAGAGCCCCAGAGAATACTCCACTAAATATCATGACTTTTGACATGAAGCCAATTGTTGGCGGAACACCACTTATTATAAAGAAACCTAGTAATGCAAGTGTAGCAGTTATTGGCATTCTATCCGCCAAGCCTCCTAGTTTTTTAATGCTTCTAGTACCTGTTTGAGACATGAGAATCCCTGCAACACAGAATAAGATGCACTTCCCGAAGCCGTGGCTGACGTAATGGAAGATTGCACCTGAAATCCCATACATAGTGGAACTTGCTAACCCTAAGAAGATGTAGCCCATTTGACTTACACTAGAGTAAGCGAGGAAACGTTTAATATCGTCTTGAGCTAACGCCATCAAACCGCCATAAGTCATAGTGATGAGAGCCCAGATAGAGAAGATTAAACTGAATCGACTGAATATAGACTCCATTGGGATCACGACAAGCCGCGTTGCAGCATATGCTCCTATACCGATCATCGCTGGGCTCAGCAAAGCTGAAATAGGGGTCGGAGCCTCGCCATGAGCGTATGGTAGCCATATGTGAAGCCCAAAGACAGCCATCTTAGTTAAGAAGCCTATAAGGATTGCGATTGCAACCCATCCCGCCATGGGGCTATTAACCACAGCAGAAAGGGAAGATATCTCGAAGCTCCCTGTTATCCAGTAGCTAGTCAGTATTCCAGCTAATAGTATTACAGCCCCGACATGCGTCCAAAGGAAGTACATCATTCCAATCCGTTCCCGCTCCCCGTAACCATAGTTATTTATCATAGCCCAGCTTGGAACCAGCATTAACTCATAGAAGAGGTAGAACTGGATTAAGTTCGTGGCTAAGACGGTTCCCATCATACCTACCGCATAGAGGAGATACAGTGTATAATAACTCGCATAAGTTTTGTTTCCGACATGTTCACCTGTTTCGTGTTCTAGCTCATGGAAGCGATGCTCCATGTAAGGTATACTATAGACGCTTATAAATAAGCAAAGAATGTTGATCGTTAAAAGCATCCAGAGGCTTAGGCCATCTGCCTTCAAGCCAAAGTCAAGACCTATAATGGGAGCCCAATTGTAGATTTCAGTATAATACCCGTTACTACCTACTTCTATTGCAACCCCTAGAAGCAGGAAAAGAGAATATAAGAGGGGTATAAACGTAATCCACCCTGTATTCTTTCCCGTTCTTCTACCCAAAACATAGGTTAATGGGGCAAATAATAAAGGTACAAGAAGTACTTGCATCAAAGAACAAGATACCATCATTTCATAAACCTCCTAACCATAATAATACTATTAACAGGATGAGAAAGGCAATGCCAATGTAAATAATATTATAGCTCAAAATCCCGGTTTGCAATCTTTTAACCTTATCATGCACCAAGGTCACTCCTCTAGGCACTCCTTCATTAAGACCCTTGTCTATTACATCTCTCTCCACATTTTTGAAAAGCAATGCTCCTACAGTTATGAAAGATTCGCTCACAATGGGGCTGATCTTGTCGAAGAATAACTTCTCTAACCCGTTGAATAACCAGTCCTTCAGCTTGAGGATCCCATCAACGAAGATTGCATAGTATATTGCATTGAGATACCACCTATTCCAGAGGAAAGTATGGATCTTCAAAAGCGTTGGCGAATGAGAGACGAAACCCCAAGAGTCGACCTTGCGAGAGAGGTAAAAGATCCATCCCAAGATCCCTCCTACCAAGAGTGCGGCAGCAGATAGGCCTATAGCAGCCATCTTTGTGGAAACCTCAATGTGTACAACATGAACTGGGACCTCCATATGCTCTAGCATTAACTCCATCTGCTTCTC
>Ga0272448_1007028_pt1 | contig 12000 bp, 11 predicted proteins | sample YNPCB0191_FD_202220 | JGI IMG/M metagenome (GOLD analysis project Ga0272448, IMG submission 202220) | Hot spring sediment microbial communities from Yellowstone National Park, WY, United States - YNP-CB-019-1 | ecosystem: Environmental > Aquatic > Thermal springs > Hot (42-90C) > Sediment... | reverse complement strand
CGTCGGACGATCAGATCGCTCAACAGGTGAAGGCAGCGCTAGGTGATTTGCCCGGTCCGGTGACCATGAAAGTCTTCACCCAAACATTCGAATGCCAGTACTGCAAGGAGACGCGTGAGCTGGCCCAGGAGGTTGGTGCTCAATCTGCCAAGATCACGGTCGAGGTATACGACTTCGAGAAAGACAAGAAGGTGGCAGACAGCCTGGGCATAGACAAGATACCAGCTATTGCCATTGTTGGCGCCAAGGACTACGGCATCCGTCTGTTCGGCATCCCCTCCGGCTACGAGTTTACCACCTTGATCGAGGCAATCAGACTGGCCGCCAGTGGCGAATCAGGGCTCTCACCAGAAACAAAGAAACTGGTCGCCCGACTCACCAAGCCCACGACGATTCAGGTGCTGGTAACACCGACCTGACCGTACTGCCCGCGAGCCGTGCAGCTCGCGTACCGTCTGGCAGTGGAGAGTGATGTGATCCGCGCCCACATGGTCGAGGTCATCGAGTTTCCCCATCTCGCCACAAAGTACAGGGTTATGGGTGTTCCCCGCACCGTCATCAACGATCAACTCTACATTGACGGCGCCGTGCCCGAGGCGCAATTCATGCGCGAATTCGCTAAAATACTCGCATAGAAACGAAGCGCATAAAGAAGCCGAGACAGGCTATGCAGCCTGTCTCGGTTTCCTTATGTGCCAGACCACTTTGCCGATGACCGAGCGGATGGCAATGACGCCAAACTCACGGCTATCGGTGCTGTGCTCGTGTGTGCCGACGACGTAAAGATCGTTGCTACCCGGCACGACATGCTCCACCTGCTTGATCATCGTGCCATACGACGGATGGTGAAAAACAATTACATCGCCCGGCTTGACCCTGCCAACCAGCAGAGGATGAAGAGCCAAGACGTAATCGCCATCGTCATAGAGAGGCCACAGGCTGTAGCCCGACACGCGGTAGAGCGGCCACAGCCTGCGCATAAGCGCCGCGAGGTGTTTCAGCATTATAAGGCGGGATAGACCATCTCCAGGGCAGGATTGTAAGGAGCCTTGGCGCGCTTGGTTGCCACACCCTTGGTCTCCCAGAAGATCTGGGCAAACTCGTTAACGGCTTCGACCAATTGAACGGCCGTCTCGCGATCTACCGACTGGCGGGCCTTCGAGCCAAGGGTCATGATCTTGTGGACAGTGGCGTGAATCTGCGGATACTTCTCAATGTGATTTGGTTTTATGTAATCGCCCCAGATCACGCGAATCTCATGCTTGACCTTCTCGGCATGCTCTTCCTTGACGGCAATGTAGCGGCTTTCAGCATTGGCACGGGCCGCTCCACCCTGCGGGAAGTTCTTGTCCAGGTCGTTGATCAGGTCAACCATCCTGACCACGGTCAGGGCGGCGATCTGAGCCGTAATGGGGTCGTAGATGCCACACGGGACATCGCAGTGTGCCGAAGCCCGCTCGAACCCCAGTCGTTTGTCGAGTGTTGCCACCAAATTGTACAGCATCGTAACCTCCTCCTAATTGGAAAGGCGAACCATGCAATTCGCCCATACGTGTAGGGAGCATTTGTCCCCGGAGAGACTTCACTCCTCGAATAGTAGCATACCGCTAAACTTGTGTTTTGTCAAGAACTTGCAAACCTCAGACTGATAGCGTTTGGCTGCAGGATTCTACCGGTGATACAATCCCTTCTTCTCTCGCAGGGTGGGAAACGTCCGCCCCTGCCTGTGGCTGCCGTCGGACGTAGCAGCCCGACCACCTGTTTTTCCATAGCAGACACAAGACGGCTGATCACATGACTAATGCCCTGATCCATGTTACATAGGCGGGCAGAATATCTTCTGGCTCTGGCAGCTCTGGATGCCAGCGTTTTTCATGCTCGAACTGCAGCCAGCCATCATAACCATGAGCCTTGAGCAGGCCGATGGCTTCGGCCAGTGGTAGCTGACCGGTGCCCGGCACAACGTAACGCCAGCCATCACTCATTGCCAGTTTATGACCAGGATCATAGACAGCATCCTTGATGTGGGTGTAGCCAACGCGTGGCCCGATAGTAGCATAGGTCTCCTGGGGTGTTTCACCGCCCACGCGGGGGGTATGACCGATGTCCCACAAGGCGCCGAAGGCGGGGGTGGGAATCCTATCCAGTAGCATGCGGCAATCTGTGGATTTAATCCAGTTGTCGTGGGTCTCAAAGAGCCAGTGCAGGTCTTGGGCTCCGTCGAGGGTCAGAATAGCCTCCATATTAGCGCGGCCGAAGTCTGCAAGCTGTGGGCGCGTATATCTGGCCAGATCCCCGCCGCCAAAGACACGCACGTTCGTGCAGCCTAGCTCATGACAGACGGCGATAGTACGCCGCGCTTCCTCGATGTTGTCTGCATGCTTTTCGGGCTCGCACAAGCGGATGCTCGAGGCAATGTCGCTCACTTCCAGGCCGGCCTCGCGTAGTTTGCGTCGCGTTTCCGCCACACCCGACGTGAAAGCCGGCAGGCGGGTAACATCAATCTCCCCTTGCAGTCCGCGAAAGCCCACGCCGTCATAACCGTAAGCGCGCCCCCTGGCACAGATCGTGTCCATATCCCATGCCGGACATCCCAAGGTTGTAAAGCTGATCTTCATCACGTTGCTCCTTATTGCTGAAATGACTCAACGACAGGCAGCGACCGGCGCACCAGATACAAGTCTTGCGCTATGTCTGCGAAGCCCGATGGGCTGATGACAGTAGCCCCACAGGTGCTTAGCAACCGTAACACAAGGACTTTAGGCTCGGGCGCGATTTCACATTCGCGCTCTGCTACAGCAATTCCTTCAGTCTCTCCGCTGTGGCGCGGGTCATGCCGGGGACGGCGGCGATGTCGTCAATCGAAGCGTCGCGAATAGCCTGCACGTTGCCGAAGCGCTTGAGGAGGGCGGCTTTGCGTCGTGGACCAACACCGGGCACTTCGTCCAAGAGCGAGCGCATGCCTTTCTTCTGACGCAGCTTCTTGTGATAGGTGATGGCGAAGCGGTGCGCCTCGTCGCGAATGCGTTGCACCAGATACAGTGCCTGGGACGTGCGCGGTAGGATGAGTGGATCCGGGTTACCGGGCATGAAGATTTCCTCATGCTCCTTTGCCAGACCAACCGTTGGCACCTCAGTCACGCCCAACTCGTTGAGCACCTCAAGAGCCGCGTTCAACTGTCCCTTACCGCCATCAATGATGATCAGATTGGGCATAATCGTCCAGGAATCGGCCTCACTGGTCGCGTCAGGTGTAGCATCCGCCGCAGCCTGCTCCTGATGGTCGCCGTTACCGTTCTCGTCGTTTTTCTCCTCGCGCACACCGGAAGCGCGTTTGAAGCGCCGCCGCAGTACTTCTTGCAGCATGGCATAGTCATTGGCTCCGTGCACCGTCTTGATTTTGAAGCGGCGGTAGTGGGCACTCTTAGGCGCGCCGTTCTCGAAGACAACCATCGAGCCAACCGGCGATGTACCTTGAATGTTGGAAATATCGTAGCACTCAATGCGCAGAGGCGTCATGGTCAGCCCCAGGTATTCCTGAAGCTCCAGGACAGCACCCATGGTCTTTTGACTGTCGGCCAGCCACTGGGCGCGCAACTGGGCCAGGGCTTCGCTGGCATTCTCGGCCGCCATAGACACCAGTTGCTTTCCTTCTCCCTTGCGGGGAACGGTCAGACTGACCCTGGTGCCGCGCTTGCTCTTGAGCCACGACTCGATGATTTGGCTCTCCTCGATTTCAGTAGGCAGCAAGATCTTAGGCGGAATGTCGGTGGCGCTGTCGTAGAACTGCTGCAGGAAGCTACCCAGCACCTCGCGGTCGTCCGAGTCCTTTGTCCCCTCAAGAACATAGTTCTCACGACCAATTAACCGCCCGCCGCGGATAAAGAAGAGTTGCACGCAGGCTTCGCCGTTGGCCCGAGCAAACGCCACCACGTCCTGGTCGGCATAGGTGGTGGAGACGACACGCTGGGTCTCGGCCACCCGCTTGATGGCCTGTAGCTTATCGCGCAGAGCCGCTGCCCGCTCGAAGTGCAGCGATTCGGCAGCATTGTTCATCTCTTTGGTCAAATCCTTGACCACGCCGTCGTGTTTGCCTTCCAGGAAGAGGATGGCCTGGTTCACGGCCTGATCATAAGCTTCCTTGGTCGTTGCTCCGATGCACGGGCCCAGGCAACGGTGCATGTAGAGGTAGAGACAGGCTCGCTTGTCCTTGCCGGTGATGACGCGATCGCAGGTGCGATAGGGAAACAGCCGGTTCAGCAGCTCAAGCGTGGAGCGCACCGACTTGGCGCTGGCATAGGGACCGAAATAGCGGGCGCCGTCGTTCTCCACGCGGCGCGTGGTGAACACGCGCGGCCATTCCTCGTTGGTCGTGATCTTGATATACAGATAATTCTTGTCATCACGCAGGCGGATGTTGAAAAACGGTCGGTGCCTCTTGATCAGTGTACATTCGAGGATGAGGGCTTCGAGCTCAGATGCGGTGACGATGTACTCCAGGTCGGCAATGGCCGCGACCAGGCGGCGCGTCTTCATCTGCTGGCCGTCGGGTGACTGGAAGTATGACCTCACCCGGTTACGCAGGTTGATGGCCTTGCCCACGTAGATCACCTTGCCCGTTTGATCTTTCATGATATAGACCCCGGGCTTGGTGGGCAGGTTTTTCAGCATGGCAGCCAGCCTGGCCTGCGTCTCAGACGATTGTTCCATAGCACGAACATTCTAGCACAAAAAGGAGCATTTTGTACAGAGAATTATGGTCAGGGTAACTGTTCACATTTACCCTGGAAGCAGGTGCATCAGCATGCCTATACCCTCCCGCGGGTTACCCAAACCTGCGGGAGGGTATGGAGAACGCCGCCGGCCATCCGTGTTCCGTGCCATCCGCGCCTGCATCCGTGGTCAGCTCGCTCCACTTTCCAACTTCCCTTACCCTAACCGTGAACAGTTACTGGTCAGGCTTGTCTTGACATTCAGTGTTGCTTGTGACATACTCACCCACAAGCTGACGTATAAAGACTGAGAGGAGATGCGCATATGCGCTCAAAACGCTTTGAGAAGCTCGCCGAGCGGCCTATCAACCGCGAGACGTTCGTGAAGCCCTGGCCGGAGGTCGGCCTCAGCACTATCGGCAGCCCCTTTGATCCCTCGCCGAGTCTGACCATCAAAGACGGAATCGTTGTTGAGATGGACGGCGTGAAGCGTGAGGATTTCGATCTTGTGGAACTCTTCATCGCCAACCATGCCATCAACACGTCCGTGGCCGAACGGGCCATGAGCACCCCCTCACGCGATATCGCCCGCATGATCGTTGACATCAACGTGCCGCGCAGCGCGGTCCTGGAGATCATCAGCGGCTGTACACCGGCCAAGCTGGTCGAGATCATCCAGCAGATGAATGTGCTGGAGATGATGATGGGCCTGGCCAAGATGCGCGCCCGGCGCACACCCGCCAACCAGGCCCATGTTACCAATCGCAAAGAGCATCCCGCTCTCCTCGCCGCCGACGCTGCTGAGGCCGCCCTGCGCGGCTTCGCCGAAGTCGAGACGACGGTCGCCGTGACACGCTATGCTCCCTTCAACGCCCTGGCCATCCTGGTCGGCTCACAGACCGGACGCGGTGGCGTCTTGACCCAATGCGCCGTCGAGGAGGCAACCAACCTGCGTCTGGGCTTCAAGGGCCTGACCAGCTATTCCGAAACCCTCTCCGTGTATGCCACCGAGCAGGCTTTCGTTGACGGCGACGACACGCCATGGTCGAAGTCTTTCCTGGCCGCAGCCTACGCCAGCCGCGGAGTGAAGACACGCTTCACCTCCGGTGCCGGCGCTCCGGCGCTGATGGGCCATGCCGAAGGCAAATCCATGCTCTACCTGGAGGCGCGCAGTTTGTTGGGAACGCGGGCGGCGGGCAGTCAGGGCTCGCAAAACGGCTCGATCAGTTGCATCGCCCTGCCCGAATCGCTGCCGGACGGCGTGCGCGCCGTCTTGGCCGAAAATCTGATTGCCATGCTTCTTGGCCTGGAGGTCGCCTCCGGCAACGACGCCCTGGCCTCGCACTCGGACATCCGCAAGGCCGCCAAGCTGATGTTGCAATTCATCCCCGGCACCGATTTCATTACCTCTGGCTATGGTGCGATCCCTCGACCCGACAACATGTTCGGCGGCGGCAACTTCGACGTCAGTGAGCTCGATGACTGGTATGTCTTGCAGCGCGACATGCGCGTCGATGGCGGGATCACACCGGTCGGCGAGGAGCAGGTGCTCACGGTACGCGAGCGGGCAGCCCGGGCGCTGCAGGCCGTCTTCAAGAGTCTCGACTTCCCGCCCATCACTGAGGAAGAGATTCAGGCTGCGATCACGGCTTATAGCTCAGATGACATGCCCAATCGTGATAGAGTGGCCGACATCGAGGCCGCTCAGCGGTTACTCGATGGCCCGCTGACCGTGCTCGATGTGATCAGAGCCCTCGACACCGCCGGTTATCAGGACATTGCTGCCAATATTCTGGAGATGCAGCGCCAGCGCGTGATCGGCGATTATCTCCAGACATCGGCCATCTTCGACAAAGATTTCCATGTGCTCAGCGTTTTGACCGATCCCAATGACTATGGCGGGCCGGGCTCCGGCTACCGCGTCGAGGGCGAGCGCTGGGCTACACTGCAAGACCTGCCCCAAGCCTGGGATCCGCGTGCCTTCGTCGCGAACCTGGACGCGCAGCAGCCGGCAGAATGGCTCCACGATATCGGCCCGGCCCGCCAGGGCGACAAGCCCGAAGTTGTCATCGCCGTCGGCCCGGCCTTCGGCTGCAAGATCACTCATACCATTGGCGGTCTGGATCATCGCGATGTGCTTGCGGCCCTGCTGCAGGGCATGCAGGAGGAGGGTGTCCCCGGCCGCATCGTGCGCATCCACCACACGTCGGATTGCGCCTTCATTGGCCATGCCGGTGCCCAACTGAGCGGTTCAGGCGTCGCCATCGGCATCCAGTCTAAGGGCACGACCGTCATCCACCGCCGCGGCCTGGTGCCGCTGGACAACCTGGAACTCTTCCCTCAGGCGCCCAATCTTGACTTGGAGACATACCGGCAGATCGGGCGCAATGCTGCACGTTACGCCACCGGACGACCAACGAGCCCCGTGCCTGTACGCAGTGACAACACCATCCGCCTGCGTCTGATCGTGCAGACGACACTGCTACACTTGCGGGAGACACAACAGGTGGAGCGTGGCAAGCCGCCCAGCGAGCTATATATATCCATAGTTTGATTCACCACAGAGGACGCGGAGGGTGTAAATGAAAGACCATAAGCGGAATCTCTGCGTTCTTAGCGGTGAGCAACCAATGATGGAAGGAACAACGCGATGACAAACGATACAATCCACACCAAGAGCGGAAAAACGTTGGACGAGCTGACTATTGACGCTCTGCGTGCTGGCGAGCTCGCCCCTGATGATTTCCGCATCAGCCGGGAGCAACTGAACCATCAGGCCGCCGCCGCCGAGGCTGCCGGTAACCGGCAACTGGCCGAGAATCTGCGCCGCGCCGCCGAGCTGACAGAGATGTCCAATCAGCAAGTTTTGGAGATATACAACCTGCTGCGGCCAGGCCGTGCCACCTACAGCGAGCTCATCAACCTGGCCGACCGCCTGCAGGATGAGCAGAACATGCCCTTGGTGGCATCGTTCATCCGTGAGGCAGCCGAGGCCTACCGCCAGCGAGGGATTGCCAAAGGCGACTAATACAGATGAAGCGTCTTGGAGACATAGATCGTTCTGCGAGCAGATTGAGCCCACAGGATTCACAGGTCAAGATCATTGGCTTCCACAGTGTTTCGTCCCTACACGCAGGCCCACGGATCTCGGATGTATCAGATCGTTCGAAAAAACTCTTGACAAATGGTCCTGGTTATGGTATGATATTTTTGGTTAAACGATTTAGCAATTTCCCCCTTCTTTCAAGCAACATGTGGTCGTAAGGTATATGGTCAAACGATCAACCATAAAGCCCACCCAGGAGATGTCCTGTGAAGCGGCCGAGCCAACGTACCACAATTAGTGATGTCGCTCGTGCTGCGCAGGTATCGCTGGCCACTGTTTCCCTCATCCTGAACGGCCGGCGCAACGGCGACGACCGCATTTCTGACGAAACGCGCCAGCGCGTCCTTCGTGCTGTGGCAAGCCTGGGCTATGTGCCCAACCAGACTGCCCGCAGCCTGCGTCGCCGCAAGACCGAGCGTGTTTGCCTCTATGTTGCACGCTTGGGCGTTCCTTACTACGATCTCCTTGCCCAGGCCCTGCAACAAGCCGCTGACGAGCGTGGTTACACTATCATCGTCAGCCTTGGTTTCGGCCCCGCAGCAGAGCACCGTGTGTTGGATCAGCTGATGCGTGGCCTGGCCGATGGCGTCGTTCTCATCAGGCCGAGTTATTTGACCAGTAGCGATCTCTCTGCACTGGCTCGTACTGGTACGGCCGTTCTTGTGCACAGCGATCACCTGGGTGGAGAAGGGGTTGATGCTGTGCGTGTAACAGAGGCTGAAGCCAGTTACGAGGCAATGGAGTACCTCTATGCACAGGGGCATCGCCGTATTGCCTTTATTGGCCCCGCAGCCGGCGACCCTATCCAGGTGCCGCGTTACCGGAGCTATGCCCGCTTTATGGCCGAGCACGACCTGCCAGTGGTACCAGACATGGTTCAAGATGACAATGGCATCTCCAGGCGTCACGCCTACGAGTGTGCCCAGGCCCTTCTCTCTCTGCCCAGTCGCCCAACGGCCATCTTCACCGGGTCTGACTTGGCCGCCATTAGCGCCATCTGGGCTATCCGCAATGCCGGTCTACGTGTGCCCGACGACATCGCTGTAATCGGTTCAGGCAACATCCCCGAAGGCACCATCATGTCACCGCCTTTGACGACGATCGGTCACGCGGACCTGGACTTTTCGGTCTTCGTCGATTTCCTGTTTAGTCGCCTTGCCGGTAATGCACCCATCGAGGGACGCGAACATATCATCCCCTGGACGTTGATCCGCAGAGGATCAGCATAGCAAGCTGTCCTTAATTTTTAGGAAAAGGAGATCGGACATGAATGGGCATGCAATGTCTCGGCGAGAATTCATTCGGCTGAGCGCGATCAGCTTGGCGGCTGGCGCTGTGGCTGCAGCTTGTGGAGGGGCCCCCACCCCTACGCCTGCAAAACCGCCGGCGGCCCAACCAACCGCAACAAAGGTAGCCGCTCCGACTGCTACTGTCGCTGCGGCACCCCAACCAGCGGCTGGTCGGGTCAAGGTTACTTTCATGGTACCCGGTTCACAGCAGGAGGACGCCGATTTCGCCCCTGTCTTCGAGGAGTTCAATAAACGTTATTCTGACATCGAGGGCGTGTATACACCGGCCGGCACAGGCTATACAGACCAGTACAACGACAAGGTCATGACAATGGTCGCTGGTGGCATCGCACCCGATGTATTCAAAACACTGTTCCCCAACTTCGGCACCTGGGCCGACATGGGTATCTATCTGCCCTTGGACGACCTTGTTCAGGCCAATCCCGACATCACCCAGTTCGATGACTTCTTCCCCAATCACATCGAAGGCTGCAAGATCAAAGGTAAACTGATGGCATTGCCCAACGACGGAGCGCCGAACGGCATGTGGTATAATGTCGACATGTTCGAGCAGGCCAACGTCAAGCTGCCGGACCTTGAGTGGACGTGGGACACATTGACAGAAGCTGCGAAAGCCATGACCAAGAAGGAGGGCAACGTCATTACGCAATATGGCACCGGCCGGCCCAATTGGCTGATCAGCGTCTGGAGCAATGGTGGCGATCTGCTTGACGTGGATTTCAAAAAATGCCTGATGGCCGCGCCGGAAGCCATCGAAGCGCTCGCCTGGATGCAAAACCTAGTAGTGAACCTCAAAGTGTCACCTGGCCCCCAGGCACTAAGTGAACAAAACGAGAGCGATCGCTTCACGACCGGCAGGCTCGGCACGACCTTCGGCGTGCGTGGTTCTCTGGGTACCTTCCGCTCTATCGACAAGTTTCGCTTCGACGCCGCGCCGATGATCATGAGCAACAAGAAGAAGCGCGTGACCCAGCTTGCCATCGGCTGGACATCGATCTGGAAGCAAAGCAAAAATCCCCAGCAGGCTTACAAACTACTGGCCTGGGTGTGCAGCCCTGAGGGACAACGCCTGCGCATCAGTCGCGGCTTCGCTCACCCATCACGCAAGTCGCTTATCAGCCAGGATTGGTTCGCTAACTACACCTGCCCCAAGTGCAATAGCAAGAACGTTAACATGGTTTTCCCTGAGATGCTCATGCGCGGCGAGGCGCGGGTACCTCCACCACACCCCAAGCTGGCACAGATCAATCAAGTTGTCACCACCGAGCTGGATTCTCTGTGGGACGGCTCGAAGACGCCTGAACAGGTTGGAGCCGCCATCGTGGCCAAAGTAACACCCCTGCTGTAAGCCTGTTTCTCCCTGGCTGAGCCTTCTGGCATCGAGTTTCGTGCCGGAAGGCTCAGTGCCTTACCAGTGTCCATAACTGTGAGGTGAAGCCAATGCTTGTGCATCTCTCTCCACACCTTGGCATCCGCCAGAAGGAGGCAATTGCCGGCTGGATATTCGCGTCGCCATGGGTGATCGGCTTTGTGGTTTTCACCGCCGGCCCCATGGTTGCATCAGCCGTTTTTGCCTTCACCGATTGGAACATCGTTCAGCCCATGCGTTGGGTCGGCCTGCAGAATATCCAAACAGCCCTGATGAGCGATCCGCTCGTCTGGCAGTCGCTACGCGTGACCACAATATACGCCTTTGTTAGTGTTCCTCTGCAGATCGTCTTAGGTTTGATTGTTGCCTTGTTGCTAAACAGCAAGATTCGAGGGCTTGAGTTCTACCGCACTATCTACTATTTGCCATCGGTGCTATCGGGAGTCGCCGTCGCCCTGCTTTGGCGCTGGATTTATGCCCCCGACTTTGGGCTGATTAATTCCACCCTGGCTTCATTGGGAATCGCCGGCCCGGGTTGGCTTGGCGATAGTCGCTGGGCACTTCCATCGCTTATCGGTATGTCGCTGTGGTACGTTGGCGGAGGCATCGTGGTCTACCTGGCAGGTCTGCAAGGAGTACCAACCGAGCTATATGAAGCCGCCCATGTTGATGGCGCCGGCTGGTGGCACCGACTGTGGAACGTCACCATCCCAATGATTACTCCTGTCCTATTCTATCAGTTAGTTACCGGCATCATCGGTGCCTTGCAGGTCTTCACCCAAGCACTAATCATGACCGAGGGTGGCCCACACAACGCAACACTCTTCTACATGCTCTATCTGTACCGCAATGCCTTTCAGTATTTCAAGATGGGCTATGCTTCTCTACTCGCATGGATTCTCTTCTTTTACATCCTGGCACTTACATTTCTTGTTCTACGTTCTTCACAGTTCTGGGTGTTCTATGCTGGAGAAATCAGGGAGAAGTAGACCATGCAAGCTGAGATAGATTTGAGTAGTTTGGAAGCGGAACGCTCTGCCATGCGGCCTGGCTTCCTCGAATCCCGACGAACGCGAGATGCCCTGGGACGACTCATGATCCACGCCATCCTCATTGCAGGTGCAATCGCCTTGATGGTTCCACTGGCTTGGATGTTCTCGACGTCTCTCAAAGGGCAGGCGTCGGTCTTCGTGATCCCGCCAGAGTGGATTCCCAATCCGATCCATTGGCAGAACTACGTTGACGTTTTCCGTGTCGTGCCCTTTGGCCGTTTTATCTACAACACAGCCGTTATCACCCTACTCAGTGTGGTTGGCAAGGTAATCTCGTGCTCGCTGGTCGCTTTTGCCTTTGCTCGACTGCGCTGGCCCGGCCGCAACCTGGTCTTCGTGATCATGCTGGCCACACTAATGCTGCCGCACCAAGTGACCCTGATTCCGCAGTTCGTCCTCTATCGGCAGCTGAAATGGATAGACACAATCCTGCCGCTTGTTTTGCCACACT
>Ga0272448_1007026_pt1 | contig 12001 bp, 12 predicted proteins | sample YNPCB0191_FD_202220 | JGI IMG/M metagenome (GOLD analysis project Ga0272448, IMG submission 202220) | Hot spring sediment microbial communities from Yellowstone National Park, WY, United States - YNP-CB-019-1 | ecosystem: Environmental > Aquatic > Thermal springs > Hot (42-90C) > Sediment... | reverse complement strand
GTCGCCCCGATTCTACGAAGGAGCAGCCCCAAACATGTCCACTCAACGTGGCAAGAAGGCGTCATCAACACCCGGCAAGCAGCCGTCTCCTCCCCCACGCCGCACCTCAACCGAGGTACAACCTGTCTCGCCGGTTGGGCTTGTCATCTCGATTGCTGCCGCCCTTGTCATTGCGTTCATCCTGCTGTTCGTCATCAACGCCCGCATCAACGCCAACCAACCGGCGGCGGCTCCAGCCGCACCTACGAAGACAGTAGTGGCTGCTGCGCCGGCCGCGCCAACCAGTCCTCCACAGAAAGCCTCAAGCGACATCACCCAGGTGGGGGGCTTCGCCAAGGGCAATCCCCAGGCCAAGGTAACGGTCATCGAGTATGCCGACTTCAAATGACCGTGGTGCGGACTCTTCGCGACGGCCGTGAGCCCTCAAATCTCCAAGGAGTACGTTGATACCGGTAAAGTTCGCTGGATTTTCCGCAATTTCGCGTTTCTGACCCAAGATTCGCTGAATGCGGCAGAAGCAGCCTATTGTGCAAACGAACAGGACAAGTTCTGGCCACTTGAGGAAGTGCTCTATGCCAACCAGGGGTCGGAAAGCGCCACCACGTTCAGTAAAGAGCAACTGAAAAAGCTGGCAAAAGACGCCGGCATCGAGCCGACCGCGTTCAACACCTGTCTGGATAGCGGCAAGTACAGCGCACAGGTAGCCAAGGACAGGCAATATGGAGAGCAACAAGGCGTTCAGGGCACACCAACATTCATGATCAATGGGCGGCCTGTCAACGTCATGGATCGCGATCCCCAGACAACCCTTAAGAACTTCCGCAGAGAGCTCGATGCTGCCCTGGCCAGCACAAAATAGCTGAATCTTACACAGACCTCCCGGCAAGCTGCTGTCGTTGGGCTAGCACGACAGTTGGCCCGCCGGGAGTTTTGTTTTATACCGGTCGCTGGGCTTCACTGGCCGCTGGTGCTAAGGCGGCAGCCGGCGCCGAGGCGATCATGAAGCCGCCAAACATGAGCACGGCAGCGATTAGCTCGCTGATAGAGAGCAAGCCTCCGAAAAACAGCCGGGTCAGCGTCCCTGCGGCGGCGATAACCAGCGCTCCAACGGCAATCAGAATGTTGCCTGCCACGCGATGCGCTGCCATCTGCTTGCGCCGGTAGAGGTAAGCCGAATAGAAGGCGCCGCCAACCAGAAAGATCGTGCCATAGATGTTGAAAATGGGGGTTAGCAAGCGCACGGGTGCTCCCGGCGGCAAAATCGCCTTGTACTGCTCACCGACTGCCATCGTCGTCGTGAAGGCCGCGCTGTTGATGGGAATGGTGAATGTGGCAATGATGCCAACAGCCGAGAGAACAACCAAAGCAGCGGTGACAAAGCGCAGCCATGGCCGCCGCGTCAGGAGAATCAGGCTACCGTGCCCCAACCAACCCGCGTTCAGCATTGCCCCGAACACGTACCAGGCCCGGAAGAGTGCATCACTCCAGGCAATGGCCAGATATGCCTCGGCAAACGTGCCGATGCCGAACATGGCCAGTCCAACTCCCCAGAACAAGTTGTGCAGGTGACGCCTCTGCACAAACTTCTGCAAGACGATTGCAGCAAAGGCGAACATCAGCACGGTAGCAACAAAAGGAACTGCATCATTGAGCTTCACGGTATGTCTCCCTTCCTCATGTGGTGGACGTGCCACCATATTATAACACAACGGCTTACGTTTACAAGAACTTCCCCCACATGTAACTGTTCACGGTTAGAGTAACAGGACTTTTACTGGAATGCTCCCACCTCGGCCCTGCCACCTGACCCTCCCGCAGGTTGCCCGAACCTGTGGGAGGGTATAGGCATGCCGATGCACCTGCTTCCAGGGTAAGGGTGAACGGTTACCCCCACATCCTTGCACCCCCTTCCTGCCGGCTTAATTATCATAAAAATAATAACTATAACGCTATTGACACATTGTCCGCACTATGCTATTATGTTTTTTATGATTGGGGGACATAGATGCAGGAAACCAGACAACAGATTCTATCCATACTCAGAGAGCGAGGATCGGCGACCGTTGATGACCTGGCCACCAGTCTTGATCTGACGCCGATCACGGTGCGCCACCATCTCGCCATCCTCTTAGGCGAAGGATACCTGACTGCCCAACAAGTGCGTCGCAAGGTTGGGCGGCCGCATTACGTGTACAGCCTTACGGAAAAAGCCTCCGACCTTTTCCCGCAAGGCTATCATCTCTTGACCGACCGACTTCTCGAAGAACTCAAAGCCATGGTGGGCGACGAAGGCATGAATGTCCTCCTCACTCGCCTGGCCGACAAGCTTGCCGCGACCATCGGACCGCAGGTCGGCGACGGCACACTCGAAGAGCGTCTCAACGAGGCGGCGCGTCTACTGGTCAAAGAAGGCTTTCTCGCCAAATGGGAAAAGACCCAAGATGGCTACATCTTCTATGAGCTCAACTGTCCCTATCGCCGCGTCATCCAGCATCATCCTGAAGTGTGCACCATGGATCAGCACTTCCTGTCTCGCGTGCTGCACATCAGCGTGGAGAAAATAGATTGCATTGTGGGTGGCGGCGAGCGGTGCACGTATAAGGTGTATACCGATCAGGCAGCGCAGCCGGCGGCCGCACAGATGAATGCTACCAGCTAAAATGGTCACTATTACAATTAACGTGGAGGCAACAAGCGATGGAGTACAGGTCATTAGGACGCACCGGCGTCATGGTATCTCCTTTGTGTCTGGGCACGATGAACTTTGGCTCGCCAACCGATGAGGCCACATCCATTGAGATCATCAATCGTGCCCTTGATGCCGGTATCAACTTCATTGATACGGCCAACGTCTACAACGCGGGCGAGAGCGAACGCATCGTCGGCAAAGCGCTGAAAGAGAACGGCAAGCGCGATGCAGTTGTCTTGGCCACCAAGGTCAACGGACAGATGGGCCCAGGCCCGAATGATCGCGGCATCTCACGCTACCATATCATGAAGGCCTGTGAGGACTCTCTGCGCCGCCTGCAGACGGATCACATTGATCTCTATCAGCTGCATCGGCCATCGTTCACCATCCCACCCGATGAGACATTGCGCGCTCTGGATGACCTGGTACGCCAGGGCAAGGTTCGCTACATCGGCTCATCCACCTTCCCTGCCTGGAAGCTGATGGAACACCTGGCAACCAGTGAGCGCTACAGTCTGGTGCGCTTTGTCTGTGAACAGCCTCCGTACAACTTTCTCGATCGCCGTATCGAGAACGAGCTGGTGCCGCTAGCGCAGAGCTATGGCATCGCACTGATTCCCTGGTCGCCTCTGGCCGGCGGCATTCTGGCCGGACGCTACCGCCCCGGTGAGAAGCCGCCAGCCGATTCGCGTCTGGCGCGCTCGGGCACCTTCTTCAGTGAGCGCGTGACCCAGCGTGCCATCGAGGTGGCCGCCAGGGTGGCAGACATGGCTAAGGCGCGCGGCCTGACCCCAGGGCAGTTCGCCCTGCTCTGGTGCAAGGATCAACCGGGTATCACGGCTCCCATTATTGGGCCACGTACCGTTGCCCACGTTGAGGAGTTCCTGCCGGTCATGGATATGCATCTCTCCGACGAGGATCGCGCGGCTCTCGACGAGATCAATCCGCCAGGCAGCGCCATAACTAACTTCCACAATACAACAGGCTGGATGAAGCAACAGATCCTTGCATAAGCATGGCCACAGGCAGATTCCCGGCGTCTGCACAGGCGCCGGGAATCTGCTTCTGTCTGATCAATCATCTAGAATCGCCAATTGCGCTACCTGCGCCGACAGCTTGCGCGCCGGCGTCAAGCCAAAGTTGGTAAAGCGAACAGCTCCATCTGGCCCCACAACCAGCGTCGTCGGCAGGGTGAAAATGCCATACATGGTTGCCTGTTCGTGGTCCCGTTCGATGTCAATCTTCTCGATGGCGAGAGCATCGCCGAATTCCCGTTGCACCTGCTCCAGGAATCGCCACTGTGCCACGCAGGGTGGGCAGGCGTCACTGCGAAAGTACAAGATCAGCGCCCGCCCTCGAGCGGCGGTTGCCGTGCTGGCGCGGCGCATGAAGCGCTGGGCCAGAAGCCGATAAGCCATGGTCCCCACAGCGATGAGCAAAACGGTAACGAACAGGCGCTCAATCACCTGTCACCTCTGCGGACGGGGCGATAGATGAAGCCGGGAACACCTAAACGGTTGAGCTGATAGTAGATGAAGCAGCCGGCGCAGAACCCCAGGAAGAGATTTGCCGATGCAAGAGCGATAACCAACCAGGCCAGAGCCCAACCAATCAGCGGATAGCCGACAACAACGAGAATAAAACCCGCGCCAACAAACGTTCCTCCCAGCCCTTGCGCAAAGCGATGGGGTTCGGGATTATCGGCAATCACATCTGGCTTCACCAGACCGGACGGTCTGAGAAGGCGGTCGTAGACGAAGCGAAACAGGCCGAGACGTGGAACGGCCGCGCTGATCAGCATGACCAGGGCAACAAGCGCCAGAAGGATGGTGCTATTGAGCACAAAGGCCAGCAAGAGCAGGGCAATGGTAAATGCCTGGTTGACGCGAATGACCGAGTAATCTACCTGGCGGCCAGAACTGTCTTTCATGGTATGACCTCCATATATTCAATTATACAAGATAATTATATCACATATTTGACCAGTATGGGTAACCATTCACAGGAAGTAACTGTTCACGGTTAGGGTAAGGGAAGTTGGAAAGCGGAGCGAGCTGGCCATGGATGCAGACGCGGATGGCACGGAACACGGATTGCCGGCGGCGTTCTACATACCTTCCCGCAGGTTTGGGTAACCTGCGGGAGGGTCAAATTGCCCTGCCCACGGGGGTGGGTCGGGGGGAGCATTTCAGCAAAAGTTGTGTTACCCCAACGGTGAACAGTTACGAAGAAGGCCACGGTTGACAAGGGGTGGGAAATGTGATAGAAGATAAGCACCAATGGTTACGAAGCAATCCTTCGGCAGCAGGGCCACCCGATCTCTACATGATGTGCCGGGGGAAAGGACACAGCGATTGAGAGTTGCCATGATAAGCGTGCACGGCTGCCCACTGGCGCGCCTGGGCGAAAAAGATGCTGGTGGTATGAACGTGTACGTGCGCGAATTGAGCAAAGGACTCGGCAGGCTGGGCGTTCAGGTTGATGTCTTTACTCGCTGCCAGAGTCTTGGTCCCGTTGAGATTACCGAGCTGGTTCCAGGCGTTCGTGTCATCCATCTGGCGGCCGGCGAGCCCCGCTGGCTGCCGAAGAATGAGCTTTTTGCCTTTCTGCCCCAGTTTCTCCATCACCTGGATGATTTCCGCCGCACCGAACATTTGCGCTATGATGTGGTTCATGGCCACTATTGGCTGTCCGGTTGGGTTGCCACGCGCTTGCGGCGCATGTGGGGCGTTCCGTTCCTGCAAATGTTCCACACTCTGGGCATGCTCAAGAACACGGTGGCGCGTAGCAGCGCCGAGATGGAGCCAACGCTACGTATCGCGGGCGAACGCGACGTGGTCGCTGCAGCCGACCGCCTGATTGCCGCCAATCCTGTTGAGTACGATCATCTGGTTGATCTTTACGACGCCGATCCCAATAAGATACGTATCGTCCCCTGTGGTGTGGACATTGACCTCTTTCGACCGATTCCCCAGCTGGAGGCCCGTCGCCGTTTGGGCCTCGACGAGGGGCCATACGTGCTCTTTGTTGGCCGTCTGGAGCCGCTGAAGGGACTTGATATCCTGATTGATGCCATCGCTATGCTCGTCGGGCGCGGTAGCGCAGTGCGTCTGCTTGTGGTCGGCGGCAACCTCGATGGCGAGCTGGCGCAGCAGTTGCAGGCACGCGTGCGAGACCTGAAGCTGGCCGAGCATATTCATTTTTTGGGCTCAATCGAACAGAAAGAGCTGCCCTTCTATTACGCGGCGGCCGATGTGTGTACCATGCCTTCTTTCTACGAGTCTTTTGGAATGGTGGCAATCGAAGCGATGGCCTGCGGGACGCCGGTCATCGCTTCTCGCGCCGGAGGGTTGCAGTTCACGGTGCGTGATAACCAGACCGGCTTTTTGGTGCCACCGGGAGACGCTGCTGCCTTGGCCGCTGCAATAGATACCGTTCTCGGTGATTCAGGTCTGCGGCGACGGCTCGGCGAAGGAGCCGTCGTAGTCGCCAGAAGCTATAGCTGGCAGCACGTTTCACGGGCCATTCTGGATATTTACCATGAAACTACCGGCCACCTGGAGGCAATCAATGAAGATAACGTTACCATACGGCAACACGACCTGTGCGTTTCAGCTTCCTGATCGCAACGTCCTGGCCATTGCTGAGCCAGCCGACATCGCGGGCATTGCGGACCCGGCAGCCGAAGTGGGCAGAGCCCTGCGGCAGCCTGTGGAGTCGCCGCCCTTGAGGGACATGGTGAAGCACGGCGCCAAGGTCGTGATTGTGGTTGATGATTTCACGCGCCCGACGCCTGCCCATCAGATTCTGCCAACGCTCCTGGCCGAGCTGGACGCCGAGGCCAACAACCTGGACATCACCATCTTGATTGCCTGTGGCACCCATCGGCCGATGACGCCGGCCGAAATACAGGCCAAGGTTGGCGGCGAGGTAGCCCATCGCTACCGTGTGGTCAATCACGACGCTTACGACGATGCCAACCTGGTTGACCTGGGGCGAACAAAGAATGGCACACCGATTCTGGTCAACCGCCTGGTGGCCGAAGCCGACTTGGTCATCGGCATCAGCAATGTCGTGCCACACAACCTGGCCGGCTGGTCTGGTGGGGCCAAGATCATTCAGCCGGGCGTCTGCGGGGCAGAAACGACCAACTGGACCCATGCCATAGCAATGATGTCGCCGGTACCGCATATCGGCCGCCTGGACAACCCACTGCGGGTTGAAATCGAGGAAGTCGTTAAGCGGGTCAAGCTGGACATGGCGGTCAACGTCGTCCTCAACCGGCATTGGCAGATTGTGCACGTGGTGGCCGGCAACCCCTTGATGGCCCACCGGCGCGCCGTGCAATTGTCCGAACCAATCTGGATGGTGCCCATACCGGCTTTGCCGGACATCATTGTGGTCAGCTCCTATCCCGCCGACGTCGACTTCTGGCAGGGTGCAAAGGGACTCTACGCCTGCGAACCGGTGATCAAGCGCGGAGGAGACATTATCCTCGCCTCACCCTGCCCCGAGCGCATCGCCATTGCCGAGCATACCGAAACAATGCGGGCGCTCAAGGGGTTGCCGTCGAAGATCGGACGTCATGAAGCACTGCGCCGCGGTATGCGAGACCTGACGGGCGTCAATGTGGTGGTCTTCATGTCACGCTTAAATGAGCTTGCCTGGGTCAGTATCTATTCGGACGGGTTGACCGACGAAGATCTAGACATCCTGGGCTGCAGCAGAGCTCACAGCATCCAGGAGGCGCTGGAAACAGCCCTCGAGCGACAAGGACCCGATGCCCGGGTTTTGGTCATTACCCATGGTGGTGAGCTGTGCCCCGTCCTAAGACCAAGCATCTAGCCGAACACGATCGACGCGGACATAGCCACGGATGAGCCACACACGTGTTCACCCGCGGTCGTTTCTGTGCCGATCATCGCTCTATGGGTAGCACGGAGAGACAAATGCAAGAGGAATCACGCCGTGTGATGGTGATCGCAGCTCACCCAGACGACTTTGAGCTGACCTGTGCCGGTACGGTTGCCGGGTGGATGCACCAAGGCTGGCAGGCCCGCCTGGTTCTGGTCACCAGTGGAGACAAGGGAACCGCCAATGCGACGGCCAGCTTAACAACGACAGCACAGCAGGTACTTTCACAGCGCGAGGAAGAGCAACAAGCAGCAGCAGCCGTTCTGGGGCTGAGCGACGTGGTCTACCTTCGTTACCCCGATGGGGAGCTGTTTCCGACCATGGATCTGCGCCGGGCGCTGGCCCATCAAATTCGCCTCTTCCGCCCGCAGCGTCTCTTCACGCATGATCCCTGGCGGCCCTACCAGCTTCATCCTGATCACCGCGCCACGGGCACGGCTGCGCTTGATGCCGTGGCATCGGCACGCGACCCGCTCTTCTTCCCCGATCAATTGACCGAAGGCGTTACCGCCTGGCGCGTCGGCGACATCTACCTTTTCGCCAGCGCCTGGCCCGACACTTTTGTTGATGTCAGCGAAACATTCGAGCTGAAGCTGGCTGCCCTGCACAAACACGCCGGACAGATGGCCGGCATGCCCGGTATGGAACAGCGGCTTCGAGAGATGGCAACGGAGTACGGCAAGCGTATTGGCGCCCGCTATGCTGAAGCCTTCAAATTGATAACCGTCACGATATATCCTGATCTCTAGTAACCTGTCAGGGTGAAGCAGCAGCCGATACGCCGGTCTCCCATGACTGGCCGCCGGGCATGGCAGCCTGACCATCTGCTTCTGTATTGCCTGCCATGACAGCAGTAGGGTGGCCGCCTCTGCAGGTATTCTAGGATAGGACTTAAACAAAGACCTCCGCGGTGTTCGACGACCGCGGAGGTCTTTGCTGATTCACCAATGGGCGGCTACCAGGATACTCTGGTAGCCGCTGCAGTTTGTGCGTCAGGAACGAGCTTAATTCTCCTTGAAGCCGGCGTAGGCGCCGGGGATGTTGGCCGACGACAGCGTCTCAACCACCACGGCAACGATCTGCGGGCCGCCCGAGCTGCAGTTAGTGCACTGCACACGCAGTGAGCCAACATTACCCAGACTGACCGGATCCTCAGGGAAACCGGGACCGGTATGGAAGGTGTAGGAGCCGCTCTGGGCAAGCGTCTTGGTAAACGTGTTGGCGACGGTGCCATCCTGGCGATAGTAGGTCACGACCAGATTGGCCGGCGAGGTTGAGGACAGGTTCTGCACCAGGGTGTGGCTGAACTGGCCGCCCAGGTTGCGGTGAACGCTGGGGAACAGGATAGAGCTGGCGGCGTCAAGCTGGGTCTGGCCATCATAGGCATAGGCATTTGTGCCACCAATGGTTTCGACGACGACGGCTACCATATTCTTGCCGTTCAGCGATTCGAGCTTGGCCGACCCCACGTTGCCCAGGCCCACCGGATCTTCGGGGAAGCCGACGCCGGTGTGGAAGGTATAAGAGCCGAAGGCCGGGATAGTGCGGTCGAAGCTGTTGGCCAGCGTGCCATCCTGCTTGTAGTAGCTGATACGGACGTTGTTGTCGGAGTTGGTCATGTTCTGCACCAGGGTGTGGCTGAACTGGCCACCCAGGTTGCGGTGGACGCTAGGCAGATAGATGGTTGTTGCACCCTGTGCCGGCATAAAACCGCGATAGGAATAGGTCTCATCCTGCAATGTCTCGATGGCTGCCAGGGCGATAGGCTGGCCGTTGAGCGAGGTGGCCTTGATCGAGCCGACGCCTGACGGATCAGAAACATAGCTGCGGGCATCCTGATGGATGGCGGTGTTGGGTGGGATCGGCAGGGTGGTGTGGAACAGATCCGTGCCATCTTGCTTGAAGTAGGTAATGGCCACGGTCGCGGTCATTGCCGGATCAGTGTTCTGGAAGCCGGTCAGGGTGTACTGAGCGGAGCGCCAGTGCACAGATGGCAGGAATTGCTCGGTGCTGCCCTGGTTCGAGCCCTCGTAAATGTCATGCGAGGTGGAGCCGGCATTCACCACGACAGCAACAATCTGGCGATCAGACGACACAACCATCGAACCCAGGAAACTGGTGCCAAGCTCAGGATAACTATTGGCGTGGTAGGTCTTGGAACCATTCGGCGGCAGAATGTCGTCGAATTCCTTAGCTACGGTGCCGTTTTCCCGGTAGTACTGGATGTGCAGATTGGCGGTCATGGCTTCCATGTTCTGCACCAGGGTGTGGGACGTGCGCGGCGTGATGGCACTGGGTGAAACCGGGGCATTGGCCGCGTCGCCTGCTGCAAGCCCTACGGGGGCGGCCGACTGTGCGGCAACCAGGGAGAAGACGAGGAACACTCCCAAAGCCAGCAGGCCACAGACAACGAGCAGTCGTCTCATTGCACTCTCCTCCTTAGATGGTGAAGGTAACGAAGTACGCGCCATGTGGTTCCTGGCGGTCCCGCGATCTGGGCAACGTTTCCGGGGTATGACGCTCCGTTGTCATGATCGCATCATAACTACACGAGCACAATAACACAAAAAGGTAATGCTGTCAATAGTACATATGGATTAGTTTTAATCAGCTTTTCTCCCCACCCACTGACCAGCGATGGGTGAGAGCGACCAGCCCTCCGCCGTGTTTATGCTCACTGCTGATGTGGAAGGCATAGGCCGTATCGTGCCAGTCATATGGCAGGCGAGCATCCTCCGCCGGCCAGACCCCCACACTGAGCACATAGTCGCCCTCTAGCAGGTTCAGATGGTCATAGGTGAGCACCACCTCTTTGCGTCCGCTCAAGTGGCCAAGCTTGAGCCCTGAGCGGTCGGTATTCGTGGCATGGCAAAGGACGCCATCACTGGCCCGGAAGATCTGCACGCGCAAGACCGGATTGACAATCGATCCCTTCGTACTACTACAACGCAGATGAAGGCGCAAAGTTTCGCCGGTGGCAAAATTCGTTGTCTCAATACCCTGCTCATTACAGAGACGCACCCGATCGAGCAGAACCTCTCCTGTTCCCCAACGTCGTTGTGGTGTCAGCAGGGGTGAATTCACGGTGAGCGTGTACGCCTTGTGGTGAAGATCGTCGGGGTTGGCCCAGGCAGGCTCGTCGGGCCGGCTGAAGAGGGCAACGCTGAGAAGATAGTGTCCCTGCCGTAGTGGCCAGGGCAGATCGGTCAAGTCCACATAGTTCCGTCCCTCAGATAGAATGAGGGGGCCCTGTTCGGCATACGTATTGAAACCAGAGATGACGGTTTGATCGTTGGCGTCGTGGATCTGCAGGCTGATGACTGCGTTGGCAAGCTGCTGACGCAGGTGATAGTGGACGCGTAGTGTCATCCTCTCGCCGGCTTTCATCTCCCAGCGGCAACGACCCTCGGGCCCGATCAGCTCTACGCCGAGAAGGCGGGCATCGGCCAGGCCGGCAATGACCGGTGTGTTGTGCCGGCCAGTGACGGGAGTTGCCTCCGGCAGGTGCCGGCCATTAGCTGCTACATCAGCAATGTATGAGTCAACCACAACGTCAGGTTCTCCGTCCATGACAATACTGCCCTGGCGCAGCCAGATCACGCGATCGCAGAGATGACGCACCATGGGCAGGGCATGCGACACCAGCACGATCGTCACGCCATCGTCGCGGAACTTGCTCATGCGCTCCAAACACTTGTGTTGGAATGCCTCATCGCCAACGGCCAGCACTTCATCGGTAATGAGGATGTCCGGATCAGAGTGGACGGCGATGGCAAAGCCCAAACGCATGTACATACCTGACGAATAGTGGCGCACAGGCATATCAATGAAGCGTTCCATGCCGGCAAATTCGATGATGCTGTCCAACCGTTGCTGCATCTGGCGTCGGCTGAAGCCGAGCAGTGATCCGTTCAGAAACACGTTTTCGCGCCCTGTCAGGTCGGGGTGAAAACCGGTGCCCAGTTCGAGGAGGGCGGCAATCCGTCCTTGCACGCGGACCGTTCCACTGGTAGGTTCCAGGATGCGGGTCATGAGTTTGAGTAGAGTGCTCTTGCCTGCACCGTTGGGGCCGATCAGACCGATGAACTCTCCCTGGCTGATGGCCAGATTGACATCTTTCAGCGCCCAAAACACCTCACGCGAGCCGACCTTGCGATGCAGGATATTGACGGCCAGGTCCTGAAACGAACGTGCTCGTTCGCGGTGCACAATGAAGCGTTTGGAGACAGACTCGAAGGAAATCACTGGATTCATGATATGCGTATTATAGCACAGATAGACAACAGGCGACACATGACATGCCCACCAGCAATTTCAAATGTGATGGTGTTGGAGGTATGGGCTCCCCATTTGGAGCCGGAAACCGACATCAGTACGCTTGTTCAGTCCCCAAGGTAC
>Ga0272448_1007025_pt1:7500-12001 | contig 12001 bp, 7 predicted proteins | sample YNPCB0191_FD_202220 | JGI IMG/M metagenome (GOLD analysis project Ga0272448, IMG submission 202220) | Hot spring sediment microbial communities from Yellowstone National Park, WY, United States - YNP-CB-019-1 | ecosystem: Environmental > Aquatic > Thermal springs > Hot (42-90C) >... | reverse complement strand
CCAGCAAGTTTCGAGCAACTCATTCAACTTGGAAAGACAAACAATATCCCCTATCTTGATTTAAGAAACGAAACAAATATAGAAAAGGCACTTTCAAAAATTGAGCCCTATATGGAGGAGAACAACTACAATATCGCAATTATTGATACCGCTGGACGAAAAGAAATTGACGCCTCTCTTATGGAGGAGTTAAAGTTAATAAATGACTACTTCGATAAGAAAGAGACGCTTATGGTTATGGATGTAACCATAGGACAAACTGCACTGGATATAGTAAAAGGTTTCAAAGAATACCTTGATATAACGGGAGGAATATTCACGAAATTTGATTCCTCTGCAAAAGGTGGAAGCGTTCTCTCGTTTAGATATGTTACAGGAAGCCCTGTAAAATTCGTTGGGACTGGAGAAAAAATTCAAGACCTCGAAGTTTTTGATGGAGATGCCCTTATATCGAGACTTGTAGGAAGAGGTGATCTGAAAGGGTTGTTTGAAAAAGCGCAGGAAGCAATATCCCTTGAAGAGAGCGAGAAAATCACAAAAGACTTTGAAAGCGGCAAATTCGATCTTAACGATCTCAAAGTCCAACTCGAAAGCATCTTGAAGATGGGAGGAGTTTCTAAAGTTTTCTCAATGCTTCCAAATTTCGGCAATGTGAAAATTCCAAAAGAATACGCAGATGAAAAAGCCCTGAGGAGAATGATTGCAATAATAAACGCTATGACAAAGGAAGAAAGGGCACATCCTGAAATTATTAACGCCTCGAGAAAAGAAAGAATAGCAAGAGGCACGCACGTAAGCAAGGCGGAAGTAAATCAACTTTTAAAGAACTTCGAAAATTTCAAAAAGTTGTCAAAAAATCTCAAGAATTTGGACCTTTCAAGATTCAAGTTTTAGAGGCATCAATTGTTACTCTATTTATTAAGTAACTTGATAGTATTATAAGCGCACCACCAGCAATAGCAAAAGGTGTAAGCGTCTCTCTAAGAAAAATAGTCCCATACAAAGTAGAGAAGAATGGCACAAGATAACCTATGAAAGATGCTCTTCCTGCACCAAATTTCGATATTGCATAGAAGAAATATGCATAACCAAAACCATTTAAAACAATGGATGCAAAAAGAAGCGCCAAAACAGAGTTAACATTTAGGATTGGCTTTGTTACATTAAACATTGGTATTGCAAAAAGTGAAAAAATAAAACCAAACAGCATAAGATAAAAAGAAGAGGTAAAAGCATCCATAAACTCAGAAACTTTTTTAAGAAGAATTACGCCAATTGCATACGAAATAGAAGCGCACGCAATTAACAGAAGATTGAGGATGTGCACTGAAACTTTAGCATTTACGAACTCATTAAAGAATATAAGAAACACTCCCAAAAATCCTAATAGAAAATATGGAATTAATTTATAGTTGAGTTTCTCGTTTGCAAATACAATAGACAATATCAATGTAAAGATAGGAGAACTTGCAAGCATCAAAGAAGCAATATAACTTGGAACAGTTCTTTCTCCGAAAGAAATAAAAACCTGAGGAAGGAAAGTATCAAAAAAAGCCGCAAGTAAAACAAAAATTACCGCAGACTTTACAAACACAATCCTCTTTTTCAAGATAAATTTCAAAATGAAAAATATTGATATTGCACCAATAATTAGTTTAAGAGAAACAAAAAGTATGGGATGAAAACTCTGGATCGCAACTTTAATGAGAATATAATCCGATCCCCAAAGCAATGCAAGGACAAGTATATTTAATGCAAAATTTTCTTTAAACTTTTCTATTTTTGTCATTGAAAAGATTATACAGAAAAATAGACGATTTTAAAATCACAAAAATAAAAAAAGCCCTGGCAGCGTCCTACTCTCCCGCACCGTCACCAGTGCAGTACCATCGGCCCTGAAGGGCTTAACTTCCGTGTTCGGAATGGGAACGGGTGTTTCCCCTTCGGTATGGCCACCAGAGCAAAAGGATTGTACCTTCAAAACTGCATGGGGTATAGTAAGTCCTCGACCTATTAGTACCCGTCAGCTAAACGCATTGCTGCGCTTACACCTCGGGCCTATCAACCTCGTAGTCTACGAGGGGTCTTACTCCTTGCTTGCGCAAGGATGGGAGGTCTAATCTTGGGGTAGGCTTCGCGCTTTAGATGCTTTCAGCGCTTATCCAGTAGAGACTTAGCTACCCAGCTCCTGCCCCTGGCGGGACAACTGGTCCACCAGCGGTCTCCTTCCCGGGGTCCTCTCGTACTACCGGGAAACCCCCTTCAAACCTCCTACGCCCGTAGCGGATTAGGACCGAACTGTCTCACGACGTTCTGAACCCAGCTCACGTACCGCTTTAACCGGCGAACAGCCGGACCCTTGGGACCTTATCCAGCCCCAGGATGCGATGAGCCGACATCGAGGTGCCAAACACCGTCGTCGATGTGAACTCTCGGACGGCATCAGCCTGTTATCCCCGGGGTAGCTTTTATCCGTTGAGCGACGGCGCTTCCACACGCCACCGCCGGATCACTAAGCCCCACTTTCGTGTCTGTTCGACCTGTCGGTCTAAGCAGTCAAGCTCCCTTATGCCTTTACACTCAACGGCTGATTTCCAACCAGCCTGAGGGAACCTTTGGGCACCTCCGTTACTTTTTAGGAGGCGACCGCCCCAGTCAAACTGCCCGCCTGACATTGTCCTCCCGCCCGATTAGGGCAAGGAGTTAGAACTTCAGCATACCAAGTGTGGTATTCCACCGGCGGCTCCCCCAGAGCTGGCGCCCTGGGTTCTCAGCCTCCCACATATCCTATACATGGTATACCGAAGTTCAGTATCAGGGTACAGTAAAGCTCCACGGGGTCTTTCCGTCCTGCTACGGGTAGGCCGCGTCTGCACGACCACCGTTATTTCACCGAATTCCTCTTCGAGACGGCGCTCAGATCGTTACGCTTTTCATGCGCGTCGGAACTTACCCGACAAGGTATTTCGCTACCTTAGGACCGTTATAGTTACGGCCGCCGTTCACCGGGGCTTAAGTTCGGAGCTTCGCGGGCTTACGCCCGCTAACCCCTCCCTATAACCTTCCGGCACCGGGCAAGCGTCGGCCCCTATACGTCGTCTTTACGACTTAGCAGAGACCTGTGTTTTTGTTAAACAGTCGCCTGAGCCTGTTTACTGAGACCCGAAGTTGCAGTAGGAAGCAATGTTCCTACCACAACTCCAGGCACCCCTTCTCCCGAAGTTACGGGGCAAACTTGCCGAGTTCCTTGAAGAGGATTCTTTCGAACGCCTTGGGAGCGTGCTCCCCGTCTACCTGTGTTGGATTGCGGTACGGGCGCACATCTTCCTCGTTAGAGGTTTTTCTCGTGAGTGTGGAATCAGCCACTTCGCCTTGCGGCTCCCCATCGCTTCTCGGAGTTAACGCATCCAGGGATTTGCCTCCGGATGCCTCCTACCAGCTTGGACGCGGACGACCAGAACCGCGCTTGGCCTATCCTCCTCCGTCACCCCTTCCTGATAGCGGAAGATATGCGGTACAGGAATATTAACCTGTTGTCCATCACCTACGCCTTTCGGCCTCGGCTTAGGCCCGACTAACCCTGGGCGGACGAACCTTCCCCAGGAAACCTTAGACTTACGGCGGCAGGGATTCTCGCCCTGCTTTTCGTTACTCAACCCAAGATTCTCACTTCCAGTCGCTCCAGCACTCCTCACGGTATGCCTTCTCAGCAACTGGAACGCTCGCCTACCGCTCAAGATGTCCGAAGACATCTTGAACCCGCTGCTTCGGTAGTAGACTTAGCCCCGAACATTTTCGGCGCAGGACCGCTCGACTAGTGAGCTGTTACGCACTCTTTAAAGGATAGCTGCTTCTAAGCTAACCTCCTAGCTGTCTAAGCAGTCCCACATCCTTTGATGCACTTAGTCTACTTTAGGGACCTTAGCAGACGATCTGGATTGTTCTCCTACTCGACGATGGACCTTAGAGCCCACCGACTCACTGGTAGGATACGGCAATGCGGTATTCGCAGTTTGGTTGGGTTCGGAAGTCTGGTAAGACCCCTAGCCCATCCAGAGCTCTACCCCCGCATGCTAATTTCCTACCGCTGCACCTAAATGCATTTCGGCGAGAACTAGCTATCTCCAGGTTCGGTTAGAATTTCTCTCCTACCCACAGCTCATCCGACGAGTTTTTTCCCCCGACCGGTTCGGGCCTCCACGGGCTCTTACACCCGTTTCACCCTGGCCATGGGTTGGCCACCTGGTTTCGAGTCTGATGATAGCGACTAACGCCCTATTCGGACTCGCTTTCGCTGCGGCTCCGGGTTTCACCCCTTAGCCTTGCCACTACCATCAACTCCTTGGGTCATACTTCAATAGGCACGCAGTCAGGCTGAAGCATTGCTGCTTCATAGCCCTCCTACCCATTGTAGGCACATGGTTTCAGGTTCTATTTCACTCCCCTCCCGGGGTTCTTTTCACCTTTCCCTCGCGGTACTTTGTTCACTATCGGTCGCCGG
>Ga0272448_1007025_pt1:0-5000 | contig 12001 bp, 7 predicted proteins | sample YNPCB0191_FD_202220 | JGI IMG/M metagenome (GOLD analysis project Ga0272448, IMG submission 202220) | Hot spring sediment microbial communities from Yellowstone National Park, WY, United States - YNP-CB-019-1 | ecosystem: Environmental > Aquatic > Thermal springs > Hot (42-90C) > Sediment... | reverse complement strand
ATCTAAGTTTGTTTAAATTCCTTTAGGTTTTCTCTCTTCGAAAATTTTAATTTACAAAAAGATCTACTAAATTCAAGTAATTCAATTAAATACTTATTTTCTTAACTACCAGCGAGCGTTATGCTCCTCTATCCAACCAATTACATTGTTTATTTCTATCTTTTCTCCATTGTCTCTAGTAAAACTTCCACTATAGGTGCCAAAAATCTGGTATAGTACACTTTTAAGAAGAACCAGGTTAGTACGAGCAAGCCTTACCATAAAAGGTTTGAAAGTTAGTTTTAATTTATTATCAGAAGACTTTATACGCCACTCTTTCTCAAGGTGTTCAGGGTCGTATTCGAATTTAACCTTTCCAAGTTTGTAAATTTTCCCGTTCAAAATTACCGCATTATCAGTAACTCTTGGGTCATTTCCAATTTTATCTCCAAGATTTATGCCCAGCGTTGAACCGTCGTGGAGTCTTGTTGAAAAGCTTCCCCATATCCATGCGGACTTATATGGCCAAACACCAAAACCCCAGTCAAGAGATCCGAATGCATTTTCTGGATTAATATTATATGATTTGTCATATTCAATAACTCCAGTCGCCTCCATGCAGTTTACCTTTCTTGTATAGAAAAACCTGTTTTTCTCAAATGGAAAAACATTCACCACTGACTCTTGATTTTTGGGGATTACTATTTTCAAGTTTGCTTTAAGACCAATTCCTCCAAACTTTGGCCAATTAACATCAATATAGCGTATATTATCTGTTTCTGTCTTAAAAAGAACTTTAAGGTCACCTTTTTCGTAATGCGCAACTCCTCCCGAACTATCCTTTGGAAGTTCGACACCTGCACCAAAAGGAGTATTAATTGTTTCTTCATGATATGTTCTCTTTTCAAAGTCAACAACATAGGCGAAAACAAGCCCTAAATAACCAACATGGCTAATTGTAAAAGAGAAGAAATTTGTTGGAGTTGTTATTGCATAGTACTGCCAACGCTTCAACCTTAGATTTTGAAGGCTTTTTATCGGGTAAATTCTTATAGACTCTGCGTTTGGTTCAAGATAAGGGAATCGTGCCCAACCAATAGCTGTTAAACTTCCATCGTCATTAAGAAGTTTCTGAAAATCCTTAATTTCAAGATTTTTCATCTTCCCTCCTTTTAATTAACAATAAATTTACTTAATATGCTAAGATTTATTTTCTCTAAAATGCTCTGCTTCTACCTTTGAAAAAATACAACCACAGTAATTCTGCCTATAAAGGCCATAGTATTTACTTAATATAACGCTTGCCTTAAAACCATTTTTCTTTTTGAAGTCAATTGGAAGGAACTTAACTCCATAATTTTTTTCAAGTTCATAAGAAATATCAAACACCCACTTTGAATTCTTGTGAGGGCTTATCGTTATCGTCGTTGTAAAATAATCAAAACCAAGATCTCTTGCAAGTTTTGCTGTTCTTTCAAGTCGCTCTTTATAGCAGAGATAGCACCTTTCTCCCCCTTCGTGCACTTTCTCAAGCCCCTTAACCATCCTGAACCAGTTCCTTAAGACATCATCGTTATACTCACCTTCAATCAATGGGAACTTCTGTATTTTTGAAAGTTTTCTAATCTCTTCAAGCCTTTTATAGTATTCCTCTTTTGGGTGGATATTGGGATTGTAGAAAAAGCCTGTTACATCGTAATGAAGCCCTCTAAGAAGAAGAACAGGGTAAGTTGCATCTGGGGCACAGCATATATGGAGAAGAACCTTCTCGTAATTCCCCACGGGTAGTGTCTGTTTATTTTTTTCCCTTTTCATACTAAAATTATAATATGAAAGTGATTTTACAACTACTCAGTAACAACATATTAATAGCATCAATTATTTCGAATCTCGTTGCTCAGGGATTGAAAGTGATAATTTATTATCTTATCGAAAAAGAGTGGAATTGGAGAATGTTTATCTCAACTGGAGGGAACCCAAGTTCTCACACGGCAACCGTAACAACATTAACAATCCTTTTAGGCGCAAAGTACGGTTTTGATTCTCCTTATTTTACAATTGCTTTTATCTTTTCTTCCGTCGTCGTTGTTGATGCAATCTCAGTAAGAAGAGAAGTTGGAAAACATGCTAAGACGATGAACGACATCTTCTTTGAAACACCGCTTGGAAAAAGGCTACAGGAAACTGTAGATATAGAGGTTTTTAAGGAACTTGTAGGTCACTCAGGACCCGAAGTATTTATCGGTTTCCTTCTGGGGCTTCTTATTGCAGTGATTGATATCGTATTTTTCTTTAAATAACCTAAATGTTCAAAGAAAGGTCAAACCTGTACTGCAAAGCTTCTGCAATGTGAGGAAGCCTCACATCAACGCTTCCTTCAAGGTCCGCAATCGTCCTTGCAACCTTCAAAATTTTATCAAATCCCCTTCCTGTGAGCCCAAGCCTTTCAGAAGCATTCTCAAGGAAAGCTTTCTCCTCGTGGTTAAGTTTTATAAATGTCTTTATCGAGCGAGGTGTAAGAGAGGCGTTATTTTTGATTTTCGTGTTGAGATAACGCTTCGTTTGGATTTCACGAGCACGCATCACTCTTTCTCTTACAGATTTTGAAGATTCAGACTTTGTATCGGCAACAAGTTCGCTTGGCAAAAGCCTCGGTACTTCAATCTGGATATCAAAACGATCCCATATTGGTCCTGAGACCCTATTTCTATAACGCTTTATCTCCGAGATTGAGCAGGTGCAGGCGTGCTCTTTGTCACCAAACCACCCACAAGGACATGGATTCATCGCAGCAACAAGCATAAAATTGGAGGGAAATTTGATGCGTTCCTTTGCCCTCGTTACCACTACAAAACCATCTTCCATAGGTTGCCTCAATGACTCAAGAACATCCCTTCTAAATTCAGGCAGTTCGTCAAGGAAAAGGACTCCATTATGTGCAAGGCTCACCTCGCCAGGTTTAATTGGTGTTCCTCCGCCGATTATCGACGGAAGTGTAGCGGAAGAGTGCGGGCTTCTAAAAGGTCTTTTCTTTATAACGCCGCTCCCTAAAAGGTTTGAGATACTATAGATTTTGGTTATTTCAAGGGACTCTTCTTTTGTAAGAGGAGGATATATTGAAGGTATCCTTCGTGCAAGAAGTGTCTTTCCCGAGCCAGGAGAGCCAATCATAACAAGATTGTGACCACCTGCAACAGCAATTTCTATTGCTCTCTTTGCCTGGTACTGCCCCTTTATATCCGAGAAATCTTCCTCTTCTGAGATTTCCGTCTCCAATAATTTTGAAAGGTCGGTTTTCACAGGTTCAATAATTCTATCGTCGTTTAAAAACTCAACGACCTCCTTTAAGTGCTTCACAAAGTAAATATCAACATCTTCAACTATGCTTATCTCAGGCATAAGATCATACGGAGCAATAACCTTTGCCCCTTTTGGAAGACTCGAAACCATTGGAAGCGCCCCTACAACCCTTCTTACACTTCCGTCAAGAGAAAGTTCGCCAAGAAAGTAAAATTCCTTGATTTTATCTTTGTCCTTAATGATGTCGGTAACAGCAAGGATGTTAACAGCAATAGGGAGGTCAAAATAGGTGCCTTCTTTCTTAACATCTGCAGGAGCAAGGTTTACTGTAATTTTTCTTATAGGAAACTCAAAGCCAGAATTTTTAATTGCAGCCCTAACACGTTCCTTTGACTCTTCAACACTTTCTGCGGGGAGACCTACAATCGTAAAATTTGGAAGCCCACTTCCAATATCAACTTCTACAAGAACTTCAACTCCTTCAATCCCTGTTAGGGTTGTCGTTTTTGCAGTAGAAAGCATCGCTTATGGCCTCACAACGTAGGTCTCATCGTCAAAGTAAAGGGAACGGTCCCAGTCAACATCATCCACGATCTTGGGCTTTGCTTCGTCAATTAATTCAAGCCTTATAAAAGTCGACCTGTACCAGGAAATTTCTGGCGCTTTTACCTTAAGAGGCGCTTTCTCCACAATGTAATAACCCTCGTGCAAAATTCTTTCGCCAACAAGGAGATACTCGTTAAAATCCCTGAGCATATCTGTTATAACAAAGTTCATATCGAGAAGGTCTTTTTCGATTTCGTACCACTTCTTAAGCGAAGACTCAAAATGGCTCAAACCAAAGTAGCCCGAAGACCCCTTACCTTTAAGGGCTAAGGCGCATCTTGAAAGGAAAAGGCGCATGCCCTTCACTGTTTCGACAGGGTCGGTTAAAAATGTATCAAACTTTCCTATGAAATTACTGTCCAATTTTTTTGCCGCATTGTAGACATAAGCAGAAAGTGAAAGATCATACTTCTTTGAAACCTCGTTAATGTATTCGACAATTCGCTTGTCTACATCTACCACAACGACTCTTTTGGGCATCTTAGAAAGTGCAAAGACGACACTTGTTAAGTCATCATCTCCAAGGAAAAATATCTCCTTACCTTCAAGGTCTCCTCTTTCGTAAACAAATTCAAGCCGCCTTACAGAGTTTTCCTCGCTTACAACACCCTGGTCAAATTCTGTTGTTTCACCGGGTCTATTCTTAAAAATCTCCCTGAAGGTTTCGAGTATGTCTTTAAAGTGCCCTGGATCATAAATTTTTCCTTTACAAGTTTCACACTTTGTTTCTAAATAAGGCATTGAATTATTCTTTTTGAGTTCTTCTATACCCTTTTCTGTAATCTCAATTTTTTCTTCGCTATATTTAATTAACCCGTCGTTTTTCAGTTTTTCGAGTGTATCGTAAACACTCTTTATATCGTTATCCTGCATTATCACAAGTTCCCAGATATCAAGAGGCTTTCTCCACAACGCTCTCAAAATCTGAAGGCTCATTCTATCCATAACAACCTCCTAAAAGAATTTTTACAAATACACCACATTTTAGCACATTTGACTATTTTAGAAAAAATCATTTAGTTGTATAATTTTGTTGTGATAAAAGGAGTGGGTATCGACATTGTAAGTGTAGAAAGAATTGGAAAGGTTCTCGAAAATTACGGAGAGAAGTTTAT
>Ga0272448_1007022_pt1 | contig 12004 bp, 10 predicted proteins | sample YNPCB0191_FD_202220 | JGI IMG/M metagenome (GOLD analysis project Ga0272448, IMG submission 202220) | Hot spring sediment microbial communities from Yellowstone National Park, WY, United States - YNP-CB-019-1 | ecosystem: Environmental > Aquatic > Thermal springs > Hot (42-90C) > Sediment... | reverse complement strand
ATGGCGTTTCCGGCTCAGGATGACGTTCCTGGCTCAGGACGGCTTTCCGACTCAGAGTGACGTTTCCGGCTCAGGACGGCGCTTCCGGCTCAGAGGGACGAGCCCGGCTCGGGATGAGGTCCTCGATGATTCAACTCTTCCAGGCAGCGAGCTTGTTGCGACAGAGCAAAATTGGCCGCGTTCTCGCCCGTCTGCGTGCTCAGTTGAGGAGCCGCAGACAGGCGAAAACGCTGGATTCCATTCCTATCGCAACGGCCTACAGGCAGCGGCGTTCGTTGACAGGTCGGCTTGGCCGTGCTAGACTGACCGAAACCCTTCGAAATAGGAGAAGTGATTTGGCCCTTGCGGTTGAGCTGCGCAAGATGCGGCAGGATGACCTAGCGCGCGTAATGGAGATCGAGCGCGAGTGCTTCTCGAAGCCGTGGAGTGAGAGCGCGTATCTCACGGAGATATCGAATCGGTCGGCGCACTACGTCGTGGCCGTTTCGGAATCGCAAGTAGTCGGTTACGGCGGGATGTGGATGATAATGGACGAGGCCCACATCACCACGCTGGCCGTCGCGCCCACGCACCGCCGACGCCGTGTTGCCGAGCAACTTCTCATCGACTTGCTCGACGAGGCGCTCCGCCGAGGAGCCAGGCGGGCCACACTCGAGGTCAGGCAGTCCAACCACGCGGCGCAGGCGCTGTATCGCAAGTACGGGTTCGTCCCGGTCGCAATTCGGCGCGGCTACTACACCGACAACCACGAGAACGCGGTAGTCATGTGGGTCGACAATATGACCGCCCCGGACTTCCAGGCTTGCTACCGCGCCCTCAAGCGCCGGCTGGCCAGGGAGCTGCACCAGAACGCCGTCGAGGAACTCGCGTGAACATCCTCGGCATCGAAACAAGCTGCGACGAAACCAGCGCCGCAGTGGTTCAAGACGGCGTGCGCATCCTCTCGAACGTGATCGCCTCGCAGACGGACCTGCACTCGCGCTTCGGCGGAGTCGTTCCGGAAATCGCGTCGAGGCGACACGTCGAGCTGATCCTGCCCACGATTCAACAGGCTCTCGATGAGGCCCAGGTAACCTTGGACCAGATCGACTGCATCGGCGTAATCAACCGCCCCGGGCTCATCGGCGCGCTGATAGTCGGGGTGGCGGCGGCCAAGTCCATCGCCTACTGCCGGGCGATTCCGCTCGTTGCAGTGCACCATATCGAGGCTCACATCTACGCGAACTGGCTGGACAACGCCGAAAGCGCCGGGGCCGGGGTTCGGGTGCGGTTTCCCGTCGTGTGTTTGGTGGTTTCGGGAGGTCACTCCGACCTCATCCTGATGACAGGCCACGGAAAGTACCAGATGCTTGCCCGAACGGTGGACGACGCGGCCGGAGAGGCCTTCGACAAATGCGCGAGGGCGATGGGATTGGGCTACCCCGGTGGCCCAATCATCGACAAACTGGCCAAGGAGGGCAACCCCCAGGCAGTGCCGTTCCCGAGAGGCAAAGTCGGCGACACGCTCGATTTCAGCTTCAGCGGGCTGAAGACCGCGGTGATCCGATACGTCGAGGGCGCGCAAGGCCGCATCGTGCTGCCCGACCTAGCAGCGAGTTTTCAGGAGGCGGTCGTCGACGTGCTTGCCGATCACACGTTTTCCGCGGCGACCCGCCACGGCGTACAACAAGTGCTGCTCGCCGGCGGGGTTGCGGCCAACAGCCGCCTTCAGGCGGTTATGCGAACAAGGGGCGAGGAGCTGGGAATCGAAGTGCTTGCTCCTCCTGCCGTCCTGTGCACCGACAATGCCGCCATGGCCGCCGCCGCGACTTACTTCATCTTCGGACGTGGAGAGACCGCCGGCCTCGACCTCGACTGCCATGCCACGGAGCCACTGGGCGCCGGCGGCTGAGCACAATAGGCCCCGACAGACGAGCTCGGCGCGCCAAGTTCCCAGCCCGGTATGAGAACGGCCCCGGGCAAGTGTGCGGTCCGGGGCCGTGGGTCTCGCTCTGCGCTTGTCAAAGCGCGGCGTCAGGTTGTGCGATCAGTCGATCCGCAGTTCGATGATCACATTGCGCTCCCCGCGCTGGACGACCACGATCGCGGTGTCTCCCGGCTTGAGCTTGCTGATCGCTTTCGAGAACGAGGCCACGCTGGTCACCGGAGCGCCGTCTATCTCGGTGATCACGTCGTTGCGCTGAATGCCGGCACGGTCCGCCGCGCTGCCCGCTTCGACCTTGCGGACTACCACGCCCTTCACCGTTTCGTCGATATTGAGCTGTCTCGCAAGCTCCGGCGTTAGCGGCTGGACCAAAAGCCCGATCTTGCCGCCGGTATCGCCTCCGGTGGTCTCTCCCTCGACGGGAAGCTCACCCAACTTGACCGAAAGCGTTTTCTCCTTCTTGTCGCGCCAGACGACGACCTTGACCTCGGTGCCCGGCTCGAAGCTCTGCACTACGCGGCGCAGCTCGCTCGCGCTCGAGACTGGCTTGCCGCCCACGCTCGTGATGACGTCCATAACCTTGATCCCGGCTTTCTCGGCGGGCGTGTCCTTGCCGACGCTCTGAACGACGGCGCCCTGCTTGACCCCCAGCTTTTCTCGCATTACCGGGGTCAAGTCGATCGGTTCCACGCCGAGATATCCCCTAACGACCTTGCCCTTTTCAATCAACTGGGTCATCACGTTCTTCGCCGTGTTGGATGCGATCGCAAACCCTACTCCGATGCTGCCGCCCGAGGTGGTATAGATGGCGAAGTTGACGCCTACTACCCGCCCCTCCAGATCGACAAGCGGACCGCCCGAGTTGCCCGGGTTGATGGATGCATCCGTCTGAATCACGTCTTTGGGAGCGCCGTCGCCCAGGCTCATGCCGCCCCTTATGGCGCTGACCACGCCCGCCGTAAGGGTGTTCTGCAGTTCGAACGGATTGCCGATCGCCGCAACCCACTGGCCCACCTTCACCTTGTCCGAATCGGCAAACTGGACGGCGGGCAGGTCCTTGGCGTCGATTTTCACGAGGGCAAGGTCCGAATACGGGTCCAGCAGGACCTTGCCGCTGAACTTGCGGCCGTCCGCGAGCATCACGGTCACGTGATCCGCTCCCTCGACGACGTGGTTGTTGGTCATGATGTAGCCGTCGGATCGCACTACAAAGCCCGTGCCGCCCACTTTTTGGGAACGCTTTTCGGTTTCAGGCGCGTTGCGCCGCGGGCCGAACGGCCAGTTGAAAAAGTCGTCGAAGCTTGGAAATCGCGGAGTTTCGATCGTCTTCTCGCTTGTGATGTTGACGATGCTCGGCTTGAGATTCTCGGCGATGGCAACGAATGCCTCCTGCCAGTTCTCGCCCGGTGCTTTGGGCGGAGCGGCCACGGCAACCGAAGGGCCATGACGGTAAAAGTTCGCAGCGAGAGAGAACCCGAGAGCGATACTGAGCACGATGATCACAATCAGACTCGCGTCCCGGCGGGCAAAGGTGAGTGTCCTGCGCATACGACCGGAATCCTCCTTTGTGCTATGAAGATCGCGCCCGGCAGCCGCCGCGAAAGCTCAGCCGGGCCGCAGACGCACATCTGACGCATTTGACGAACGCAGTGCCCACAGCGTTCCGAGTGCGCGGCGACCGCCCGGAGAGCAAGCAGACAGATCCGGCCCGTCGGGCGCGTGACGGCGGCGCGGGGGACGTTTAGGTGCGGCTTGCGCCTCCTACCGAGTCAGGCTGACGAAATGAAGCTCCGCACCAGGGTCGGCCCTCTCGCCGGCAACAACCAGCGGCACCGACACGCCGAGATCGGCGGGCGGCCTATTCATCTCTCGAAGAAACGCGACTTCGTTCGCGCGCGATCCAAGAGCCGCGGCGAAGCTGTGCGCGGCCTGCGGCGTGAGGTCGTCAATCCCGCCGGCGGTCATCAACACCAGCGCCACACCGTAAGCCGCCAGCGCCGCCGCGACAGGACTGAGCTTGCCTTGGAGAAATGCCGCCGCCCGCGCGGCAAACCTCTGGTACGGAGTGAGGCGTGCCTCGTCGAGTCGGCTCGCAACCGCCGCGACGAAATCCTTGCGCGGGACCACGGCCCTCAGGCGGGAAACCGCCTGCTTGACCAGGCGGATGGACTCGTACTCTTCCGCGCACTCGGCACACTCGGAGAGGTGTCTTCTTATGGCGAGCATCTCGGCACCACTGAGCTCGCCGTCGACATAGGCTGAAATCAGATTCGCAACTCTGCGGCAATTCATTATCTGCGCACCTACCTTGTGTCCGCCCGCATCCGTCGGCTCTCTGTCGAGCAAAGACCGATCAGAGCAGTTCGTCCGCGTAGTTCTTGAGTTTGCTCCTCAGGAGTCTGCGCCCCCTGTGCAGCCGTGATCTGACCGTCCCGATGTTCGTGTTGGTCGCTTCCGCTATCTCCTCGTAAGACAGCCCCTCGATATCCGCGTAGATCACCGTCAACCGGAACGTCTCCGGAAGCGTGCTCAGGGCGGCTTGAATCCGTCCGTCCATCTCGTTGGAGAGCACGGCCTCCTCCGGCCCTGCAGACGCATCCGGCAGGTCCAACTGCGCCTCGCCGTCCTCCGTCATCACCGGCTCGTCGAGCGACCGAAACCGAGCCTTGGGCTTCCGACGCAGCGTGTCGATGAACACGTTGGACATGATCTTATACAGCCAACTGTCGAAAGGCAGTTCCCTTCGATACTGACCGAAGAAGCGATACGCCCGGATGAACGCCTCCTGGGTCAGGTCCTCCGCGTCCGCGTGGTTGCCGGCCATCCGGTAGGCAATGTTGTACGCCTGTTTGTGGTAGCGCTCGACCAGGCGATCGAATTCGCGCCTATCCTCGCTCCGAGCACCCTCGGAAACGACCTCCGCAAGTTCCACCTCGGCGGCCTCCACCTCTACTCCTAATAGTCATACGCTGCGAAACAGCCGGCAGTTCCTGTCGGCCCGCCGGCATTTGTGCCGGTTTTTCGCGGCTGCCGCGGCGTCGCACACTTACATGATACACCCCCAAGCTCCGGCAAGGGAATTCGCACAAAACGGCGCCCCGCCGTGCCGGGAACCGCCGGCGGCTCGCCGAAGTCCGCGCCCCGCGATGGGTGAAGATCTTCGGCACACCGACTGCGCCCGAAACCAGCGAGACGTCAAAAAAGTTGTCGGCTGCTTGGCGCTGCGTCTTGACATGAGCCGCAAAGTCCGTTACAATGGCGCGCGGTGACGGCGTGCGGGTCTCCTGAAGATTCAGGCAAGATCCGCCGAGTAATGGATGGGGGAGGTGGTGTATTGGCGCGCAGGATACTGGGCGAGATGGTTGGATGTGTCGCTTGCGCAGCGGTCACGTGTGTCTTGTCGTCCGCTGCGACAGGCGCAATTCATAGAGTTACTCGTGGGGACACCCTTTGGGAGCTGGCAAAGAAACACCACACGACACCTGCAGCCCTAGCCAAGGCTAACGGCATCAAGGAAAACGCCACGCTCGCGTTAGGGAAAACCCTTATTATCCCGGGGAAAACCCGGCCCCATCGCATATCCACAGAATCCCATCGCCGAGCCCGGAGCACGAATTGCGGGCCGGCGGTGCACACCACGCGCGACGGCGTGTGCCTGAGAACAGGGCCCGGGACGCAGCACCGTAAGATCGCGGTGCTGCCGGCCGGAACGAGCGGGAAGAAACTAGCCCGCCAGGGTAACTGGCTCAAGATCGCGCTGCGCGACGGAAGATGCGGCTACGTCTATAGGCCCCTTGTCGGCCTAGGACCGGGAACCGCATCGAAGCAGATCGGCACCGAACCGACGGCTCGGTCGACCTCAAGCGAGGCGGAGACGGAACTTATCCGAACGGCCCTAGCATGCCGCGGCGCACGATACCGCCGGGGAGGAACCAGCCGTGGCGGGTTCGATTGTTCGGGCTTTACCAGATACGTTTTCGCGAAGTACGGCGTGAACCTGCCCCATTCTTCGGCGGCGCAGTCCCGCATCGGCAGGCCCGTAGCGAAAAGCGAACTTCAGCCGGGTGACCTGGTTTTCTTCCAGACCTATAGGCGCGGGGTTTCGCACGTAGGAATCTACATCGGAAACGGCCGGTTCGTGCACGCATCGACGCACGGCCGCGGCGTGACTGTCGACTCGCTTAACTCGGCATACTACGCCCCCAGGTACCGCGGTGCTAGAAGAGTGCGCTGAGGTTCGGGCACTCAGTCGTACGCTCGATGCTTGGCTCCGGCAAGCAGCGCCGCATAAGACAGGATCAGCAGCAGCGTAAAGTAGCCCAGATGGAATGAGGCCTTTTCGTAGTTACGGAAGACAATCGTGACACACAACTGGGCAAAGTTGGCCGCGCTCGCACCAAGAAACACCATCGCGTATATCCAGTACATCCACTTCCGCGGGGAAACTACCTCAACCGACTCCTGCTTGTGCTGGTAGTAGGCGTGTATGCCGAACGCGGCCGTAAGCAGGAACGCCACAAGCAACCTCAGTGCGTGAGCCCAATCCGGAAAGTGTGCGACGACGGGCAACGTTGATCCCCCGCAGACCCGGTTTGCGCACATTCTATCACATTGTCGTGTCACAAACAAGGCATACGTCGGGCCGCGAAAGGTCGGCGTTGCGTGACCGCCGCGCCTAGGCGGAGCGTCGTCATTTCAAGCGGAGCGGAGAACCCGAGCGGCGAACTGAGATCCTTCGCTTCGCTCAGGAGGACGTGTATGTTCGGGATGACGGGTGGCGGCGAGCGCGGCGTTGCCGATTGATCTCGGGAGCCGCGGGCGCTAGAATGGTCGTATGCTCTCACCGAAGGTTTTCTTGGAGCCGCCGGCCCGTTACCGACCCATCCCCTTCTGGTTCTGGAACTCGAAGATCCGCGCGGATGAGGTAGAGGCGCAAATTCGGGATTTCCACGACAAAGGACTCGGCGGATTCTTCATTCACGCCAGGTTTGGACTCGAAACCGAGTATTTATCGCGCGAGTGGATGAATCTCGTCGAGACCGCGGTCGAGGCAGCCAATCGGCTCGGAATGGAGGTCTGGCTGTACGACGAGAATGGATTCCCGAGCGGCATCGGCAATCTCAAGATCAGCCGCGTTTGGGACTATCGGCCGAAGTTCGTGGAGCCGACCGGTGACGGCGGTTACTCGAAGCGCGTCCTGGAAGACGAGAACGACGTTATCTTCGGCGTGGACTACCTGAACCCTGAAGCGACACAGGCCTTCTTCGAGATGACCCTCAAACCCTACGAAGAGGCTCTCGGACGGCATTTCGGCGGAACCATTAAGGGCATCTTTACGGACGAGCCGACGCTCTTGCCCTGGCACCACAACATCAACTGGTACGGCCGGCGCAGCGACACACGAGTCGTTGTTTGGAACGATCGCATAGAACAGGAGATGGTCCGGCGAGTGGGAATGTCCGCGCAGGAGTTCCTGCCGCACTTGTTTGCGCAGATCGACGGCGCAACCGCTCGCGTGAGGTGGATATTCTGGGAAACGGTGGCAGACCTGTATGTCAAGGCGTTCTTCGAACCCTACAGTCGTTGGTGCGCAGAACACAACCTAAAGCTGACCGGGCACGTTCTATTCGAGGAGGGGCTCTACCTCAACACCGACTTTCAGGCCGATTTCCCGCGCGTGCTTACCTATCTGCACATCCCCGGAACGGACCACCTGGGCGACGTGACGGAAGTCGCCTACGGTGGGTTTGAGAACACCCCGAGACACCTGACCAACATACAGGGGCAGAAACTCGTCTCGTCGATCGCACATCTGACGGGGCGAGAGGCCGCCATCAGCGAGACATACGGCTGTGCCGGATGGGGCCTGTCGTTGGAGAGGATGAAGTGCATCGCCGACTGGCAGTACTGCCTTGGAATCAACATGCTCTGCCCGCACGCGGTTTTCTACTCGATCGAGGGATTTCGCAAGTGGGATGCCCCGCCCTCCGAAAACCACATGGCCGGATGGAAGCACTATCGCAGGTTCGCGGACTACATAGGCCGACTCTCGTACGTGTTGCGTCAGGGGCGGCACGCAGCGAAAGTGGCTCTCTATTATCCGATGCGCGAGTTTCGTGGCAGGCACACCGTCGGGGCCGAAGGACCCCAAGACCGGGCAATCAGCGACACCTTCGACCTCTGCGCAAGCGTCCTGCCCCGGCTGCACTTCGACTACGACATCGTCCCCGAGTCCTTCTTTCCGCAGGCAAGGGTGGAAGACGGCCGCCTGTGCATCCGAGATGAGCAGTATGCCGTACTGATCGCGCCGGAGTCGATCCTGGGCAGCGATGCGTGCGAGAAGGTTCGCGAGTTCGAGTCCAAGGGTGGGAAGTGGATTCGACCTCCGAAGGTTACCGGCGAATCGGACCGCGAGATGCTCGCGCGGGCGCTCGACGACGCCTTGAGGAAGGCGGTCGAACCCGACGTGCGGATCACGTCGCCCGAAAAGGTTAGGCTCGAGGATGTGCGATACGTGCATCGGGTGGCAGACGGAAAGCACATCTACTTTTTCGCAAATACCTCCGCTGACGCCGTTGAGGCACTGATCAGCTTGGAAGCGGTGGGAACAGTCGAGATTTGGAACCCGGAATCGGGCAAGGTCGAGCCGGCGGAGGGCGTCGAGAGCGATAACGGACGTGTTTCGGTCCGGCACGCGTTCCCGCCCTACGGGTCGGTGATCTATGTGGTGAATCCACCGCCCGAGGGCGCGCCGGCCGGCCCGGCGCATTCAGGCACGCCGAGGCGCGAGCGAGCATCCGCGCCGACGCCTTCGCGGCGCGTCGTCGAGGTCCTCCCCGACGAGTGGCGGTTCGGTCTCGAGGGCTTGAACGCGCTTCCGCTCAATCACCTGCGTCTCAGCATTCGCACGCACGGCGGCGGGAGCGATTACGTTTACGGTGCGTCGTTTCGGTGCGAGCGCGTGCCGAACACGCTGATGCTCATGCTCGACGATATCGAATACCGCTCATCGCTGATGGGCGGGATGGACATTGCAGTCGAGGTAAACGGCAGGACGTGGCGCAACCCGCAGTTCGGGTGGTACCTGGACAAGGGAATGAAGACGCTCGACATATCGAGCGCGGTCCGCGTCGGGGAGAATGCGCTCACAATTACCATACGGCACTCGGCGTGGTCCGGTCAGCCCCATCTCTTGAGCGCGCCGCCCACGCTTCTGGGCGATTTCGCCGTCGACGCGCAAAGGACGACCCTCCTGGCGCAGGTCGTGTCCGCGAAGAGCGGCTCGTGGACCGAGTTCGGTTATCCGTTCTACTCAGGGACCGCCGCTTACACCCGGAGCTTCACACTGCCCGATGTTCCGGCGGACACAAAGCTCATAGTGTCGGTTGATGACGTGAAGGACTCGGTCGAGATCGTCGTGAACGGAAGAACAGCGGACGTGCGGCTGTGGCGGCCGTGGGATGCGGATATCACCGGTCTTGTCAGACCCGGCGAGAACGAGCTAACTTTGAAGGTCACGAACTCGACGGCGAACCTCTTGGAGGCAAATCCGCGCCCCTCGGGGCTGCTGGGCCGAGTCCGGCTGCTGCAGGAAGAGAAAGCCGATTGACGCCGTTTTCAAGTTCGCAAAGGCGGCGTAGGCGGAGATTGTTCGGTGCCGGGGAATCTTGTCATGCTGAACTCGATTCAGCACCCACTCGGCAACGCAGTCGACCCTGAACCAAGTTCAGGATGACTTGCGTGTGGGCCGTCGGCCCCCGCAGCACTGAACCGATACAAGAGGCCAGGTCTCAGCCGGAACGTGATCGAGGAGAAGAAGTGAAAAGACGTTATAGGGTTGAAGTCACAACCGACAACAAGGGTTGGGTGTCGGTGAGGGTACCGGCGGTGCCCGAGGTGCACGCGGAGGCGCACACGCGCGAGCAGGCACTTCAGTTCGCGGCGACGTCCGTCACGTCGCACCTCAGGTCCGCGGCCGAGTCCGGCAGGCCGATACCCGAATCGGACGTGGACGCTATCGTCGTGGACATCTGACCGCGACACGAGTCTGAGAGGCGATTGGGATGGCAAAATTGGCTATAGACGGCGGCCGGCCCGTGAGGACTACGCCTCTGCCGACGGTCGGCGATATCAGCGGGCGCGGGTTCGGCAGCGAAGAAATAGCAAACCTGACCGACGTTATCAAGACGGGCAGACTGTTCCGCCACGGTGGCCGGTATGTAGAAAAGTTCGAAAAGGGCTTCGCCCAGAAGCTGGGACTCAAGCACGGAGTTGCCTGCACGTCAGGCACCGCCGCGATCCACGTCGCGCTGGGAGCACTGAACCCGGACTGCGGTCGCGAAGTCATCACCGCCCCCATCACCGATATGGGCACCGTGGCACCGATCCTCTTTCAGAACTGCGTTCCGATCTTCGCCGACCTGGAGCCGGTTTACTATACGATGACGCCGGAGAGCATCGAGTCGAAGATCAACGAGAAGACCGCGGCGATACTGGTGGTTCACCTCTTCGGACAACCGTGCGATATGGACCCGATACTGGCGATCGCACGAAAGCACGGCCTGCCGGTCATAGAAGACTGCTGTCAAGCGTATCTGGCGGAGTACAAGGGCAGACCGGCCGGCACGATGGGCGACATCGCCGCTTTCAGCCTGCAGCAGTCCAAACACATGACCGCGGGCGACGGCGGCATCGCCGTGACAAACGACGACAGATTGGCCCAACGTGCCGCCTTGTTCGCCGATAAGGGATGGCCGCGGACGGGCGACGTGCGCGACTATCTGTTTCTTGGGCTGAACTATCGAATGAATGAACTGACCGGGGCGGTCGCGGCCGCTCAGATGGAGAAGGTCCAAGACGTGGTGGAACGCAGGCGGAAAGCGGCGGACTTGCTGACGAGGCTCCTCGCGGATGCACCGGGGGTGATCCCGCCGAAGGTCCGGGAGGACTGCAAGCACTCGTGGTGGCTTTACCCGGTGACGATCAACGAGAGCATGCTGAGCGTGTCGCCGCGGGATTTCGCGCGGGCCGTTTCGGCGGAAGGAATCGGCGCGGGACACGGCTACATCGGGCGACCGATCTACATGTCGCCGGTACTGCAGGAGCCGGCCACGTACGGCTCAAGCAAGTGCCCGTTTTCGTGCCCACGTTACGGGAAGAACCTGACCTACCGCCCTGAGGACTGCCCAAATACGCTGGAAATCCTGCGGAAGATAATCACTATCCCGTGCAACGAGTTCTTCACTGAGGAGGACGTGAACGACATCGCCGCGGCCGTTGTCAAGGTTGCGAAAGCGTACGCGGCATAACGGGAGCCCTACCGTGCTCATTATCGATTGCGACGCATACTTCGGAAGACGCCCAAATAGTGCCGACGACACGTCTCTGGAAACACTTATCGAACTGGAAAGAAAACAGGGCGTCGGCTGCGCAGCGGCTTACTGCCTCAAGGCGAGGATATACGACGCGCGTGAAGGGAACGACGAAGCCCTTGAAGCTGCTCGGCGGCACGCGGAGGTACTGCCGGTTGCGTCGGTTGACCCGCGCACGTTGGACCGGATCGAGGACGAAATCGAACGCGTCGCCGGGCTGGGGTTTGCGGCGGTGCGCGTCTTTCCCGAGACCCAGGGCTGGTCGGTTGACTCGGTCCTGTTCTCGCGCATTGTCAGGGCTTGCGACCGGCACGACATGCCGCTGATGGTGTCGGCTGAGGCGGCGGGGAAGGCTTCGGCAATAGTGAGCCGGGCAAGGGAAACCACGAACCCCGTCATCCTGCTCGGGGCGAACTACAACACCCAGGCCGAGGCGTTGTCGGCGGCCGCCGACCGGCCGAACACGTTCGTTTCGACCCAGTTTTTCGTGACTCCCGGGGTGGTCGAGCTGGCCGCGGAGGCGTTGGGCGCGGATAAGCTGGTGCTGGGGACCGGTGCGCCGGAGTGCACGGGGCGGCCGGCTATCAACATGATCCTCCAATCCGAGCTTTCGGAGGCCGAAAAGGCCGCAATCCTTGGGGGCAACATGGCGGCACTATTACAACCTCGGCTCGCCAAGCTGGGCCGCTCGCTGCCCGAAGCCGACGCT
>Ga0272448_1007019_pt1 | contig 12006 bp, 8 predicted proteins | sample YNPCB0191_FD_202220 | JGI IMG/M metagenome (GOLD analysis project Ga0272448, IMG submission 202220) | Hot spring sediment microbial communities from Yellowstone National Park, WY, United States - YNP-CB-019-1 | ecosystem: Environmental > Aquatic > Thermal springs > Hot (42-90C) > Sediment... | reverse complement strand
CGCAGGTTCGGGTAACCTGCGGGAGGGACAAGTGGCAGGTTTGGGTAACCTGCGGGAGGGTATAGGCATGCCGATGCACCTGCTTCCAGGGTAAACGTGAACAGTTACAACGGCTGTAACTGTTCACCGTTGGGGTAACAGCACTTTCGCTGGAATGCCCCCGATCCTCCCGCAGGTTTGGGTAACCTGCGGGAGGGTATAGGCATGCCGATGCACCTGCTTCTAGGGTAAACGTGAACAATTACGGCTTATCTTGGGCAACGTAGCGTGTTGACAGCGGGCATAAAAGGCCGTAGAATAGCCTCCAGCAGCACAGGTGATCGCCCCAGCAAGCTTCATCACTCAATCCCCAATGTGAGGAGGTAGACACAGCATGTACGGTTACGCAGGCAAGATTCTGCACGTCAATCTGACCACGGGCCAGCTGACCATTGAGGAACCACCGGAGAGCTTCTACCGCCGCTACGTGGGCGGCAACGGTTTTGTCGCCTACTATCTGCTTAAAGAAGTGCCAAAGGGTGCCGATCCACTCGCCCCCGAAAACGTTCTGGTCATGGCCGGAGGCACTATGACCGGCATTCCTATCGCCGGCGCGGGGCGTAGCGTGGTTGGCGCTAAGTCGCCGCTTACCGGAGGCTACGGGGAAGCCGATGGCGGTGGTTTCTTCGGCGCCGAGTTCAGGCGTGCCGGTTTCGATGCAGTTGTCGTCAAGGGGAAGTCGGCTCGTCCGGTCTATCTATGGGTGCACGATGGTCAGGCCGAGCTCCGCTCTGCCGATCATCTCTGGGGCATGACGACAATGGACTGCCAGCAGGCAGTAAGGAGCGAGCTCGGCGACGACAATATCCGCCTGGCCATGATCGGTCCCAGCGGCGAAAAACTGGTGCGCCAGGCCTGTGTCATCAACGATCTGAAGCATGCTGCCGGACGCACCGGTCTGGGTGCCGTGATGGGCGCCAAGAACCTGAAGTGTATCGCGGCCCGTGGCCATACAGCGATTCCCCTTGCCGATCCGGAGGGACTGCGCGAACTGGCCCGCTGGATGGTTGAGCATTGGAAAGATAAGGCATGGCAGCTCCATGACCTGGGCACCGACGGCGGCCTGCTCGGTCTGAACGAAGCCGGTCAGCTACCAACGCGCAACTTTCAGGATGGCCAATTCGAGGGTGCCGACAAGATCTGCGGCGAGGCCCTGCGCGACACCATCCTCACCGATCGCGGCAGTTGCTATGCCTGCCCCATTAGCTGCAAGCGTGTCGTTGATCTTAAGGACGGCGATTTTGTCGTTGACGGTAACTATGGTGGCCCGGAGTACGAGACGATCGGCGCGTTCGGCTCGAATTGTGGTATTGATGACCTGCGCGCTATCGCCAAGGCCAATGAGATCTGCAATGCCTATGGCGTGGATACTATTTCCGTCGGCATGGCCGTTTCGTTTGCCATGGAGTGCTACGAGCATGGCCTTCTGACAAAGGACGATACGGGTGGTCTTGACCTGCGCTTCGGCAATGCCGGGGCTATGGTCGAGCTCACACGCATGATCTGCCAGCGCGAAGGGCTGGGCGATCTACTGGCCGAGGGCACGGAGATCGCTGCCAGGAAGATAGGCAAGGGCGCCGAAAAATATGCCCTCAACGTCAAGGGACAACCGCTACCCATGCATGAGGCGCGCACGCGCCATGGTCAGGCGCTGGGCTACGCCGTCTCACCCACAGGCGCCGACCACATGCACAACTTCTGGGATGGTGGCATGGCCAAGGACCCCGTAGCCCCAGAGCTGATGGAATTCGGCGTCTACGACCCGGTGCCGCAGACCGTCCTCAACGGAGCGAAGGTGTACGCCGTCGCCGTTCAGTCGAATTATCAATGGTTGCTGAACACCATCTCAACCTGCATGTTCATCCCCTGGACGCACGATCAGGTTGTGCAGGTTGTCAAAGCAATCACAGGGTGGAACACCAATCTCTGGGAGCTGCTCAAAGCTGGCGAGCGCAGCGTCACCCTATCCAGAGTATTCAACATGCGTGAAGGCTTCACCCGCGCCGACGACCGGCTGCCAGAGCGCCTGGCCAGGCCCCATGTCACGAAGACGATCAACGAGAAGCCGGTAACACAAGAAGAGCTGGGCAACGCTCTCACCATGTTCTACACCATTATGGGCTGGGATCCTCAGACCGGCGTGCCGACATCGGCCAAACTCTGGGAGTTAGGTGTCCCCTGGGCCGAGGAGCACTTGCCCAAATAGGCAAGTTTGTCGGCGTCATCAGGACAGAAACGCCATATGGGCTGCCGCACCAGCGGCAGCCCATATCATGCCGGTTCCCCCGCCTTATGCTTTCAGCTCAGAGGTGCAGGCTGGACAACGGGTAGCCCGTATGGAGATGATACTGAAGCAATAGGGACATTCCTTTGTTGTCGGCGGCCCTGCCGGAGCAGGGGGCCTGGCGGTCAGCGTATTGAACCAGCGAATGATGAAGAAGATGACAACGGCAACGATGAGGAAGCTGATGATGCTGTTGATGAAGAGGCCATAATTCAACGTCGTTGCGCCGGCTGCCTTGGCTGCCTGCAAGGAGTCGTATGTGCCCCCCTTGAGGACAATAAACTTGTTGCTGAAATCTACCCCACCAAGCAGCAGACCAATGGGCGGCATCAAGATATCGTTCACCAGGGAGTTCACAACCGCGGTGAATGCAGCCCCGATAATGATGCCGATCGCCAGATCCAGGACACTGCCCCGCATGACGAACTTCTTGAAGTCATCCCACATAGCTCTCCTCCCTATGCTTTTTTGTGTCCCTGCATCGTATTAATGCCGTATTCGGGCAGATCAAGTGCCCACCATTTGCCGGGATCCTTAATAGGCTGAAAGCCCGGCTCTAGCTTGCCAAACATGAGGTCGTGCATCTTCTTGAAGAAGGGATTCATGGCCGCAGTGCTCGATTCCACATTGGCGGCAAACTCATGGACGAGAGCAATACCCTTGCCTCCATAGGGACAGGCGGCAAAACAACGTCCGCAGTTCGTCCCGGCCATAGCCCAGCCCCAGCGGCACTTGGTTGAATCTTCGAAGAATGCCTTATGACCGGGATTGTTCCATGGGCCACGCGTCTGCCAGGTGGGCTCGCTCTCCCGGCTAAGCGCCCCACTCGGGCAGGCCTCGGCACACTTCATGCAGGTCTTGCAAAAGCGCATGATGCCACCGTTGATCGGCTTGGTGGGCGCCATGGGTAGGTCCGTGATCATCTTGAAAACACGTACCATGGGGCCATATTCAGGGGTGATGAGCCGATTGAGACGCGAAAGCTCTCCCAGCCCTGCCATGACGCCGAGCGCTGGGGCGATGCCTAAGGCGTTGGTACTGGCCTCGCCCAGAGCCAGATAGCCCAGCGAACGCAGGAACGTCTGCAAGCGAAGCTGAATATTACGATTGCGCGTGTAGGTAAGGTTTGTAGTCTGTGATCCGAGGATGGTGGGGGCGCGCTTAAGGGTCTCTTCGGACATTTGGACGGTATAGACGATGACCCAGCGTGCCTTGCGCGGAATGACGCGCCGTTTTTCGTCTTCAGAGGGTTGATCAACATCGGCAAAGACCAGCTCTTTGCCGTCCGGGTCATAGGCGTAGATCAGCTTCTCAGTGGTCTTTGGATCGAGTTCTACAACGCCAACTGTTGCTGCTCCCAGATGACGCAGCGCGGCAGTCACGACACTATTGGCCTCTTCCGGCGAGCCTGTCCATTTGGGCACACCGCGGTCCTCAGGTGTGGTTACTTTCTCCGGGCCCAAAAAGCTTTGTGTCACTGCTCCAACGCCGGAGGCGGCCTGCAGGGCAACATCTCTCAGGGAATAGCCCGGTTTGTTCTCTTTCAGCCATTTGGTCAGGTTGTCCTGCTGGATCTTGTTCCACTCGTCTATCTTCGCCTGCCCCACATATTTGACCAAGCCGCTGCGACAGGTGTTGCGTTCATCGAAGCGCTGCATGACGTCCCAGTCTATCTCAACGGTCGGCTTGTCGGCTGGCTTCGCCCACGAGGGGCGCGAGAGCGGTACCGGCGGCGCCAGCTCGTCTGCAGCGGCATTGATATAGTCTGCTGACGGGGTGACCGTCTCGACAGGAGCCAATGCTACGCCGGCACCCGCGAGACCAAGCTCCTTGAGGAATTGACGACGGGTGAGATCTGGCATGAGAGGGGCCCTCCTTCGTGCAACGGCTAGGCTCTGTGGGCGTTGGCAGGCGATATTGCACCATCCACACGTAGCATACCACATCAGCCTCGGCGGCGTCAACGGGGTCAGCCATCGCAACTTCACGGTTAGGGTAACAGGACTTTTACTGGAACGCCCCCACCCTCTTCCTCCCCTGCTCGCGGGGGAGGGAGAGGCGACACGCCGGTTGCTCCCTACCTGCGGGAGGGTGTCGCTGCTGCAACAGCGCGAAGCCTGCCTTCGCGAGCTGGAGACGGTCGGCGGAGGCCAACGTCGCGTCGTTGTCGCTGCGGTTTCCAACCGCTGATGCTTATCTCCAAATGTCCGATTACGGCAGATTCAGGTTTCAATTATCTATAAATTATGATATAATATGTATGTCGGTAAACAAAGGAGGGACATACTTGTCCACACGACTGTTGTTGCTCTTGCTGCTGACACTGTTCGTCCTCGGTGCATGCGGACAACAAGTCACATATCGCCACGTCTCTCTACGCGAGGCAACGGATTCCGTGGATGAGGAAAAGGTGTCGAGCACCGCTCCACTTCGTGTCGCCGTCGCTGCCGTTCTCTCTCCCAAGGCAACCCTCGTCAGTTATCAATCGCTCCAGGAGTATCTCAGTGTCAGTCTAGACAGGCCGGTTGAGCTTGTCCAGCGGCAAACCTATGCCGAAATCAACGACCTGGTTCATTCCGGCGAGGTTGAGGTGGCGTTTATTTGCGGCGGTGCTTTTGTTCAGGGTGAACGAGACTTCGGCATGGAGCTGCTCGTCATGCCCCAGGTGCGCGGTCAGACAACATACAACTCCTACATTATCGTTCCCCAAGACAGCTCAACCCAAACGGTGGCCGATCTGCGGGGCAAGGTGTTTGCCTTCACCGACCCCCTCTCCAATTCGGGCCGCCTTGTGCCACTGTATGTGGTCTTGCGCATGGGAGAGCTGCCCGAAAAATTCTTCGCCAGGACGATCTACACCTATGGTCATGACAATTCCATCAAAGCTGTGGCCGATAAGTTGGTGGACGGTGCGGCCGTTGATAGCCTTGTCTACGAATATGCTATTGCCAACAATCCGCAGTATCTCGAGCGAACGAGAATCATCTACCGCTCACCTGACTTTGGCATCCCACCCGTGGTTGTCAACCCCAACCTTGACCCCGCTCTGAAGGCACAGTTGAGCAACCTGCTCTTGACCCTTCACGAGAACGAGCGCGGTCGGGCTGTTCTGGCCGATCTATTCATTGATCGTTTCCTGCCGCCTGACCCCAACGCCTATGACAGCATTCGAGAGATCGCCGCTGCAGTACGTCGCTGACCGTCTGTTGGGCTCGCCGCGACGATTGTTGTCGCTGGCCCAGGCGGCCAGTCTGCGGCTCAAAATAACCGCCATGATCGTCGTCCTCATCATGCTCCTAGGGGGCGGATTGCTGCTGGAAATCCGCGCAGGCCTGACCGCGGCCTTAAGCAGACAGCTTGACATCAACGGCGTGGCCCTCGGTCATGACCTGGCGTCGGATACCACCGATTTGCTCTTGACCAAGAACACTTTCGCTCTGCATGCCCTCATCGCCGAGACGCTCAAGAACAACAGTGACGTGCGCTATATCTTGTTGCTCGATTCGAGCGGTCAGGTAGTTGTTCATTCCTTCTCTCATGGCGTGCCTCGTGATCTCCTCGGCGCCAACCAACTTGATCCGGGGGAGCGCTACCATGTTGAGATCTTCCAGACCGAGGAAGGTCTCATCCACGACGTCGCCGTTCCCATCATGAATGGACGGGCAGGCACAGCTCGCATTGGCATGCAGGAAACACGCATTCGCACCGAGGTGACAGCGTTGACACAACAGGTTATGGCAACAACAGTTGTTGTCATGCTTATCGTTGTGCTTATCGCATCGGCCGGAACTGCTGTCTTCACCCAACCCCTCCAGGCTTTGGTGCACGCCACGCGCTCTGTTCGCAAGGGCGATGCCGCAGTGCAGGGGTTGGTACGCATCGGCGGTGAGATCGGCCATCTTGCCGGGGCCTTCAGTGAGATGGTGACAGACCTGCGCGTCTCGCGCGCTGAAGTGCACAGACGTACCCAAGAACTCGAACGACGCAATCAGGAGCTATCAGCTTTGAACGCTATTGCCCTGGCCGCCGGCAATGCGCATGAACTGGGTGATGTTCTCGCGGCAGCACTGACAACCACACTGCGGGTCATGCGTCTGCCGGCCGGCTGGATCTTCCTGACCAGCGCCCCTGGTGCCATGTCCACGACAGATAACTCTGGCACTGATGAGCCAAAACTCGAACTGGCAATGCATGAGGGGCTGCCACCCGAGTTTGCACGCGCTGAAGCCGGTCAATTGTTGGCCAACTGTCTGTGCCGGCACGTGTTTGAAAAAGGACAACCCATGGTCGTCAGTGACATCGCACGCGAATGTCGCTGCATCAGTCTGGCGCTTATCAAACAAGCTGGACTTTTCTGCCATGCCAGTGTTCCATTGCAGGCAAAGGGGCGTGTTTTGGGCGTTCTCAATGTGGCAGCCGGTCGCGGTCATGTTTTTAGCGGCAAGGAGATGAGCCTGCTCTCGGCCATCGGCAACCAAATCGGGGTTGCCGTGGAAAACGCCCGCCTGTGGGAAGAGATAAAGCTCAAAGAAGCCATGCGCGGCAACTTGCTGGCTAAAGTTATCTCTGTTCAGGAAGAAGAGCGCCGGCGCATTGCTCGTGAACTGCACGATCAGACAAGCCAATCGTTGGCCTCGCTCCGGGTCGGCCTTCAGAATGTGCAGAGGGCCAGGGATCCTGTCGAACTTGAACAGAGCGTCAAAGCCCTCGAGGACCTGACAGGATCAATCCTTGACGACCTGCATCTGTTGGCGCGTGAGTTGCGACCCAGCGTGCTCGACGACTTGGGGTTGGCACCGGCGCTTGAGCGGTACGTGGCCGAGTACGGCCAACGCTTCAACATCTCCATTGATCTGGAAACGGAAGGCATTGTCGAGCACCGCCTTCCACCGGCGGTGGAAACCGCCCTTTACCGCATCATTCAAGAAGCATTGACGAATGTGGCGCGCCATACTGCCGCGACAAACGTCTCGGTGCTTGTACGCTATAACCGCGGGTCGGTGCTCGCCATGGTTGAGGATGATGGCCAGGGCTTCGATCCTGGCCTGCGCGAGCATGCACAGTCGAGTGATCGCCACCTGGGCTTGTTCGGTATGCAAGAGCGTGCATCCCTTCTGGGCGGAACGCTCCTGGTTGAGTCTGCTGTGGGTCGCGGGACAACGATTGTCGTTCGCGTGCCCATACCTGAGCAAACATAAGAGTTCCTCCAGATAGACAGACTGAGGCACTGATGGTGAAAATCCGTGTTGTACTGGCCGATGATCACGCCATTCTGCGGGCCGGGCTGCAGGCTCTCCTGAATGCCCAGTCGGATATCCAGGTCGTTGGCGAAGCGAGTGACGGTGCAACGACCATCCAGATGGTGCAAGACGTGGAGCCTGATGTCGTGCTCCTGGATATTACGATGCCCGGCATGAGTGGCCTGGACGCCGCCGGCGAGATCAAGCGCATCCGTCCAGCCACGCGGGTGCTCATACTGACCATGCATGATGACGACGCCTATCTGCGCCAGGCGCTGCGGGCAGGTGCCAGTGGATTTGTGCTGAAGCGCGCTGAAGATCGCGACCTGCTGGCTGCCATTCGTGCCGTCTATGCGGGAGAGATCTACGTCCATCCCTCGATGAGCAAAGCCTTGGTCAACGCACTCATTCCCAATCAGCACGTTGCTGATCAACAAGCAAACAGCCTGCTCACGGCACGAGAGCTCGAGGTCCTGCGATTGCTGGTCGAGGGCTACACCAATCAGGAAATCGCCCAGCGTCTCATCTTGAGCGTCAAGACGGTAGAAACCCATCGCTCTCACATCATGGACAAGCTGGGTCTGCGGACACGCGCTGAACTGGTACGCTACGCACGACAGCAGAACCTGTTGTAACCATCTCAGCGTGACTGCAATTGAACTCCAAACGGCCTGATTCGAGCTGGCCGTCTTGCCTCATCGGGGAATCCCCCGATCGACAGGTCAAAAATAGTTGCCTTCCCCTATCCGGTTCTGCCAGTAATGGGGGACGTCCCCGATAGACGTCAACCTGCTGGTATGCGATTATACCCCTGTCACTGGGCTATTGCTCTGCCATAAGCAGCCGACCAGTCTCTTGCATATGGAGAGTTTTCGACATCTGGCCCGGTGACGTGTGACGGCAAGATAGTCCTGTGCCCATCACCGATTGATCAGGAGATGCCATATGAGAGACGAGAAAATCGGACGTCGTGACTTCCTGCGGCTTGCTGCAGTGCTAGGGGCTGCAGGAGCAAGTGCAGCCTGGCTCCAGCCGCTCCCGACGGCAATCGGCCAGGCTCCAACCGTGAGTCAGGACGAGTGGATCCCGACGTGTTGCAATATGTGCGGGGGCACGACCGGCGTCCTGGCGCATGTTGTAGATGGCCGGGTCGTCAAAATCGAGCCCAACTCGCACAACCCGGTCGGCGTGAGTAACATATCCACGGATTACACCACCCTCAAGTCAACGGGAGCCCGCATGTGTCCCAAAGGAAACGCCGGCATCATGACCTTGTATGATCCGGATCGGGTGAAGAAGCCACTGAAGCGTGTGGGCGCCCGTGGAGAGGGTCAGTGGCAGGAGATCACCTATCAGCAGGCTGTCGCAGAGATTGCGGCCAGGCTAGACTCGATCAAGACTACCGACGGGCCTGAAAAGTTACTCTGGTTTAGCGAGGATGCCTCATTCACGGCCATTCAGGAAAACTTCTGCTATGCCTATGGAAGCCCCAATTTCCTGCTGCATTCGAATCTGTGCGATGTAGCCCGCAAGGTCGCTTTCAAGAACACTTTAGGCTTTGACCGTCCACTGCCCGACCTTCGCAATACCCGCTATATGCTCATTTTTGGCTGGAATCCGCTCGGCGCTATGAAGTGGGCACATCTGCCTCGTATCTTGCTCGACGGCTTGGCCCAGGGTGCCAAGCTTGTTCTGGTTGACCCACGCTGTTCTGAGACGGCGGACAAGGCCCTCGATTTTCAGGGACAGTGGCTGCCGATCCGCCCGGGCACCGATGGGGCTTTAGCCCTGGCCATGGCCAATGTCATCATCACTGAGCGTCTCTACGATGCGGACTTTGTGGCCAACTGGACGGTTGGCTTTGATCAGTTCGCTGCCTTTGTCTCAGGTAAGACGCCCGAGTGGGCAGCGTTAATAACCGGTGTCGACGCGTCTACCATCAGGCAGGTTGCCAGAGAGCTGGCATCTACCAAGCCGGCCGTCGTGGATGTATGGTCGGGGCCGGGCCACCATACGAATGGCACCGAGGGTGGGCGGGCGATCGCCATGTTGGCCGGATTGATCGGTCAGGTGGACGCACCCGGCACCCTGGTCATTCCCGATCGTCGGGGGCCCCGCTTTTTTGTGCGGCCTAAGCCTGATCGGCCGCGGGTTGACGGTGCTGGCAGCAAGTATCCGTTCGCCCACTCTTCTGGTGTCTATGTTGAGGCACGCGATGCCATGATCAGCGGTCAACCCTACCAGCCCAAGGCGGCCGTGTTTGTCTTCCAGAACTTCGTCATGTCGGTGCCCAATACGGCTAAGAATCTGGCAGCACTCAACAACCTTGATCTGATTGTGTCGGTAGACACGCACATGAGCGAGACGGCCCTCATGGCCGATTATGTCATTCCCGGCTCGGTGTACCTGGAGCGGTATGAGCTGTGCACACAGTGGGTAACGTTTCCGGTCGTGGCTCTACGCCAACCTGTTGTATCCCCCATTTATGGACAGAAGGTTGAATATGAGTTCGTGAAAGATCTGGCCGTGCAGATGGGCTACACAGACTATCCATTTAACGTTCCCTACGAGCAGTATCTCGACGATGCACTGTATGCCGGTATCGGCATTCACCTGGCCGATCTACGGGCGCTGCCGGGCGCAACGTGGATCGGCGGCGAAACCCGCTACCGCAAGTACCTGGCCAGTGGTTTTGCCACGCCGTCCGGCAAGTTCGAGTTCTACTCACAACAGATGCAGGACAAGGGCCTTAATCCTTTGCCAGACTACACTGCAGCTGAGGATGGCCCTACAACCAGCTATCCGCTCTATCTGATCAACTGGAAGGAAGCACTGCACACACACTCTCGTACGATGAACAATCGCTGGCTGATGGAGTTCCACGGCGAGAACGAGTTGTGGATGAACAGCGGACGCGCCCAACAGCTCGGCATTGCCGACGGCGACATCGTGACAATTGAGAATCAGTACGCTCGGGCAACGGCCAAAGTGCGGGTCACGCGCCGTATCCATCCCGACGTCGTTGGGATGACACACGGCTTCGGTCACTGGGGGCTTGGGCCGGTCGCCAAGAACAAGGGCACGAACGACGCACAGTTCGTGCCTGGCAAGGCGGAACGTATCTCAGGTATGGCGGCACACAAAGACGGAGCAGTACGCGTCTACAAGTGATCAAAGCCACGAGGAAAACCCACCTACGTTTGCCTGCTGGAATGTGTGAGGTGCTCTAGCAGCAGTAGAGGACACCTGCCTGGTGCCTCGGAATAGCAATGCAGCAACAGCAGGGGGATTGCTCCTGCCTGTGTAATTGATGTGACAGTAATCTCTCCTCCGCTAGAGCCGTTGAAAGGAGCACAAAATGCCAGACCCTGAGCAGAAGAACAATAAAGAAACAAGCCCGGGAAGCTCAGATATAGGACCGGGTGACGCCTCTTTGCCGTACCGCACCTATCTTCCGGTGATTCAATCTCAGAGGGGAAGCACACCCCTTCCCACCCCTACCCAGTCATCATCGCCGCCACAGAAGACGGCCACGCCGACGCCAAATCAAGCCACGCGCACACCCACGCCACGGCAAGCGACTCGCACGCCCCAACCGTCCGCCACGCCGACACCCCGGCAGCCTACCTCTACACCAACACCCGGCCAGGGTCAACCAACACGGACGTTAACGCCAACACGGACATCAACCCCAGGGACAGGGCCACAGTGGTCAATCTATATTGACTTGAAAAGGTGCATCGGCTGCAATGCCTGCTCTCTGGCCTGCAAACAGCAGTTCAATGTAGCCATTGGCGAACGCTGGAACCAGGTCTACGGTGCCGAAACCGGTACCTACCCCGCGCCCAGCGTTCGTGTCTTGCCCATGCTTTGCCATCACTGTGGTAATGCCCCCTGCAAGGCCAAGTGTGACAGCCTCGGACATAATGCTATTGTGCAACGCAGTGATGGAATTGTCTATGTCGACGCGGCCAGATGCGTTGGCTGCCAAAGCTGTCTTCCGGTGTGTCCATACAAGGCCATGTGGTTCAATTCTCAAACGCGCAAAGCGGAAAAGTGTGACCTTTGCCGTGAACGGATAGACGCCGGGCTGCTGCCGGCCTGCGTTATCACCTGTCTGGCGATTACCCGCGAGTTCGGCGACTACCAGGCGCTGAAGACAAGACACCCTAATGCCAAGACCATGGGCGGACGCGTGAAGGTCTTATACGACAATCTGGGAAGCGAACCTGAGCACGACGGAGCAACAGGCGGCTATCCCAGTCCGGTTGAGTGCCATCACTAAGCATAGCAGGGAGAGACGTATCATGCAGGATAGGAGCACAGTGGTGATAGAAGCCGCGGCAGAGGCGCAGGCAATGGCCGCCATCTACACGTTTCTGGCAACGGTTTTCACGAGCCATCCCACTCAAGCAACAGTGGACGGCATGCGCTCTCTGGCAG
>Ga0272448_1007018_pt1 | contig 12006 bp, 10 predicted proteins | sample YNPCB0191_FD_202220 | JGI IMG/M metagenome (GOLD analysis project Ga0272448, IMG submission 202220) | Hot spring sediment microbial communities from Yellowstone National Park, WY, United States - YNP-CB-019-1 | ecosystem: Environmental > Aquatic > Thermal springs > Hot (42-90C) > Sediment... | reverse complement strand
AGTGGGGTAGGTGCAGAGATTAGCTTTGAAAAAATACCTTTGATTGAAGGAGTATTAAAACTCGCCGATGACCTTATCATACCTGCTGGAACGATACGAAATCATGAATATCTAAACGATCATATAATCTGGAACGACATCTCTTATGAACAACAGATGATACTTTGCGATGCCCAAACATCTGGCGGATTGTTAATATCTGTATCTGAGGAGAAAAGCGATGAATTGGTGAGATCACTTCAAGAATCCAACTCATTGGCAAGTGCAATTATAGGCAGAATTACTTCTGATCATATAGGGATTATCAAGGTAAATAGTTAGGGGGAAATAAAATGGCTATAACACAAGAGGAATTCTTGGTTTTGTCAGGTTGGAAACGATGGACAGACGCTCAAAACATGCTTTATCACCATATAAGCGAACAGGCTTTCCAACTTCTCAAAGATAGAAGAAAAAAGATAGCGACGTTGAAAACAGAGGGTCAATGGATTAAAAGGCAACAGGAAGTCAAAAAAATATTAATGGATATTGTTGGACCTTTTCCAGAAAAAAATCCATTAAATCCAAAAATAGTTGGCGTTATTAAGAAAAATGGTTATAGATTGGAAAAGATAATATATGAATCCAGACCAGATTTTTATGTAACCGCCTGCTTATTTATTCCAGATGGACTGACAAGTAAAGCTCCTGTGATATTAAATCCTATTGGGCATTCAGACGACGGTTTCAGAGGACAACTTTATCAGACGGTCATACTTAACTTTGTCAAAAAAGGCTTTGTCGTATTGACTTATGATCCGATCAGTCAAGGCGAAAGGTTGCAATATTTTGATCCAGAAAAGGGCAGGTCTCGCATCGGTTGGTCAACATGTGAGCATTCTTATATGGGGACACAATGTTTTCTCTCTGGCAACTCCTTTGCCCGTTATAGGTTATGGGACGGCATAAGGGCGATTGACTATTTAGCAACTCGTGACGAAGTGGACATAAGCAGGATAGGAGTTAATGGCATATCTGGCGGAGGGACGCTTACTACTTATATTTCCGCTTTTGATGATAGAGTCTATGCGTCTGCCCCTGAGTGTTATATTACAGGATTCAGAAGGCTTTTAGAGTCAATCGGTCCGCAAGATGCTGAACAGAACCTTTATCATGGGATCGCTAACAGTATTGACCATGCAGATTTGCTTGAAATAAGGGCGCCAAAGCCTATATTGATAATGTCCACAACACGGGACTTTTTCAGTATTCAGGGCGCAAGAGAGACTTACGAAGAGGTAAAAAATGCTTATAAGGCTTTCGGCAAAGAGGAAAATCTCAGTATGACAGAAGACGATGCCCCGCATGATTCTACACGCAAGAATCGCGAAGCTATGTATGCCTTTTTCCAAAAGCATCTGAATAATCCGGGCAATTCCTTTGATGAAGAGGTTGAATTTCTTACCGCAGAGGAACTCAAAGTTACTGAAACAGGTCAAGTGTCCACTTCATTAGGCGGAAAAACGGTTTTTGATTTCAACAGTGCGGAGACAAAAAAGTTGATAGATAACCTTGAAGATTCACGCAAAAACCTATCTAATCATCTGCAAAATGTCAAATGCTCAGCTAAAAAGCTTTCTGGATATATACATCCTGACCATGCTTCTAAATCAGTTTTTATGGGCAGGTATCAGCATGATGGATATTCAATTGAAAGATATGTGATTGAAGGGGAGGGGAAATGTGCCATCCCGTTAGTTTTGGCGATCCCAAATGATGGGAAAAAACATCCTGCGATGATCTATATCCATCCTAACGGCAAATCTGCTGGAAGTGAGGAAATAGAGTTATTGGTAAAAAAGGGCTTTGCAGTTGCAGTTCCTGATCTAACGGGTTTTGGCGAGACAGGCAGATTATATACCGAAGAGTCAGCTTATAGCCCTTGGTATGGCGTTTGGTTTGGTTCTATTCAGATAGCAAGAAGCATTTTAGCTATCCAAGCAGGCGATATTGTCAGAGTTGTTAGATTTCTTGAAAGCAGAGATGATGTTGATTATAATGATATTTCTGCAATTGCATATAAAGAAGCCTGTCCAGCGTTGCTCCATTCCGCTGTATTTGAAGATGCCATCAAAAATGTTACCTTGATTGAACCTTTGATATCCTATCGCTCTGTTGTGATGAACCGTTATTATAGGACAAGTTTAATTCCAGCAATGGTAGCAGGTGCTTTGACAGCTTACGATTTGCCCGATCTTATGGCATGTCTTGCGCCGAGAAAGCTAAAAATGATCAATATAACCGATCAAAATAAAGAAAAAGTTAATCCTGAATTGATAGAGAAGGAATTGGGCATAGTTCGGTCTGCTTATGCTAATTTATTGGACAATTTGTTAATAGAGGATTGCGAAAGCAAAAGTTATATAGAACTGAGAATTCTGAAAACCAGTTAAATCCAATTATCATAAGGATTAGAAAGCCATATAAAAATGAAAATGCTCCACATTTGTCATTCCCGTGAAAACGGGAATCCAGGAAAATCATAACAAAGAAATGGATTCCTGATGCAGTTTACCCCTGCGAAGCTTGTCCCTGTGAAAGCAGGGAGCAGGGAGTAGGGGCAGGAATGACAAACTTTTTCATAGGTGGCATTTTGCTTTATCTAATGAGCATTTTCATATAAACACTTAATTCAAACCTTGATAAATACTGGTTTCGGATAGCATCTCAGAATTACCAGTAGAAAAAATTTTGGTATGAAAAGGTGAAGCTATATCAAAAGTGCATAAGTATGATTATAAAGGAATTAAGATTTGATTGTAAGATTCAATAATGTATCAATCTTATATGGCGATGTAGTAGCTCTTGACGATCTCTCCATAGAAATAAATGGAGGGGCTATCGGTCTTTTAGGACCAAATGGTGCAGGAAAAACTACGTTTATCAAAACTATTCTAGGACTCTTAACACCGCAGAATGGTTCAGCCGAAGTGTTTGGGATGGATGTAGTCCAGAATAAAATGGAAATACGTAAGCAAATCGGATATGTCCCAGAAAGCGATTGCTATATTGCAGGCATGAGTGGCGTTAACTTTGTCGCTTATATGGGAAAACTCTGTGGTATGCCAAATAAAGAAGCTATCCAGCGCGCTCATGAGATTTTACAATATGTCGGAATGGACGAAGAAAGATATAGGACAATTGAAACCTATTCTACTGGCATGAGGCAAAAAATAAAGTTGGCACAAGCGTTGATGCACGATCCAGAATTGCTTTTACTTGATGAACCAACAACAGGTATGGACCCAAAAGGTCGGCAAGAAATGCTTGATCTGATCAAAGACATCTCATCATCAAAAAATATAAATATTATCCTTTCGTCTCATCTTTTGCCTGATATTGAATACACTTGTCAAGATGTAATTGTCCTTCGCGATGGAAAATTAGTTATAACAGGCAATATCCAAGAGCTAAAAGCTACTCATAAGAAGATGTATGAAGTGCGAATTAAGGGCAACGGCGAAGTTTTTTTGTCAACTCTTAAATCCAAAGGCGTTGAACTTTGGAGATCTGAGCGAAATCTTTTTAGGATTTCATTGCCAGAGGATATAGGAACTCAGGAAATATTTAAAATCGCTTTTGATAACGGGATTCAGATCAGACAACTTATCCAAACCCGATATTCGCTTGAAGACGTTTTTACAAAAGTCATAGAGGAATAAAAAATGCCTATACATGATCAAAGTTATCGTCATTGGGAAGGCGAACTAAAATCCCATTATCTTAGATGGTGGGTCATCACTTATGAAGGTTTGAAGGTAATACTAAGGCGAAAGTTATTTATTATCCTTATACTTACTCCTGCTATAATTCAATTTTTTGTATTTGGCGGGTTGATATACGGATTTAACACCTTCGGCGCTATGGCTAACTTAAATCAAATGACGCCTGACTTCTTTTTTAGGTTTTGCTTTCAGCAGACGTTTTTTATATTATTGATATGCGTCTTCGGCGGTTCTGGACTTATTGCAAATGATATGAAAAGTAACGCTTTACAATTGTATTTCTCTAAACCTTTGACCCGTTCAGACTATATAATCGGCAAAATTGCGATAATAATGATAATGCTTGAATGTATAACCGCAGTCCCATGTTTACTGCTTTTTATAGAATATGCTGTTCTCTCGCAGGATTTAACATTTCTTCGTGAAAACTACTGGCTTATCGGTTCAATAATAGCATATTCATTAGTATTGAATCTGCCTATAACATTTTTAACTCTTGCGTTGTCATCTGTCACAAAAAACTATCGCTATTCTGCTATTATTCTTGTCGCTATCATTCTTGGATCAGCTGTTGTAAGCGGATTGCTTAAAGTCATATTCAGGAGCAGTTGGACAAATTTCGTTATGTATTGGTATAACATCGGCATTATAGGCAGAGGTCTATTTGGTATGAAAGACGAATTCTCAGAATGGCAATGGTCACTTGTTATTATGCTGGTCTTGTCCATAATCTGCTTTTGGATTATGTATAGGAAGATAAAGGGAGTAGAAATAGTCAAATGATCCCTATAATTGAAATGAAAAATTTATGCAAATGGTATAATCAAGTTATGGCGGTCAATGATGTAACGTTAAATCTTTATACTGGCATAACTGGTCTTTTAGGACCAAATGGTGCAGGCAAAACAACCTTGATAAGATTAATTGTGGGATTGCTTAAGCCAGACAGGGGAGAGATAAAGGTCTTTGGCGAGCATATCTGGAACAACTATACTCTCAATCATAGAATTGGGTATTGCCCCGATCATGATGCCTTTTATGAAGGAATGACAGGATTTCAATTCATTGTAAATTTAGCGATGCTAAATGGTTTTACAAGATCAGAAGCAGAAGATCGGGCTTTAGATGTGTTAAGAACTGTTAATATGCTGGACAATAAAGACAAAAGGATCGGAGCATATAGCAAAGGTATGAAACAACGTATTAAGCTTGCCCAAACGTTACTGCATGACCCTGATCTAATCTTGCTTGATGAGCCATTAAGCAGTATGGACCCTCTCGGAAGGCACGATACTATTGAATTAATAAGACAACTTGAACAAGAGGGAAAATCAGTTATCGTATCAAGCCATATATTACACGAGGTTGAGGCAATGACTGACAATATAATATTGATCAACAATGGACGCATATTAGCTGAAGGAGATGTCCATGAAATAAGAGAGCTTATAGATAGACACCCGCATAATGTCTATGTAAATTGTGATAAGCCGAGATTACTTGCATCAATATTAGTCGGATATGACGATGTTGTCAGCACAAATATAAGCAAAGAAGACTCTGCCCTGATCGTTGAGACAACTAAACCCGATGAATTTTATTCTCGTTTGCCTGCGATTATATTAGAAAATGATATTAAAGTTGAAAACTTATATTCCCCAGATGATAATTTGCAGGCAGTTTTTAAATATCTCATCGGATAATCTATGGAAGGAAAAATACATGCGATTAGTTCAAATTGGCAATGTAAAGGTCTCTGGACTTTGTATTGGAGGAAACCCGTTCAGTGGATTTTCTCATCAAACAGCAGAACGTAGCAAAGAAATGACAGATTATTATACACCTGAACGGATCAAAAAAACGCTTCGTATTGCGGAAAAAGAAGGCATTAACACATTCTTTGGCAGGACAGATGATCATATATTAGGTATCATAAAAGAATATTGGGAAGAGGGCGGGACTATTCAATGGTTTGCTCAGGTCTGCATTGAGCATAATGACGATTCTGCTTGGCGAAAATGGCTCAGGATGGCTGTCAAATTAGGTGCTTCTGGCACTTATATTCACGGCGGAGTTGTTGATAGTTGGTATGCAGATAAGCTTTATGATAACTTCAAAGAAGCGTTGGATATGATGAGAGATGCTAATGTGACCGCAGGATTTGCAGGTCATAATCCAGATGCGCATAAATGGATCAGCGAAAATTTAGATGTGGATTTTCAAATGTGTAGTCATTATAACCCCACGGATCGCTCAAAAAGTCCTCATCATATCAATGTAGGTGAAAAATGGGACTATGAGGATCGTAAGCGTATGTTAGATGTGATAAACTCCATTAAAAAGCCTGTTGTTCATTATAAGGTATTTGCTGGCGGAAATAAGCCTATTATAGAAGCTTTTGAAACGATGGGCAAATGTATGCGTCAAATAGATGTAGCTTGCGTCGGATTTTTTCTGAAAGACGATCCTGATATGATCCACAAGGATATAGAGCTTTTTGAAAAATACGTTGACAAAATTTGATATGAGTTTCAAACATAAATTTCGGACAATTTTTATTTAATCAAATTTCCTATAAAATCCCTCTAAATCTCTCTTTTCCAAAAATGACATCTGAAAATGATTAGAATGCTGTCCAAAATGCTTAACTACTCATTTTTTGCGATAATTATAAATAAATTCAAATGGTAATTCTGAAATGCTATTCTAATCAATATTTATCAAGGTTTGAATCAAATGCTTATATGAAAATGTTCATTGGGTATAGTGTGGTGAGGTGTCAACCAATCTGCCAATTGAGGAAGAAATACGAATGTCAAATTATATTAAAGGTAAGTTAGGCGATGGAACGGCAAAAATCTTGCTAAAAACTGTTGGTGGTAATATAAAGATTAATGGGTTTTCTGATGATTAAGCATCAGAAAAAATATGAAGTTGCAAAGAAAGCGGAATGTATAAACAATAACACAATTCAAGATAAATTTTTTACTTGAATTTCCGAACCATATAATCCTGATAGTCCTTATAAATATATTAATCGTCTATTATCGTTGGCGAAAAGAGAGGAAATTTTGATATGAATAAAGCTAGGGAAATAATTTTAAGGTTATTATCTGATGGAAAAATAACAATTGAAGAAGCAGAAGAACTTCTTGATGCTATGCCTAATGAAAAGATAGGTAAAATTCGTTTTGACAGAGGATCAAGAAATGAAATCGCTTCAAACACAAAAAAAGAGGCAAAGCGTGATATTGCGTATGAATTCCATTTTCCATGGGACGATCCCAATTGGAAGTGGCCTTGGGAAGAAGAGGGCTGGCAATGGCACTGGGGATCAACAGTCACAGGAGACAGAAGAAATAGATTAACCTTTCATGTAGAAGAAAATTCCAATTTATCAATTAAATCTGGTGACGGAAACCTATCTATTCAAATGGCTGATGATTATAATGATCTTGTCTGTATCAATAGCGATAATGAAGAAGTTAAAAGCATATTAAGCGAAGATAAAATAACTCATTACATTAATTTAGGCGATGCTAATGCGGAGATCATTATCCCTCCCAGAGTATCATCTGTGAAAATTTCAAAGGATGATGGAGATGTTAATATTGGTGATTTAAAGTCAAACGTTGATCTAAAATCTGATGATGGAAACATATCAATATCAGGATTAAATGGCAATATATATGTGGCAATGAATGATGGCAATCTGATGATCAGAGACGCTAATTCAGAAGAAATCGTTTTGAAATCCGACGATGGCAATATCTTGCTTGATAACATCGTTTCTAAAAATGTCGCTGTCAATATGAACGATGGCATGGTATCAATGGACATATCTAATGCGGTCACAGAAGGCAATTTTAGCATTGCTGTTGATGACGGACGTATCTCGTTGTCATTGCCAGCCAGCTCAAGTTTTAGAGTAACTGCAAATGTAGAAGACGGAATCATCAAACATAATCTTAATGATGACCTTGACAAAAAGTTTTCATCAGCCGAGGTTCAACATATTGAAAACGATGACGGAAGTTCTCTGGTCGCGACAATTAACGGCGGAGGTGCAGAATTCACCCTTTCATTAGACACAGGCGAAATAAACATACAAGCTCAATATTAAGCACTATATTTTATCAACATTTCTAATTTTTGTAGAGCTTTGCCAGAGTCAATAGATTCTTCTGCGAGATAAATTCCCTCTTTAATATCGGATGCCTTTCCGCCTGCGACAATAGCTGTTCCCGCGTTTAAAAGCACAATATCTCTTTTTGCCCCTTTTTCGCCATTAAGTATGTTCAAGACTATTTTCGCATTGTCATCAATAGTCCCTCCGATCAACTCTGATCTATCAGCCTTATGAATGCCAAAATCCTCAGGGGCGATAGTATAAGTATGCACCATGCCACCTTTCAATTCGCTAACGAAAGTCTTATCTGTTATCGTCATCTCATCAAGCCCATCAGCACCATGCACAACGAAAACGTGTTCACTGCCAAGGTTTTTCAAGACATAAGCTAACGGCTCAGTTAATTTTTCGTCATAGACACCTAACACTTGTCCTTTTGCACTTGCAGGATTAGTTAAAGGACCTAAAATATTGAATATTGTCCTTATGCCTATTTCGCGTCTGGGAGTGATTGCATATTTCATTGCAGGATGAAGTAAAGGAGCAAATAAAAATCCTATACCAACTTCGTCAATACATTTAGAGACTTTATCAGCGTCTGCATCTATATTCACGCCAAGAGCTTTGAGGACATCGGCACTTCCACAATCGCTTGAAACTGCACGATTCCCATGTTTGGCGATGCGAACTCCTGCACCCGCAGCGACTAATGCGGAAATTGTTGAGATATTGAAAGTATGCGAATTGTCTCCACCCGTCCCGCATGTGTCAACAACATAATCAGCATCTGTTTTTATAGGCATTACCTTCTCTCGCATAACTTTGGCACAACCTGTGATCTCATCTATGGTTTCACCTTTCATTCTGAGGGCAGTTATGAAGCTTGATATCTGAGCAGGCGTAGCTTCTCCACTCATTATCTCGTTCATTGCCATTGATGACTCTTCTTGTGAAAGATTTTCTCTGTTGACAAGTTTATTTATTGCTTCTCTGATCATCGTTTTCACCTCTCAAATCGTTATGAAATTTTGTAAAAGTTTCTTGCCTTCGGTAGTGAGTATTGATTCAGGATGGAACTGAACACCCCATAACGGATATTGCTTATGTTTGACGCCCATAATCTCGTCCTGTTCTGTCCATGCGTTCACTGTTAGGCAGTCTGGAAGCGTTTCTGGCTTTATAATCAAAGAGTGATAGCGTGTAGCAGAAAACGGATTGTCAAGTCCTTCAAATATTGTCTTGCCATCGTGATAGATCATTGAAGTCTTTCCGTGCATAAGCCTATCTGCCCTTACTATTTTTCCACCGAAAACATGACCTATACATTGATGACCAAGGCAAACGCCTAATATAGGTATTTTCCCTGCGAATCTGGCAATTACGTCATTGGAAATACCAGCTTCCATTGGTGTGCAAGGTCCTGGAGATATGACTATTTTATCAGGACTCATTGCCTCAATCTCTGATATAGTTATCTCATCGTTTCTATATACTTTTATCTGCGAATATATATCAATATCAGAAGAAAGTTTCATAATAATTTCACCCATATATTGAACGAGATTATACGTAAAAGAATCATAATTATCTATCATTAGTATCATTCCAAACCCTCCTCAGCGAGTTGAATAGCTTTCATACAAGCCTTAGCTTTATTTAGTGTCTCTTGATATTCTTTTTCGGGGACTGAGTCAGCTACTACTCCTCCACCAGCTTGAACATAAGCGATACCATCTTTAACTAATATAGTCCTGATTGTGATAGCTGTATCCGAATTTCCAGAAAAGCTAAAATATCCAACAGCACCAGCATAAATCCCTCGTTGTGATGGCTCAAGCTCGTTGATTATCTCCATAGCTCTTATCTTTGGTGCACCAGAGACAGTTCCCGCAGGTAAGCATGCTCTCAAAACATCAAAAGCATCTTTATCGTGTCTAAGTTTGCCGACGACGTTTGAGACTATGTGCATAACGTGGGAGTATTTTTCTATAACCATCAGTTCATCAACTTTAACTGTTCCATATTGACAGACCCTGCCGACATCATTTCTGCCAAGATCAACAAGCATAACATGTTCGGCACGTTCTTTTGGATCAGCTAACAATTCTTTTGCGATTTCAGCGTCTTCTTCATCATTTGCCCCTCTTTTCGCAGTGCCTGCTATTGGTCGCATAGTGACAATTCCGTTCTCTGATCTGACCATAACTTCTGGCGACGACCCAGCGATTTGAATATCACCAAGTTTAAGATAATACATATAAGGTGATGGATTAATTGTTCTCAAAGCCCTATAAATATTAAAAGGATCAGCTTTAATTGGCACGCTTAACCTTTGTGAGGGGACAACTTGAACTATATCTCCCGCTTTTATATATTCTTTTGCGGTTTCAACAGCTTTTTCGTATTCATTTTGCGTAAAATTAGATTTCACTGTGCTTTCGTCCCATTTGCCGACTATGGAATTTTTATAAGTGACAGGTTTTTTTAATGTAGATATGATCTCATCTATTCTGGAGATCGCTTTGTCGTATGCAAAATCAATTCCGCCGTTGATGTGAGCATTTGACACGACCTTGATCTTATGGTTTACATGATCAAAGACGAGTATTGTATCGGTGAGCATGAAAAAGCAGTCAGGCACATTAAGTTCATCTGATTTGGCAGGAGGTAGTTTTTCAAAAAACCGCACCATATCATAGCTGACATATCCAACAGCCCCTCCATGAAATCTTGGTAATCCTTGAACTTTCACTGGTTGAAACTCTGTCATCAGTTTTTTGAGTTCACCGATCGGGTCAACAACGTTTTCAATTTCCTCTTTTATGCCATCTTTGATGATCGTTGCCTTATCTCCTTTGCTATAAAAAACTATAGATGGATTGCTACCCAAGAATGAGTATTGGGCGATTTTCTCTCCGCCTTCAACGCTTTCTAACAAAAAAGCATAGCTTCCGTTATTAATTTTTTGTAAGGCAGAAACTGGCGTCTCCATATCTGCGAGAATTTCTTTATAAACGGGGACGATATTGCCTCTGACTGCCTTTCGTCTAAATTCCTCAAGCGATGGAAAATACATTTTATTAATCCTCCTGATGTTGTTTAAAAACAAAAAAGCCGTGAACAACTATTAAGTGTATCCACGGCTTATATAAAACTATAAATATATAACTAAATTAACTGTTTCAAATATCATTCCTGCCTTGGACACACTAAGACAGATCGCCACCACCAACGCCAGAATCGGATATTTAATTCTGCATTGTCAAAAACAGGATATGTTTTTGTGGTTTCTGATGTCATCTTAGCGTTTCCAAAGACATGTTTAAGAAAAACTCTATTTTTACATGTTTTAAGCTTAACAGAAAAAAAGTAATAAGTCAATATAAAAATTGTAACTAAATCTTGATTCCGATCACTTTTCTGAGTATACGTCTGGTATTACGCATAGCCCCAGTATCATCTGATTTTGTTGTTCTACATCCAAGCGGATATGTTACCGCAACCTCTATACTACTTTCGCCATTAATCTCACTTCGCATTATTAGATTTAACGATTTATTTGGACGAAAAGCCATAAGAATTTCAAAATCCGAAATATCATAAAATGGTGCAAGATATCTGAGCGTAAGTCTATCATTTAAGATGCTTTTTGTAAATATCAATTTAGAGTTATCATACTTCTTAAAGTTTGGTCTGATATATATGCTTGTCAAACCGAATTTATTTGCGATCTCTTGCTGTTTATCATTAAGGTATCGTTCATAATATCTATAATATTCGCCATAGCGAGTTTGGAAAAATCCCTCAATTTGATTAAAATCGTATTTCTCAAATAACCATCCAAATTTTATCGCTGGGCGAGAGTCATCTTTAGTAATATGTTTATTCAAATCATAAAGTTCAATCTGACTAATGGTAGTCTCATTAGCATATATATTATGAGCTGTTGTTATCACGGAAAATGAGAACGTCATAAAGGTTAATATTAGGATTATATTGATTCCTTTCAACGTTATCACATCCTCTCAAAGCAAAGCTTTTAGCCCATTAACTTTTATCCCATTATAATTTTACACCAAGAAATCATTTTTGTCAAATTTAGTTTAAATCCAG
>Ga0272448_1007017_pt1 | contig 12009 bp, 14 predicted proteins | sample YNPCB0191_FD_202220 | JGI IMG/M metagenome (GOLD analysis project Ga0272448, IMG submission 202220) | Hot spring sediment microbial communities from Yellowstone National Park, WY, United States - YNP-CB-019-1 | ecosystem: Environmental > Aquatic > Thermal springs > Hot (42-90C) > Sediment... | reverse complement strand
CTTTCCTTGCGGGGAAAAAGGTTCCCCTTACACAAATACTATCTGTGTTCCTTCTCCTCCAGCCATCTGGTAAAGTTCTCCCACGGTAATGATGCCGGTCACATGTTCTGAAAAATCTTCTTTTTTCAATTTAAACATATCGGCAGCCAGCTTACAGGCATAAATCTCCCCTCCTCCTGCGGTAATCATTTCAAGAAATTCCGGCACAGAAGGTATGTCGAGTTTTTCCATTTCTTTTTTCATCATCCATGATACACCTGCTTCAGCACCTGGCAAAATACCGAGCAGAGAAGGAAAGGGCAACCCTCCGGGCATGCGCAAAGCAGGATTACCAACAGTGGCTGTTTTCAGACGATTCATCCGTTTTTTTGTAATGGCATCAAGGCCAAAAAAAGTAAAAAAAACTTTCGTATCTATACCCTCCATGACAGCGCCGTTGGCCATCACCAGAGCGGCATACACATCTTCAATAGTCCCTTTTGAACAGATAATCAGAATTTTCTTCAACGGAATTTCTTCATTTGTTTTCATACACAAATCATTTTTAATTTATCATTTTTTTCAAATTAAATGCAGCTTACCGGCTTGGGTATTCCTGCAATCCGGCAGGCATTTTTTAGAGGCCCACCAGGGAAAAGCTGATAAAATTCCTTCACGTCAACAATCCCTGATTTTCCTACACTTCTGATGGTCAACGTTTCCCCCTGAAGAAACCGTTGCCGTAAAAAGTCAAGTACCTGATAATGCTTCTCTGTCAGGTTAATGTTCATTTCTCTGGCTATTTCAGCAGCCATTTCAGGTGTCCACTGGGAAGGATTAACAAAATATCCCTCTTCGTTGACTTCAACAGGAATTCCTTTATAAATTTTTGTTGCCATAACTTTTAATATTTTAGGTTCACATTTTATTTTACCAGTTTTTTCCCTTTCATAGAAAACCGCGAGGGAATGGGGATAGGTCTTGCCCGGATGATAAAATTCCAGTATAACCATTTAAAGATGAGTTTTCCCCAATGATTAATCCGTGTAAGCTTCAGCAGTTGAAAAGGACCTATTACGGGAAGAGGATATTGCCCTGGCAAGGGTTCTGTATCGTATGAAAAATCGATCAGCGTAGCTTGTTTTTTACCGCTTTCGAGGAAGCAATTCACATGCCCGTCAAATTTCATCTCCGGCTGCCCCCCTTTCATTACCGCCAGTAAATTAGCCGTGAGTGTTTCTGCCGCAAAGTGAATCAAAGAACCAGCTTTAGAGGCAGGTAGATTGGCCGCATCGCCCAGCACAAACACAGAAGGATACTTTTCGCTCTGAAGGGTATATTTGTTGGTAGGAACATAATTCATGTCATCGCCGATGCCACTGCGGGCAATAAATTCTGAACCCATGTTAACAGGGACAACTGTAAAACAGTCAAAAGATATTTCCCGCCCGTCATAAGACACAATGGATTTTTTTTCATTGTCAATCTTTTCAATATAAAATTCTGTTTCCACAAGAATGTTTCTCTCCTTCAGCAGATTGCTTAGCATCGCTGTAGCCACTGGCTTGGTAAACACACCTGTCTGTGGGGTTGCATACAGAATCTCCACCTTGTTCCGGATTCCTTTCCTGGTAAAAAAATCATCGGCCAGCAAAACAAATTCCAGTGGAGCAATAGGACACTTAATAGGAACCTCTGCTACCGCCATGACCAGTTTCCCGCCCTGCCATGTGGAAAAAAATTTTTGCAGTGCCAGTGCCCCCTCAAGGGTATAAAAATCAAAAATATTTTTTCTCCATAAATTTCCTGTGAGCCCCGGTGTCTGGTCAGGACGGGGATGAGTGCCTGTGGCAAGAATACAAAAGTCATAAGAAATTTCTTCTCCGCTTTTAAGGATGATTTTTTTGTTTTCACCATCAAGTCTTTCAGCTTCAGTCTGCAAATATTGAACCTTACGGGGTAAAAAAGATTTCGTTTTGCTGACCACCTGTTGCTCATTATAATATTGAAAAGGAAGAAAAAGAAATCCCGGCTGGTAATAATGATGTTCCGATGGATCAATTACAATAATGTTCCATTCCGACAAATTAAGCTTCCTGGCCAGTTTATTGGCCATCAGGGTACCGCCTGTACCTGCCCCGACAATAACAATGTTTTTCATTATGTATGATTTTTCAGGAAATACGTTTAATTGTTCTCTTTGTTTTTTAAATTTACCTGATAAATATTCAGATGATGATATTTATCATGTTTTTGTATTTTTAACCAGCAAGAGAAATACGATGATTTGCGACTGTGAACAATGTGATTTAAAAAAACTTTTTTTTGGTGCAGTTTCAAATGAAGAACTGCAGACCATCTGCTCACAAAAAGAAGAAAGGAATTACCCCAAAGGTGAAGTTATTATCAAAGAAGGATCGGAAATTCATGATTTTATTTACATGAAATCTGGACTGGTTAAACTTTTCCGCCAGTCGGGCGATGAAGAACAGATCATTGCCATTGCCAAGCCTTATGATTTTGTAAGCCTGCTGAGTGTATTTTCTGAAGAATATTATCATTATTCAGTAACGGCTCTTGAAGACACCACCGTGTGTGTGCTCAGCATGTCTCTTATTTCCGGAATGTTACAGAAAAATTGTGCTTTTGCCTGCAATGTGATCACCCAGATGAGCAAAGTGAGCGATGCCATTATTATGAACATGCTCAATATTCGTGAACGACACTTACGGGGACGTGTTGCTTATATTCTTGTGTATTTCAGTGAAACCATCTACCGGCAAACGGTTTTTGACCTTCCCTTATCGAGAAAAGAAATTGCTGCATTCATTGGCATGACTACTGAAAATGTGATTCGCACCCTTTCGGAATTCCGAAAAGATGGCATCATTAACATTTATGGCAAAAGAATTGAAATCACCAATCCCGAAAGGTTACGCAAAGTTTCTATGCTGGGATAGTCAGTCGGAGTGATCGAGACGGTGCAGGGCATAGGCATAAGCCCCAAAAGCCACGGCTTTGCTGGTCCCTAACTTTGATTTCCCTATGCCAATGCGTTTTACGGGATCGTATAAAACAGTACGGTCAGTCCCCGGCACAGGCAGTTCTTTGTAATCACCCACAAGAAATGCACTCATTTCCGTTTCGTCTTCAAGGTTGAAGCATTTCATTTCAAGACGGGGAACCTGCCGTTGATCAATTGTGTGGTACGGAGAATTCAGCTCTTTCATTACAGCCGGGATAAACAAATCATAAGCAGCCGCTATTCCTCCTCCGATGACAATCAGGCCATCCACAAGGGTAATGGCATTGGCCAGACAATCCCCCAGAATTTCCCCAAATTCTTCATAGGCCTTCCGTGCAGCCTCTGCATTTCCTTCTTTTTCTCCCCGGGCAATCTCATATACATCCTTAGGAGAAAGATTTACAGGATTTCCTCCGTATTTTTCATACGCCCGCAAAATTCCACGGATGCTGACACTTTCTTCGGCAAACGTATCATATTTTTTATTTCTCATCAGCCAGATTTCTGCTCCCGCCGAATTATCCCCTGTAAACAATTCATTTTTTGACACCACACCTGCACCAAATCCTGTTCCGAGGGTAATTCCAAGCAGATTATGATAACGCCGTGTACTGGCTATTTCATGAAATTTGTTGTTCACATAAGGAAGAAAACCTGCAATGGCTTCGCCATAAGCAAAGAGATCACCATCGTTATTAATAAAAACAGGTACATTAAATATTTCCTCAAGATAAGGACCTAAAGGAACTCCTCCCCGGAAAGAAGGAAGATTGTTCAGATCGCCGATAATCCCCGATTGGTAATCAGAGGGTCCGGGAAAAGCAAAACTGATGGCCACCGGATACCCTTTAATCTGCGATTCCACTTCCTTAAATCCTTCCACAATGGTTTCGAGACAACGTTTTAAATCGCCGGCATGAGAAGGAAGACATACCGGCTTCACAATTTCGCGAAAGCTTTGAATGGCAGAAAAAACAAAATTAGTTCCTCCGGCATCCAGTGTAAGCACTACCCTTGCATCCTTATTGTACTTCATAGACGAGGTCACATATACATGTTCCTGTAACGGGGACCGAATCTTTCGAAAGCAGCTTTTTCAAGCATTTCCCGGTGGTCAGGATGAGCAATGCTGATGATGAGTTTGGCCCGTTGCTGAAGACTTTTTCCATAAAGATTCACCTTTCCGTATTCTGTTACAAGCCAGTGCACATGGGCACGGGTAGTCACCACCCCTGCACCGGAAAACAACGTGGGGACAATGCGGCTGATTCCTTTGGAAGTAACAGAGGGAAATGCAATGATGGCTTTACCTCCTTCAGAAAGCGAGGCTCCACGTATAAAATCCACCTGTCCCCCTACACCTGAATAATGTTTTGTCCCCAGAGAATCGGCACATACCTGTCCTGTAAGGTCTACCTGCAGGGCCGAATTGATGGCTGTTACCTTAGGATTCATGGCAATGATGCGTTCATTATTGGTATACCCTACATCCATCATCAGCACAGCAGGGTTGTCATCAATAAAATCATACACACGCCGGGATCCCATCAGAAACGTAGCCACCAGCTTGCCCCTGTCTATTTTTTTCCGGGAATTATTGATAACTCCTTTTTCGTACAGGGCAAGGACTCCATCGGCAAACATCTCTGTATGCACCCCCAGGTCTTTGTGATGGATCAGCTGAGAAAGGACGGCATTCGGGATGGCTCCTATTCCCATCTGAAGAGTGGCTCCATCTTCAACAAGTTCAGCCACCTGCCGACCAATGGCCATTTCAGTCTCATTAGGTTCGGAAAAATGCGCCTCAAGGAGGGGGGTATTATCTTCGCAAAAAATATCAATCATGTTCATGGGGATCATTGCATCCCCAAAGGCACGGGGAACATTAGGGTTAATCACCGCAATCACATGCCTGGCCTTCTCAATGGCTGCCAGCGTAGCATCCACCGAAGGGCCAAGGGAAACAAAGCCATGTTTGTCAGGAGGACTTACCTGAATCATAGCCACATCGCATGGCAGATACCCTTCGCGATAAAGACGCTGCGTTTCACCAAGAAAAACAGGAATGTAATCAGCATATCCCGCCTGGGTTTGAGCCCGCACATTGCTTCCCACAAAGAATGAATCAAGATGAAAGATCCCCTCAAATTCCGGATTAGCATAAGGAGCCGGTCCTTCTGTATGAAGGTGATGAATGTACACATTCGAAAATTCCTTACGCTTCCCTCTCTCGCACATGGCTCTGACAAGACATTGAGGGACATTGGCCACACTGCTCAGGTGAACATGATCTCCGCTTTTAATTACCATGACCGCTTCTTCGGGAGAAACCACAGTATATTTTTCAGAAACAATCTTTTGCATTCAGGTAATTCTTTTATTAAAAAGCAAAAGTAATTTTCCTTTCAGACATTTAAAAATTAAAAAAAACAGAATAAGAATATGTTTTTTTGTTATCTTTTTCAAGATCCTGTTTTTATAAATTTTTGCGATTCTGACTGTAATTAATTAATCTTGCAAGTCTTTTTAAGTTATGCTGTTGTATGGGACTAAGTAATAAAATCAAAGAACTGCACCAGAAGCGGGAAAGCCTGAGCAAAGGAGGTGGTGAAAAAGCCGTTGAAAAACAGGTAGCCATGGGTAAACTTACTGCCCGTGAACGCATCAAAGCCATTCTTGATCCGGATTCTTTTCAGGAATATGATTTGTTTGTTCAGCATGATGCCCGTGATTTTGACATGGACAAAAAAGTACTGGCCGGCGATGGAGTAATTACAGGAACAGGCACAGTCATGGGCATGCCGGTATGCATTTTTGCCCAGGATTTTACAGTGCTGGGAGGCTCGCTGGGAAAAATGCACGCCTACAAAATTGTAAAGATCATGGATCATGCCCTGAAGATGCGGATTCCCCTGATTGGAATCAACGATTCCGGAGGAGCACGCATTCAGGAAGGAGTAGGATCGTTGGCCGGTTACGGAGAAATTTTTTTCCGCAACACCCTGGCCTCGGGAGTAATCCCTCAGATTTCCGTCATTCTTGGTCCCTGTGCCGGCGGCGCCGTATATTCTCCTGCCCTTACCGACTGGGTATTTGTTGTGGATAAAATTTCAAAAATGTTTATCACCGGGCCGGAAGTCATTAAATCCGTGCTGGGAGAAGAAATTTCGCAGGAGGACCTGGGAGGTGCAAGAGTTCACAGTGAAATTACCGGCAATGCCCACTTTTTTGCCCGTTCGGAAGAAGAGTGCTTTGCCCAGATAAAAAAGTTACTTTCTTTCATCCCCTGGAACAACACTGAGAAACCAAGAAAAATAACACCTAAACCTCCCAGGGATGCCAGTAAAATAGAAACCATCGTTCCTGAGGACCCACGTCAACCTTATGATGTACGGGACGTGATCCGGGCTGTGACTGACGATTCTGATTTTTTTGAAATTCAGGAGATGTGGGCGGCAAATTTGGTGATTGGCTTTGGACGAATCAACGGGCAAACAGTAGGTTTTGTGGCTAACCAACCCATGGTACTTGCCGGTGTGCTCGATGTGGATTCTTCCGATAAAGCAGCACGGTTTATCCGTTATTGCGATGCTTTCAATATCCCCATTGTAACTTTTGTTGATCTTCCCGGTTATCTTCCGGGGATTGACCAGGAACACATGGGGGTGATCCGGCACGGAGCAAAAGTGTTGTATGCCTACAGTGAGGCCACCGTTCCCAAAATTTCAGTGATCTTGCGGAAAGCTTATGGCGGAGGATACATTGCCATGAATTCAAGGCATCTGCGCGCCGATTTTGTTTTTGCATGGCCTACCGCCGAAATTGCAGTCATGGGACCTGAAGGGGCAGCCAATATAATCTTCCGTAAAGAAATTGCTGAAGCTCCCGATCCTGAAGCCATGCGGCGTGAAAAAGTAAAAGAATACACCGAAAAATTTGCCAATCCTTATGTGGCAGCCTCAAAAGGATACATCGATGCTGTAATCACCCCTGCCGAGACACGGAAATTTTTAGAACATTCCCTTGAGATTTCAGTAAATAAAAATGTCATGATGCCTGCAAAGAAACATGGCATCCCGCCTTTTTAAATTTTGCATTCCATGGAAAAGAAAGAAACCATCATTTTTACGTTGGATGACAGAGAGTATTATACCACACCCACTAAAAAATTTATCCAACGGAAACGCTATGTTCCTCGCGATCTGAAAGAGATTAGTTCTTTTATTCCGGGTGTGGTTTTAGACGTCCTCGTTCATGAAGGACAGCAGGTCCATGAAGGACAGCCTTTGCTCATTCTTGAATCCATGAAAATGGCCAACCAGATAAAATGTCCCGTCGAAGGAAAAGTAAAAACCATTCATGTAAAAAAGGGCGAGAGCATTGCCAAAGGAGTTGTGATGATAACGCTTGAATAATTATTTTACTGATGGTATTCTTTTGTGGCTTTTCTTACCAGAAAGAAAAAATCATCAGGCAAAGGTAAATACCCTTGTTCGTAACAGAAGTAATAAGCTTTGCCCTCTTTGGTTGTCAGTACATTGGTAAAATAGGAAAAATTAAATCCCAGAGCAATCAGCCTGTTTTTGTGAACCTTCATTTTCCCTGTAGGATTAAGTGTTTCAAGGATGGTACGGTTTTTTCGCAGAATGTTGTTCACCTGCCGCATGTAATTGGTGACGGGAGCACGTAAATTATTGTGATAGGCATTTCTGCATTGATCGCTGCAGAATTTCTTGTCAGAGCGGCCTACAATCACAGCGCCGCATTCCGGACATTTTTTTTCACTCATAAGAAGGATAAAGATTTGCCCTTAAAGGTAATTTGTTTTTATTCATTTTCAAAAGGGCAAATGAGGGAAAGGGGAGGAGTGGATTATTTCATGTTGTGATACACCCGCTGCACATCTTCGTCTTCTTCTATTTTATCTATCAACTTTTCGACATCGGCGGCTTGTTCAGGAGTAAGTTCTTTCAATTCCTTCGGAATACGGATAAATTCGGCATTGAGAATCTCCATCTTTTTTGCTTCGAGTTGTTTTTGAATGGCACCAAACTGCTGAAAAGGAGCATACATCACAATGCCATCTTCCACTTCAAACATTTCATCCACCCCATAATCAATCATTTCCAGTTCAAATTCTTCGAGGTCAAAATTTCCTTTTTTTATTTTAAACCGGCATTTCCGTTCAAAAATATAATCAAGCATGCCGCTGGTTCCAAGGGTCCCTCCAAACTTATTAAAACAACTTCTGATGTTGGCCACTGTACGGGTAGGATTATCTGTAGCTGTTTCAATCAGAATAGCCACGCCATGAGGGGCATATCCTTCATATACCATTTCTTTGAGATCTTCCTGTTCTTTAGAGGCAGCCCGTTTAATGGCTCTTTCAATATTTTCCTTGGGCATGTTGTCCTGCTTGGCATTCTGGATAACAGCCCTCAATTTAGGATTGGTCTCAGGATTTGGTCCCCCGGCTTTTACTGCAATGGCAATTTCTTTTCCGTATTTGGTAAAAAGCCGTGACAGTGTACTGTTACGTCTGAAGATCCGTTCTTTTCTGTATTCAAAGGCTCTGCCCATATCTGTTATTTTGTTGCAAAAATAATTGCTTTCCGTCAAAGTAAAAAGTTGTTTGCAAAAATGAAAGAACCCCATCAAATGGGGTTCTTTCATATCAAAGCAAAAAAACTGAATTCTGACTTAGCGGTTGACTGCCTTTTTCAGTTCACTGCCAGGTTTGAATTTAGCTACGGTCTTTGCTGCAATCTTGATGGTCTTTCCTGTTTGAGGATTACGGCCGGTACGGGCACTTCTCTTAGACGTCGAAAAAGTTCCAAAACCAACAAGAACAACACTGCCGCCTTTTTTGAGTGTGCCGGTAACAGCTTTAACAAAAGCATCTATTGCAGCATTGGCAGCTACTTTAGAAATTTTTGCATCCTTTGCAATTGCATCAATGAGTTCTGATTTGTTCATAACTATTATTTTTAAGGGTTAAACATGGGTAAAGATAATAAAAACCCTTTTAAATCCAAATCCGGAAGAACTTTTCTGCTTCGTTTCCAACTCCTGCCCCGGCTGAGTTTCCCCACCGGATGTTTTCATCCTTTTTGTTTTTTAAAATCTCTTTTTTTTGGTTTATTTTTATAATTAATTGTATTACAACAACATACAATAATTATTTTATATTTTCCCTGAAAGCATTATCCATATTTTTCATGCTCATGTGATGGTTTTAACGCCTGCCACTACAGGTTTTTTGTTAATTACCTGTTAAAAAATTAATGTGTTTTTATTGCCTGAAACGCTCAATCCTGAAAGGTTTTAAGTACTTTTAGTGATTCATAGTTTACAGACTTAAAGGATATGCAAAAATCGTTTTTCATCTGGATGACTCTTCTTATTGTCCTTTTTTTCGCAGCCAGTTCATTGTTCAATTATTTTTCCTTTCAAAGAACAATAAGGCATTTACAGCATGCTTCGGAGGAATTAAACAGTTCGCTGATAGAACTCCGGGAAAGTTCGCGTCATCTTGATTCAATCAAAAAGGAACTCACAATGTATCAGTCTTACCTGAAAGATGTCCGGCAGCGGGTTGAGTACATGGACCTCCAGCACAGGCTAAAAGAGGGACTTTACACAAAACAGCGCGACAGTTTGTTGTTGCGGATCAATCAGCTGAAAAAAGAACTTGACCTGACGGGTTCCCTGTTGCCTTCCCCCGCACACAAATAAAATTCTTCCTTACTGGCGGAATACCACATTTTTCGAGTTTTTTATTTCGACCGGTTGATACCGGGGGAAAGCAGGTTTCCCTTGAAAGTTTTCAACGAGAACCTGTTGCATTTTTTCAAGAAGAAGGGCATGGGTAAAATAAGATGCCATTGAATCCATAAAAGCCACCGAAGAATTGCGAATAACCAGGTTGCGAAAATTATAACAGTAGATGCCCGGAAGGTCATGAGCAAATATTTTTTTGTCTTTGCGAGCAGCAGGACGCAAATCAATATTTCCTCCGTATGAATCGGCCAGATGACTGTTCCGGATGCGCAACTGAAGATTTTCAATCCGGATGTTTTCCATCAGGCTGTCGGCTTCGCTCCACAGAATGATTCCCGTCTCAGCATCGGCAGTGATATCAGACAGGAGAACATCCCTGATTTTTCCAACAGGTCTGGTAGAATCCTGAGAAATGGCAGAAATATGAACAGGCTCTCCTTTCCCCCACCAGTCGCCACTGAAAATCCGCGTTTGCATCACCACATTGGAGATCTGGATGTGTTCAATAGATGCGGTATCGCGGGCAAAAATGCCCACTCCTCTGTTGGAATTGTAAATAACAAGGTTCTGAAAAACACAATTCCGTATTCCGTAAACCCCATAGCCTATGCGGATGCCTGCCGAACGCGAGCTCATTGTACAATTGGTCACCACGACATTTTCAGCCCAGCGGGTCATGTTGCCATAAGAAGAAGATTTGAGTGGCCGGCTGCTTTTCCCATCCTCATCAATGCCATAGGGGAACCCGGTTACAATAATGGCATCGTCACCGGCTTCAATATGACAACCGCTGATGCGCACATTGCGGGAATGGGTACAATGAATGCCATCGCTGTTAGGAATACGCAGATCGTTCAGAATGGTAATTCCATTGATGGCCACATTTTCACAATCGCCTATCCTGATTGTCCATGAAGGAGAATCAACAAAATACACATCACGGATGGTTACGTTGCTGCACCGGATCAATACCACCATCATCCCGGGCCGGTAAGGATAGGCCACGGGACCGTCGGGAAAGCCATCGCTTCCGTCCATAAACGAAGCACCCTGGCGGATGAAACGCCTGTCATAATCACGGGTATCATGTGCCTTCTGAAGATTCATAAAGCTAAGCCCGCAGCCATTAATCTCGCCATGCCCTGTAATGGAAATATTCACTGCATCGTCGGCAAAAATAATTCCTCTCAGACGACCGTCGACCTTATAATCTGCAGTATCCCCGCTTCCGCGGAGCACAGCCCCCGCCTCAAGGTAAAGATGAACATTGCTTTTTAATACCAGTGTCCCGGTCATATACACACCGGCAGGAATGTACACAGTGCCTCCTCCCCTGCGATAACACTTATCAATTGCTTTCTGTATAAAACGGGTATTGCAAACCTTTCCCCCCGGTTTGGCTCCAAAGTCTTTGATGTTGTATACATCGGGCAGGGTACACCCTGCAAATCCCGCCAGTAAAAACAAAAGAACTTCATTTTTTATCTGCCTGCATCTTTTCAGAAGATGGAGAACACTGATATTTTTTTTCATCTTTGTATGTTATAAAGTTTATACACAAAAATTTTTATACTAAATTTTCAGCACTTCCGTTTACACAAAAACAAAACTAATAAAAAAATATGCGAAAATCCATTCTGCTGTTCTTTTCTTTTTCCTTTCTTTTATCCATCTCTTCGCGGGCGCAATGTGTGGATGGAAACTACCTTAAATTTATTGAACCGAAGGATGTATATGCTCCGCTGGACACGGTTTGTATCAGGGTATTGAAAAAAGATGCATGGGTAAGTGTGGAAGATGGTCAGGGACATGAATATCTTAAATTAATTCCTTCCGGCATTCTTTATTTTCAGGCAGGAGGCTCACTGGGAAGACATCTGGTTGTCATTAAAGATAAAAAAGGCAGAATATTAGATAAAGCTTCTTTTAAAGTAGATTGCCACACCCTGCTCGAAGACGAAAGTCTTTTTTATCAGGACATGCTAAAAACACTTTGCTGGAATCTGACACGTAACCTTCCTTATTCTTCTGTTTTCCTGAATAAAAAAAATTATTGCCTCTTTGCTTCTTCCCTGCAGGATCACGCAGAAATAGTAAAAGCCCTGCGGTATTTTTCGCCGGAAACTAAACAGGCACCAGAATTTTACGGCAATTTTCAGGAAAAGAACGGAATGATATGGTCACGCATCATCCCTGCCGGAGCACCTTCGCCTGACGAAAAAAAT
>Ga0272448_1007014_pt1 | contig 12012 bp, 15 predicted proteins | sample YNPCB0191_FD_202220 | JGI IMG/M metagenome (GOLD analysis project Ga0272448, IMG submission 202220) | Hot spring sediment microbial communities from Yellowstone National Park, WY, United States - YNP-CB-019-1 | ecosystem: Environmental > Aquatic > Thermal springs > Hot (42-90C) > Sediment... | reverse complement strand
AATAATTCAATGGCCGATCAAAAAGCCAAACCAACCAAGCCACAATTAGGCCGATAATCGCGCCGGCAATGATGTCTAAAGGGAAATGGAAACCCAAGCCGATTCGGGCCAGCGACATTAGCCCAGCGGTTGCCAAGCTAAAATAGGCCAATTTTTTATATCCGGAAAAATAAAAAGAAAAGGCCATGGCAAAGAAGAAAGCGGCGTGGTCCGAGGGAAAAGAATAAGTCGGCCGGTGGAAAAGAATTTCTTTAACCCCTCCGGTTTCAAATGGCCGCGGCCGGTTGATGATTTCTCCCAAAATCCGGGCAAAAATCAGCCAGCTGGCCGCTCCCGCCAGAGTCGCCCGCAGGGCAATTTTTTTACTTTTGGCTGACCAAAACCACAAAATAACCAAACCCACCGGGACAGCATAGATTAAGTATTCGCCGCCGATTTTAAAAACTACCTGCCAAAATGGCGAACTATTGGCAAAATGATTAATGGCCAAGAGCCAAGATTGATCAACCTTAAGAATTTTAATTAACATTACTCTTTAACTTTATCAGAAAAGTAGGCCCTTTGACAAGAAAGTAAATGGGTCGTAAATTGTAAATATGACCATTAATTCCCTAATTATTGATTTTCTGGAATATTTGGAGGTGGACAAGGGGCATTCGGTTTTGACAGTGAGAAATTACGACCATTATCTTCGGCGTTTCGCAGACTTTGCTCAAAAGGCGGGCGTGGAAACCCCGGAAAAAATTGATCAAAATTTGATTCATAAATATCGATTATATTTACATCGACTAGCCGATCCCTCCGGCAAAGAGACAATCTCCACCTCAACTGCCAATTACCATCTGATCGCGCTACGGTCCTTTTTGAAATATCTCATCGCCCGCGGGCTTGCGACCTTATCGCCCGATCGCATCGAACTGGCCAAAACTGGTGAGCGCCAGATTTCTTTTTTAAACGATGAGGAACTTGAAGCAATCTTAAAACAACCGGATTTAAAAACTCCCCAGGGCTTGCGCGATAAGGCAATTTTGGATTTGCTTTTTAGCACGGGTTTGCGAGTCAGCGAACTTTGCCATCTAAAAAGGCAGGATATTAACTTGGAAAAGTCGGAATTTTCTGTGGTCGGTAAAGGCGGCAAAGTCCGGGTGGTTTTCTTGGACTCGGAGGCCAAAGAATCGCTTAAAAACTATTTGGCCAGTCGTAATGATAAGAATGAATATTTATTTATTGCCTATGGGCACACGCATAAGCCGACAACTGACAACTTACAACTGACAACTGGGATTACGCCCCGCTCGGTCCAGCGCATGATTCGTAAATATGCCAAGGCGGCCGGCATCACCAAACGTGTTTCACCGCACACGATGAGGCATTCATTCGCCACTGATTTACTGATGTCGGGCGCGGATATTCGCTCGGTCCAGCAGTTATTAGGCCACTCGTCGATTACGACAACGCAAATTTATACCCATGTCACTGACCAACACCTCGAAGAAGTCCATCAGGCGTTTCATGGCAGACGCCGCCAACATCCCGATCAGCATCCCGATAAACCTTAACTCCACCGCGTAGGTGGAGTTGAAACGGTTCTGATTTCAGTTATAATACTATTATATGTCTCTCTCAATTGGCATCGTTGGCTTGCCCAACGCTGGCAAATCAACTTTATTTAACGCTTTAGTCCGCGGTCATCAGGCAAAGGTGGCGGATTATCCGTTTACCACCATTGAACCGAATGTCGGCATGGTGGAAGTGCCGGATGAACGATTAAATCAGATTGCCGATTTAATCGCAAATCCTAAATCCGAAATCCTAAATCCTAAACAAATTCAAAATTCTAAATCAGAAATTCGAAACATTAAAAAAATCCCGGCCACCATCAAATTTATTGATATTGCCGGGCTGGTTAAAAACGCCCACCAAGGCGAAGGTTTAGGCAATCAATTTTTAGGCCATATCCGCGAAGTGGACGCGATAATCCATGTTTTGGATGGCTTTTCCGGCCAGGTTGATCCCGAGGAGGCCAAAGAAATCGTCAAGATGGAATTGGAATTGGCAGGAATTAAAAAACCAATGCTTATTGTTCAAAATATCTCTGAAAAAGATATTTTGAACAAATCCAAAATCCGAAATCCGAAATCCGAAATTCAAGAAGATACTATCTATCTCTCTGCCAAGATGGAGGAAGAACTGACGGATTTAGCCGATAACGAAGCCAAACAATATCTGGAATCCTTTGGCCTCGGCCAATCGGGATTAGTTCGCCTTATCCAAGAATCCTATAAATTGCTTAATTTAATCACCTTCTATACCCTTAAACTAACAACTGGCAACCAACAACTGACAACTCAACAAGTCCAGGCCTGGCCAATTCTTAAAGGTACCAAAGCGCCGCAGGCCGCCGGCAAAATCCACACGGATATGGAGCGCGGTTTTATTGCCGCCGATGTCTGCCATTACCTTGAGTTAATCGCTGCCGGCGGCTGGCAGGAAGCAAAAGAAAAAGGCAAACTCCGAACCGAAGGCAAAGATTATCTCATCCAAGATGGCGATATTATCCATTTTAAATTTAATGTCTAGCCCTTGCTTAATTTTTCTCCTTATGATAAAATCAATTTGTAAATTAAAAAAATTATCAAATAGGTCTTGAAAACTATGGCCAATTACGAAATTACAATTATTACCAGCCAAGATGTCAAAGACGCTCCGGTAAAAAAGGAAATCGAAACGCTCGGCGGCAAAATTTTGGCAGTCAATTCGCTCGGTCAAAGGCAATTGGCTTATCCGATTAAAAAAGAAACTGCCGGTTATTATACAGTGATTAACTTTGAAATTGATCCAGGCAAAGTCCTTGAATTAAATAAAAAATTAGGCTTAAGCCAGGAAATTTTAAGGCATATAATTTTAGTGGCTCAAGCAGCCAAAATCGAGGCGCCCAAACCAGTTGAGACCAAAATCGCGGAAAAGCCGGTGGAAAAAGTTGAGGAAAAACCCCAAAAAGTGGCTGAAAAAGAAGCCGAAATAGCCAAACCGGTCGAAAAAGCCGCGGCCAAGAAGAAGCCGGCCAAGAAAGCCGCGAAGAAAATTGAGACTCCAAAGGAAACCCCTCTGGAGCCACCGGCCGGAGTCACGGCAACTGAACCCAAAGTCAGCCCTGCGGCCCAAGAAATTGAAGCCGAAAAGATGTCGGCGGAAGAGCGATTAAAAGCATTGGATAAGAAATTAGATGAATTATTAAAAGAGTAATGTATAACACTCCACGAATCTATTATTCACAAATCGACACAAATCTCTTATTCGTGATGATTAGTGAAAATAAATTAGTGGAAAGGAGTTACCTTGTATAGCCTAAATCGCGCCCAAATTATTGGTAATGTAACCCGTGATCCCGAAATGCGTTACACTCCCAACGGCCAAGCCGTTTGCTCCTTGGGGGTGGCCACTAATCGCCGCTGGCGTGACAAAGACGGCAATAATCAGGAACAGACAGAATTTCACAATGTGGTGGCTTGGGGAAAGCTGGCCGAGATTATCAATCAGTATGTCAAAAAGGGCAACAAGATTTATGTTGAGGGCCGCTTACAAACCAGACAGTGGGAGGCTCAAGATGGTTCCAAAAGAAGTCGAACTGAGATTGTGATGGAAAACTTTGTCTTTTTGACCCCCAAAGGCGCGATCACCGAAGTCGGACCGACGGAGACAGAAATCGAAGAATTCCCCGAACCCGAAGAAGAAAAAACGGAAAAAGAAACGCCAAAAACCAAAAAAATTGCGGAAAAAGAGGAAAAAAACGCTGAGGAAAACGAAGAAGAAGAAATTAACTTAGACGATATCCCCTTTTGAATAGTTGACAGGTTACAGGTGTTAATTGCCAGATACTAAAACCTAATTCCTAAAACTTCTAACCTACTCTTGGAGAGAGCCATGCCCAGACAATTTACATTGAAAAAAAAACAATGTCAATTTTGCCGAAAAAAAGTTGACTTTATTGATTTTCGCGATGTCAATACTTTGACTAAATTTTTGACTCCTTGGTCAAAAATGAAATCCGCTCGCGATACCGGCACTTGCGCCAAACATCAGCGGCGGCTTTCCGAGGCAATTAAACGCGCCCGATACATGGGTCTTTTGCCATATGTTAAGCGCTAAAGCGCCGGAAATCTCAAATCACAAGCATCAACTTCCAAATAATTTCTAATTTTTCAAAATTTTAATTTTTTAAATATTGGGGTATTGTTTGAAATTTGGAATTTGTATATTGGAATTTAATAAGCGATGCTGACTATTAATGATCTTAAAATCGGCACCAAAGTTAATTTCAATGGCGAACCATATGTCGTCGTTTTTTCCCAACACTCAAAATTAGGCCGGGGCGGCGGGATGATGCGAACGAAACTCCGCAATCTCATCACCGGCACAATTTTAGAAAAAACCTTTGCCGGCGCCGAAAAACTGGAAGAGGCCGAATTGGAGACAAAAAAAGCCCAGTTTTTATATAAGGATCATGAGCAATATTATTTCATGGATTCGGCCACTTTTGAGCAGTTTGCCCTTCCTAAAAAACAATTAGGCCACCTCGCAGATTTTCTCAAAGAAGGGGCAGAAGTCGATATTATCTATTTTAATGAAAAGCCGATTAATATTAATTTGCCAATTAAAATAACTTTGGAAGTGACTTATACTGAGCCGGGCTTTCGCGGCAATACGGCCACCAATGTTTTAAAACCGGCGACCTTAGAGACCGGCGCTCAAATCCAAGTGCCAATTTTTATCAAAGAAGGCGATAAAATTGTGGTTGATACGAGAACTGGAGAGTATGTGGAGCGAATATAAGTGCTAAAATTATTCATTTTTTGAAAAAACCACCAATAACTATTATTGCGGTAATCAAAACCACCACAAGAGCAATAATCATTAAAGTGTTATTTGCCATTCTCTCTCATTTCTTCCTTGTTAATAAATAATAAATAACCAAGGCAATTAAGGAACTAATAATTGCGGCTAAATAATAGGTATTAGCAAAATTCCATTCAATCATTTTTACTCTTTCTTGCTAAGGTTAAGGCAACAAACACGAAAATACTTGTCATTATTAAGCCAAGCAAAATTGTGGTAAAAAGATAAACTATATTTTGTGGTTTTACAAAAATTGGTGAAATAACGCCTGCCACAAACCAAGCCGTGGCAATATTACCAGCAATTTCCGAGGTGATTCTATACTGACTCGGCGTTAAATCAATTTTCATCTTCAATCTCATTGTAGCATATTATTAGCCAACTTCACCCTGCGTAGGCAGGAGAGCCTAAATATAGAAAACGCCCCACCACCGGGCGGGGCGAGCAAAAATGAGACCACTAGTCTATCTCTTCTCTACGGAGATTGCGGTTATAAGAAGTTCAGTGGTCAAAGGATGGATCTGGTCGGTATGCTCCTGACAATCCTCAACATACAGCCGAATGATCCGGGCCATCTCCGTTGGGCAGGGAAAGGTCTCAAGCATCTGCCGGAGGATTGTGACTGCTTCCAACTGTCTTTCAGGAATCATTAGCAGATGATAGCATTCTTCTTCTTTTAGGTGCCTTGCCCTTACTCCGTCATAATCGTAACTTTCACTTGCCCATTGTTGATTCGGCCAAAGCGCCCGGCTTTTTCTCGAACAATAATCGGCAAACAACTGCTGCAACGGCAACCACAAATTCGGCAAGGTACGATGTAGTTCCAACGCCATCAATCTACGGGTAGTCATCGGGCATATCCGCCATGTTCCCGCATCATCGCATTCCGTAAATGAAGTCCCCTTCATGACTTGGATTGCCTTCTTGGCATCGAATTCCAGATCGCCAGTAACAAGGAGGATCGCAGATTCAGCAATCTCATCGTCAAGATTGAAACCCACCGAACAGGCCAGAACGGCCTTTTCAAACTCAGCCGGGGCTGATTGTCTTATCATCCGGAGAATATCCTGTCCATTCATCACTGCATCCTCCCTTTTCCGGAGATATGATTTTTATATCATAAATAGAACAAAATGTCAATAGCCGGTGATAGGATTGTGCTGGTTACCAGAACGGGTCAAGACATCAAAAGAGTCCAGCCCTCGAAATTTTGACTTTTGATTTTTGAATTTTATATTCGATTTCATTACAATGAAATCGCGATGTTTATTGAAGCCAAAAAGTTAATTGGATTGCCGGTGGCAGCGATGGATACCCAATCAAAAGTCGGCCAAATCCGCCAGATTTTAATTGATCCGGAAAACGGCCGATTATTGGGTTTTGAAGTGGCCACCGGCGGAATCCTTTCGCCCAAAAAAATCCTTGCCATCAGTGATATTCGCGACTGGGATCCCAACGGTCTTGTCACCGAATCGATCAATAATCTGATCGGACCCTCTGAAGTGCTCCGAATTAAAAACATTTTGGATAAAAAAATATTTTTGCTCGGCATGAAGGCCAAAACCGAATCGGGAAAATCGCTCGGGGCGGTTGAAGATCTTTTGCTCGATACTGAAACTGAATGCGTGACTAAATACTACCTCAAAGATTTACTGGGCCAAGCCCGAATCCTGTCGGCTGATAAAGTCATCAAAATTGACCGACGGCAAATAACATTTGCTGATGATGTAGCCGAACTGCCATCTGGCGCGGCCGGCGCCGTCGCCTGAAGGCGAAGTTTTCAGGTTACAGGTGATAGGTGTTAGTATGAAAATAAATTCATATAAAGATCTCACAGTTTGGCAAAAATCAATAGAGCTCGTAAAACTAATCTATCAATTAACAAAGCAACTTCCGAGATCCGAGGAATATGGACTAATCATTCAAATGAGAAGGGCAGCCAATGCCATCAGATTTTACTAAACGAGTTTTGGATATTGTTTCGAAAATCCCTCGCGGCAAGTTAATGACTTATTCGGCTGTGGCTCGTGAGGCTGGTTCGCCGCGGGCTTACCGGGCCGTGGGGTCAATTTTGAATCGCAATTATCGAGAGCGCGAATGGCAATTGCCGCTGGAAGAATTCGATCCTGTCCCCTGCCATCGCGTCATTCGCGCCGATGGCTTTGTCGGCGGTTACGCCCGGGGGCAGAAAGAGAAAGAACGCCTCTTAAAGCTTGAAGGCCATGTGATTGATAAACATCGGATTAGATTACCGAAATTAAAATAGTAATATTGCCATCAAATCCTCACTGTCTTATAATGGTTACAGAAACTTAGATTAACTTTTAATCTATGTCTGATAAAGAATCTAAGGAAAAATTAAAATCCTCTAAACAAGAGGCCTTAAAGTTTTTACTTGGAGAGAAAAAAGCCCAATTTATAAGATATTGCCTAAATAAAAAGAGTTTCTACCAAGCAGAAGCGGCTTTTGATTTACATTGGCATATCTCCACCACCCAATACTATCTTAGAAATTTCGTCAAATATGGTCTCCTTATAGTCCAGCCAACAAGATATAAAACCTATTATCAAATCAACCCCGCTGGCTTCCCCAACCTGTTCTTAAAATCTTCCCAAACATAACTTAATGGGTTGGGTTATGTTTGGTAAGATTCTCTATTTAGAAACCCACCGACACTTCGAAAGTGAGGGTTAACTGGTTAAAATCCAACGGCTCAAGTCGTGAGCCGTTAAAAATATGCGGAGGATGAGATAAATCGATAACAAATCTGGTATGATTTTACCAGAGAAAGGAGTTACCGATGCTAAAATATGACCAAAAGTTGTTACCGATGTGCCCTACCAGCATAGGGCGTTGATAAGAGGAGAGATTTTTTATATATTCCAGTTACGAACCTTTGAACCGCCGCAAGAGAACGTAGCCTCATCTCGATCCCAAAATCCAAAGGCCCCGCCATTCGGCGGGGCCTTTTTCTATTAACAAGCTAAAGTTTGAGCTACATTTTCAGCGTCGATCAGCCTTTAGGCTGCTTTCCAAGCTAAAGCTTGGGCTACGAGATCCGGGCGGTACCATATATTGACACCTACGCGGTGTAAATGACGCAGGTTAGAAATTACATCATTTCACCGCCACCGGGCATCCCCGCTCCTGGAGCGGGTGAGGTTTCTTTTTCCGGCAGGTCGGTGACCACAGCCTCGGTCGTCAACACTGAAGCCGCCACCGAAGCGGCATTTTGCAAAGCCAAGCGAACAACTTTAACCGGATCAATGATGCCGACTTTAAGCATTTCGACGAATTCATCGCGAGCGGCGTCATAGCCAATCCCTTTGGCTGAGCGGCGGACTTCTTCAATCACCACCGAACCGTCTTTCCCGGCATTGGTGGCAATTTGGCGCATCGGCTCTTCAAGGGCGCGGCGAAGAATATTAATACCAATTTTCTCATCGCCGGAAACCTGAACGCTATCCAAAGACTTGATACAGTCAATCAGAGCTACGCCACCGCCGGCAACAATACCCTCTTCCACCGCCGCTTTGGTGGCGTGGACGGCGTCGTCAATTTTATCTTTTTTCTCTTTTAGTTCGACTTCAGTGGCAGCGCCAACTTTAATCACGCCAACTCCGCCGGAAAGTTTAGCCAAGCGTTCTTCAAGTTTTTCCCGATCAAATTCCGAGGTAGTTTTTTCAATTTCGGTTTTAATCTGGCGGACTCGGTCTTTGATTCTGGCCTGAGCTCCCTTGCCCTCAATAATCGTGGTCTTATCTTTATCAGCCACGATTTTGCGGGCTTGACCGAGCATATCTAAAGTCACATCTTCTAATTTGGCGCCTTTTTCTTCAGAAATAACTTGGCCGCCGGTAAGAATCGCTATATCTTCTAAAATATTCTTGCGATTATCGCCAAAACCCGGGGCTTTGACGGCTAAAATATTCAAAATACCCCGGAGTTTATTGACAATGAGCGTGGCCAAAGCTTCACCTTCAACTTCTTCGGCGATAATTGCCAGCTCTTTTTTACCGGAATTAGCCAGGGCTTCCAAAAGCGGCATAATTTCATTGATTGCCGAGATTTTTTTATCGGTAATTAAAATGTAAGGATTTTCAAGGACTGCTTCCATTCGGGAAGTATCAGTCATCATGTAAGGCGAAATAAAGCCCTGGTCAAACTGCATACCTTCAACTACTTCCTTATCGAGACCGACTGTTTGGGATTCTTCAACGGTAATGACGCCGTCACGGCCAACCAAATCCATAACTTCAGCAATGAGTTTGCCCACTTCCTCGTCAGCCGCAGAAATCGAGGCGACCTGGGCAATTTCGGCCTGGCCGGTTAACTCTTTAGCTTGATCCTTCAAGGCTTTAGTAACGGCCTCCACTCCCTTCTCAATGCCGCGGCGAACGGCCATCGGATCAGCACCGGCCGTGACATTTTTCAAGCCTTCGTTAACCATAATTTGGGCTAATAAGGTTGCAGTCGTGGTCCCGTCGCCAGCAACATCATTGGTTTTGGTCGCCACTTCCTTGACTAATTGAGCGCCCATATTTTCAAAAGGATTTTTAAGTTCAATTTCCTTAGCAATGGTTACCCCATCATTGGTAATGTGCGGGGCGCCAAAACCTTTGTCTAACAAAACATTACGACCCTTAGGACCTAAAGTGACTTTAACCGAATCGGCCAAGAGATTAACTCCTCGTTTTATCCCCTCTCTTGCCTGTTCAGAAAATTGAATTTGTTTAGCCATATCGACTCCTTTCAGTCGTAAATTCCAAATTTCAAAGCTCAAATCTCAAATTTTGGAATTTGGATTTTGTTATTTGGATTTTGCGATTATCCTTCGATAATCGCCAGTATATCTTCTTCTTTTAAAATCACCACTTCTTCGCCATCAAGCTTGAATTCATCGCCGCCGTATTCTTTGTATAAAACCACATCGCCAATTTTAACCGTCAACGGCACTAATTTACCATCTTCGTATTTTCCCGGACCCTTGGCAATCACTTTGCCCTTTTGCGATTTTTCTTTGGCGGTGTCAGGAATAATAATGCCTGATTTGGTTTTTGACTCTTGCTCTAAAGGTTTGACGACCACGCGGTCGGCTAAAGGTTTAAGTTTCATAATAATCGCTCCTCCCTCGCTCAAATTCAAAGTTTACAATGCAAAACTCAAAATTTAGAATACCCTATATTTTATTTTTGAATTTTACATTGTTATTTTGAGATTTGAGATTTAAATTTTGCATTTATTTGTAGCTTGTTAATATATCAGAGGTTCAAAAAAACTTCAAGTCCTCCAAAAAGAAACTCAAAGTTTCGTGATGGAAGTGGGAAGGGGGATAACCACACTTCCATCACATCTTATTTTAATGCCATTTTAATTTTTTTGTCAAGACCCTGCTCCCAGATCTTTTGACGTTGCTGACGCTGGTCATAAGGATGTAACTTCATCATCGCCGCATCAGCAATGACCGAAGCTCCTCGACGTTTATTTTGGGGATCCCGCCAAATTTTGGCAATTTGAATTTTAGCCAGCCAGCTTTCTAATTTATCGCCAAATTTCCCGGAGAGCATTTTTTCGATTCTTTTAAGTTTCTCCGGCTCAATCCTCGGCGGCTTTTTTTCTACCCAATTCGGTAATTCTTGACGTAACCAATGATTGGCCTCAATAAGATCATGATAAATTCCCCGGTCGTAGACGGGCGTTAAATTCGCCAGCCAGTAAGTAAAATCAATATCGTCTTGGAATTTAATTTTCCTCAAATCAAGCCGAGTTTCATCAAAGGCAAAACCAAGGCAAAATTTACCGGCTTGGTACCATTGATTCTTATTTTGACCGATGATTTCCAACATTAAGATCATCAAAGCCCGGGCGGTCCAAAGCCGGCCCTTTTTGGCAATGATGAGAATATCAATATCGGAATCTTGGCGCGAATTATTATAGGAAAGTGAATTAATAACGGCGATCATTTTCACGAATGGCGTCAGGCGAATGATTTTCAAAACTTTAGCCACCTTCTGCCAACGCTGAGCCGAGACTGAGAAATTGGTAAAATATTTTGAGGCCATTGGCGAACCTCCGATGAGATGATAAAAGATGTTGCCAGTTTTTGGAGAAACTGTTTTGCCAACGATTTTCTTACTTAAAAGATCTTTAAGCCCCATAAAAACTTGGAGTTTACTGGCTTTTTGCCGATAAAGATAATGCCAGATTTCGTCCAAAGTTAAAGGCCGGCGCAAAATATCGAAAAAAACTAAAGTTTGAATGATGGCTTTTTCGATTCTCTTCATAACTTGCTATCATAATACAGGGCCTTCTTGAAATCAAGTGAAATCTTGCGTAAAATCAAAGTGAGGTGTTTTTATGCGAATTTTTTCGGGAATTCGACCGACGGGCGAGTTTCATATCGGTAATTATTTGGGGGCAATCAAACAATGGGTTGATCTCCAAAAAGACAACGATTGTATTTTTTCGATTGTTGATTATCACGCCATCACCACGCCCTATGAGACGGCGAAGATGCCCCAGATGATTTTGGCCGGCGCCAAAGATATTTTGGCCTGCGGGATTGATCCCAAAAAATCAATTCTGTTCTTGCAATCTGATCGGCCAGAGCATACGGAATTGGCTTGGATTTTAAACACCATAACCACCATGGGCGAACTGGCGCGCATGACTCAATACAAAGAAAAAAGCGCCAAATATGAGCAACTAGTGGGCTTGTTTGATTATCCGATTTTAATGGCCGCTGATATCTTGATTTACCGAGCCGAAGGCGTGCCGGTTGGCGAAGACCAAGTTCAGCACGTGGAATTAACCCGGGATTTAGCCAAACGTATGAACTCGCGCTATGGCCTTAATTTTCCCGAACCCAAAGTGATTCTGCGTTCGGAAAAGAGAATTTTAAGTTTACATGGCGAGGGGAAAATGAGCAAAACCGATGCTCCCTCTACTTACATTAGTTTAAACGATCCGCCGGAGGTTATCCGTCAAAAAATTGCCGGCGCCACTACTGACTCCGGCAATGAACCGGAAATTTCTAATGGGACCAAAAATTTAATTGGCTTAATCGAAATTTTCGCCGGCAAAGAACGGGCTGAACATTACTGGGAAGAGCGGCG
>Ga0272448_1007013_pt1 | contig 12014 bp, 4 predicted proteins | sample YNPCB0191_FD_202220 | JGI IMG/M metagenome (GOLD analysis project Ga0272448, IMG submission 202220) | Hot spring sediment microbial communities from Yellowstone National Park, WY, United States - YNP-CB-019-1 | ecosystem: Environmental > Aquatic > Thermal springs > Hot (42-90C) > Sediment... | reverse complement strand
TGGTGACTGCACTACTCGCTGGCAGAGAAGCAGATACTGACAAACTGAGCAAACCGGCAGTTTGAAAATCTTCGCAAATATGATCGATTTCTCAGTATAACTATGTGGAGGATGCGGAGTTGAGGGGCCAGAGCGACTGAGCAGTACACTGGAAAAACGCGAAAAATCAGCACAAAGAGGTAAAATGTCTAATACCAAGGGCTGACCCCGAGCGTGCGCAGCTGAACTCCTCCCTTCTGCTGTTGTTCTTCCGCCAGCCCATTCGGCGGTGAACCTTGCCGGTTCCTATTCGACTCTATTCATTGGCCTGCGACGCCGGCTCGGCCTATTCATTTTCGGTGACTATTCAGGACAACCGCGAATGCACACGAATGCACACCAACCCGATTTCCTACTGACCAGCGGAACGGCTGCCAGCGCTCCTCTATTCGCGTCCATCGCGTCCATTCGCGGTTCAAGACCTGAACAGTTACATTTCAGATAGGAATGCGCCCTGATTTGACTATGCTGCGGTCGAGCGGGTGAAACGCCTGGTCAATCCGGAGCAGTATCGGTTGTATGACCTGTAGGCGATTCAGGGTTGGGCGGTAGCGAAAGTAGCGAAGGGACTGGGGTCAGCGTCGACCGGGTCTATCTGGCCAAGCATCGCGTTGGCCGCTTGCTGGAAAAGGAGGTGGCGCGGTTGGCCGGGGTGGGAGGCTCGACCACCCGGTGACCTCCGCCAGCGGAACGCCAGCAGACCCATTTCGGCGAACAGCCAAACGGGCACTCCAGTTCCGATTCCGTCCGGTTCAGAGCCTCGATGAACCGAAATAGACTCTGACTTCATCCATCAGGACAACGCCCGTGGCACTGCCGGGACCCAGGTCAAGGCCCAGCCGGTTGCTGGTCTTGGCGCGCCTAACGAGGTTGCCGGTGGCGATGAGCTTGCCGTCCACATAAAGGCGCTGTCCGCCTTCGCCAACGGTGGTGACGACGTGGTGCCACTGACCGTCGTTGAAGGTGCCGGGGGTTTCGAGGGCGTGGTCGCCTTGGAGTTGGAACCGCACTTTGCCATGGTCGAGTGAAACGATGTGGTCACTCCAGCGGTTGTTGTAGCTGGAGTAACGTCTGGCTTCGCACAGGCGCACGTCCTTCGCGGTGGTCTTAAACCGGAATGCTACGGTGTAGTTGCTGTCCGGCAGCCGAAGTTCTTCATCGATGGGGAACAACGCTGGCTCGAACTCGCCCTTGGCGTCGAATTCGATGGCGCTACCGGTTTCGCCAGGGACACGGCGGGTGTTGCCGGTCAGACGTCCGAATACATCGCCGCCCGCGCGGCTCCACGACAGCACACCATCTTTTTCTTCGAAGCCAAAATCAGCGATGACCTCCGGGCGTTGTTCGTTCGGGATTTCCAGTTTCTGCTTCGGGCCAGGGTCGGGGTGAAGGAACTCGGGCAGGATTGCGCGGCGGTCGAGGCCGGGGGTTTCCCAGCACAACCGGGCCACGGCGTTGGTGGCAAAGCCGGCTTCGAGGCGCAGATCGTAGGGTTCGCCTGCCTTGAGCGGTACTTCAGCGTAGATGCCTTGGGCTTGAGGCAGGCCAAACGTGGTCTCGCGGTAAAGCCCAGCGTCCGTATCCAGAATCAGGTTGCCTCCAATCCAGAGTTTCAGCCACCGTGGCTTGCCAGGCGTGCCCCACCCCTGGCCGCGCCAAGGCGCGAACGATTCCCACACGAAACGATAGAGTTCGGTGGTAGGCGCTTCGATGTGGCCAGTCCATCTACATGAGAAGCTGTGCGGGTTGATACCTTTTGGCCAGCCGTCTTTCCCGGCAAACCAGTAGAAAAAGATTAGCGGATCAGTGCGAGTCAGGATCGGATCGCCGGTGCAATCGGGTGTATTGAAATACTCGCCTTTCAAGCCCGTGCCATTGCGCTTGGCCACCCGGGTTGAGGTTGTCGTCAGCCTTATCTTGCCGCTGGCCCGATGCCAGCCTTCCCAGCCCGTGATCCGATAGATGGGTGAGCCACCAGTCGAGTTGATCGCATAGAAGTAGGTTTCGCCTGTCTTGGGGTCGGTGGCGATATGACCGGTCGGATACTCATTAGTGTTCTCTTCGCCGTATTCTTCCTTGCGCAGTGTATCAATCGGGACGCGCAGCAACTCGTCCACAAAGAGGCCGTCGTCGGTCCAGACACTGGGGCGGGCGGACTCCTCATCTGAGGCGTCTCCCAGCACGACACAGCCGTGGGTAAAGCCGACGAGGCCCCGGGGCATGGCCGTGGTGCCAAGCTCATGATCGTCATCAGAGCTGTGTTTGCCGACACTCCAGAGCGGCTTCCAGTCCTTGTCCCATTTCACGAGGCGATCGAAGGCGGAGCAGGAGTTGTAATACCAGGCGCCGTGGTTTTCCGTGCCTTCGCTGGGATTGCTGAACGAGTCGGCGAAACAAGCATACCAATGACCGTCCGGACCTCGGCGGCAATCGTAAGGGAAGCTCGTCTTGCCATTCTCAACCCAGGGCTCGTGTTTTTGCAGTTGTGCGGAGACATACACCGGCGTGCCGCCCGCAGTGAGGCGAGTGGGCGCGAGCAGATGACCGGGTTGATAACCCGTGGCATGGACCGTGGTGACGAGCAGGAGGTCGTCGGGATTCACGTAGCCGCCGAGTTGGTTTCGACTCAGCCATTCCACCTCGTCGTCCGTGGCCAGGCCGTCGTCATTGAGGTCGTTCCAGAGGTAGTTGCGCTTATTGCGGGTTCCACTGGCGTTGCACGGACGGAGTTGCTTCTTAACGGGGTCATAGATCGAGAGCGTGAGGCCGCCGGGTTGAACGCCACCGCCCTGGATGTAGATGCGGTCGCGGTGCTCGAAGAGTGTGGGGATGGCCGGCACACGCGCGAATGGATTGCGGGCGAACACGTCCTGGTAGATTTCGACTACACGCCAGGTCTTTCTGGTATAGTCCACTTCACACCGCACCAGCGCCGGCGGATCCGCATTGCCCATGAACCAGACGTGACGCGGATCGTTGGGCTCCGGGCAAACGATGATCCCGTAATGCTGCGCCCCGAACCACTCGCGCAACAGCCTGCCCTCCGAATCAAAGCGCGCAGTCCGCCGGGGCGGCGTGTGGTTTCCCTCGGTCACCACAAACCCGCCCTCGGCATCGGCTTCGATGTCCGTCAGCCCTCGGAAATCCGTTGGCACATACACGCCGTCGCCACGACCTTCGGGACGGCCAAAAGCCTTTACGAACTGGCCGTTCGCGGTGAAACGTTTGACCTGGTGATGCGGTTGTTTGGCCGCCGATGTGATTTTTACGGCTTCCGCCAGGTTCGGTGTCTTGCCACCGGCCACATCTGGGACCGGCGCCACCGCGGAACCTTTCGCCAGGTCGCTGTTCTCCGCTACGAAAATGTCGCCCGTTTTTGGGCTGACCGCCAGGCGCCAGGGGTGTTCCAAGCGGTCGGCGGAAATAACTTCACGCGGGGTCTTGTCCTTTCGGCTGAGAGCCACCACACGGCCTTGGACTATGGCATGCACGGTGCCATCGGACGCCACCGCGATTCCCGCCAAACCCTGGAGTCCCTCGGCCTTGTCCACCTGGCGGCCGTCCCGGGCGTCGAACCACGCGATGGCGTTGTGCTGCGGATAGGCCGCCACGAGCAGACCGTTTGCGGCATCGCCGGCCAGGTCATGCGGGCGTTGCGCGATGCTGAGCTTGCGCCGTGCGTCATCGGGCGTGCCCGCCGGAGCCAGATAAGATTCCCAGCGCAGATTCCATGGCTTGGGCTGGGTGTCACTGCCGGTGAAGACGCGGCCGTTGGTCGCATCGGAACCATACACGGTGCCGTCCCGCATCAACTCGAACAACCGTCCGTTGACCAGCGTGAGGGCCTCGCCACCGCCGATCCAAGGATCGGCCTGGTTGCGATCATTTACCCAGAGCGTGCGTCCGTTCAGGTCGGTTTTCACACCCCAGTGCCCCCCTTCGTTGACCGATCCCTGGCGGTAAAGTCCGGTGGCGTCCACAGCCGCCGCGTTGGGGGACTGATGATTGCCCGTGGCCTTTTCCCAAACCGGGTCCACGTTCTGCCCGACCTGCGTGATGAACTCGGCGCGCAGTCCTTCGGTGGCGATGAGTTTCCAGGTGTAATCACCGGCCGGCAGCGCGTGGCCGTAACGGTCAAGGCCGTCCCAGGTAATCGTGTGTTTGCCTTTGGCGAGTGGCTTGCCGGTGAGCAGCGTGCGCACCATGCGTCCTTCCTGGTCGTAGATAGCGAGCGAGGCGCGACCGTCGCGCGGCACGGAATAGGGAATCGTGACCTCGGCGGGCGCCGTCTGGGACAGGAACACGGATGACAGGACTATGGGCAGAAGCATTCTCATTCTCCTGTTCCCAATTGTCCTGTTCACGGGCTTGGTAGAGACTTGGCGTTTCATATAAGGGTCGTTGGCATTTCTTGGGCAGTTTAGATAGTAAAGGGGCGAGTTTGATGGACTGGCATTGAATCACTTAGTCGCAGCGTCAACTTGATGACGGCTTCCCAATAAACGGGCATCCGCCCAGTCAGCGTGACCGTCGAGTTTCGTGTGGGGACCGCGGTACACTTGCAGCGTTAGTGTCTTCACACCGCGGATGCAGACCTTAAGGGACTTCGTCTCGCTGGACGCCGTCATCAAGCCGCTGTCGTAAAGAGGGACACCGTCCCCGAGAACCTTGAAGCCGCTGTGGGCGCGCTCGGACGTGACTTCGTCGTCAATGCCGATGTCGGCTAGGAAATAGTCGTAGGGCTGCGAAAGGGTGTACTCGATCACGGATTCGTTATGGGTGCCGAGGCCTTTGGGGTAGGATTTGCCGCCGAGTCGCAACGGGTTGCCGGCGACACTCTTGTCCTTCTTGAGGATCTGAAAGTCTCGATTCGGACATGGGCTGTTGAGTCCCTTTTGATCGCAGCCGAAGCTGGGGCGCCAGAAAAACTGCCGGTAAAAGTCTTCCTTGAGGTCCGACAAGTAGGTTATGTCTTCCGTGCCGTTGAGTGGGACGAGGGCGTCGGGATAGAGCTGCTTTCGCGGAATGACCTGTTGGGCGACGGACGGCCCTTGCCACAATAGACGCGCGTGTGCAGGACCGGTTGCATGGCGATATTCCAGGCGGATCGGGTATTTGATACCTGCGGACAATCGGACCGTCTCTGCACGTCTCCCATTCTCGTCGCGACCCGGAATTGCCTGTTTCGGGGAGAGGGGCCCGCTTGGCTCGTCCCAGCGGTCGATGAGTATCTTCGAATTGACGAACAAACGGACGCCCGAGTCGGCGTCGATGCTGAATGTGTAATCACCGCTGGTCGGCGGTTCGATTTCGCCACTCCAAACGACTGAGAAACCATCAGCGGGAAGTCCGGCGCCGGGCGCCGCGTCCCAGCGGAAGTCCACTTCGCTATCAATCCGGCCGAGCACAAAACCGTTCGGGCCGGCGTGGCCGTTGCTGAAGTAATCGGCTCGCAGTCCCGTTCCCTGACTGGCCACTTTCGATCTCGGCATGATCCGGTACTTTTTGACTTGTCGGGCCGCCAGTTCGACGCCGATGCCATCAGCCAACTGTCGATGTGAATAGACTCCCAGAGGCTCGCCATCAGCGGTGACCAGATAGCCGCCTGCGTTGAGATGTTTGATGTAAAGCTTGAAGCTGCTGGTCTTGCCGCTCGGATTGTAAACATGCACGTCGCGTTCGGTGCGAATGTGTGGGGAGTACAAACCGATGTCGGGGCAAACCACGAGCATGCCGTGATCGCTGGTGTCGTTGACGAGGTGAAACGCGGCGTACAGCAGGTGCGGAATGCCATACATATAGACGCCGATCTCTGCTTTGTCGTGGACGTTGAAACAAAACGCATCGACGTTTTGGTCGATCAAATACAGCATGTGGTAGGCGGCCGGGACGTTCAAATGCTTCAGCAATCCGATCAGGGTGTATGCCGCGTTGCCCGTGTCGATTTGCGTCTCCATCACCGCGTGCATCGAATCCCGCTCGGAACCGCACGTCGATCCACCGGGCACGGCCCAAGTGTTGTTGTGAGGCCGCAGGGAGAACAGTGTAAGCCCCATGTAGGCAAAATCCTCGGCGACCTCCTTGTAACGCGCGTCGCCCGTGATGAGAAATCGTTCCACGTTCGCCAAGGCGCTGGTGAAACAGGCTTCCGGCGCCGTTCCTTCTTTTGCTGGGCCGCTTGGCAAACGATCACCGGGATCCTCGACGTTGCCTGCGACCTTGGGATTGATGATGGTGTCGAGGATCGCACCGCCATCCTCCAGAAATGCGGGATCCTGATTGAACCTGTAGAAGTACAGCAAGGCGCGGGCTTTTGTCGCTGACAATGTATCCCATTCTACCGGCCCGTTGTATTCGTTCTTGTCGCTGACATGTTTCAAGTACTGGTTCATCGGAGTGAAGGCGTACTTGTAACTGCCGGTGATGTCATACAAGTGCAGAATATGCTGGGCCCACTGCTGCCGCCAATTGATCGCTCCCCACGGGGGCAAATCGTAAGCGTGACTGGGATCGTAGTCTTCGTTCCAGCGATGAAGATGCAGAAACAAGTTGTTGAAATGCGCATCGCGGCCGGGCACCGATTTGTGAAACCAGTAATGGAACTTGGCATTGTCACGGGTCGCAAAACCGAGGTACATCAGCGGCCCGGCGACACCCTGCGAAGAGCCGAACTCCGTGTTATCGACGAACGTCCCATCAGCGTTGTCGTATTCGCATTCCATCGGCACGATGCCGCGAGCGCGCTTTGGCGAATCTTCGTGCCAATAAGATGGGTCCTTGTAGATGCGGTTGAACCACTCCTGCATGTCGTCCCACAAAAAGTCCTTGTTCAACCGCGAGTCATCCGGATGGAACTCGACGAACATAGAGTGCAAATAGTCCTTCAAAATACCGCGAATCTTCTTGCCAGGCCGGCCAAGCGTCGGCGCAATCCGATACTGCATTTCAAAATCCGGGTCGTATTTGATTCCAAAGTAGCCGCTGTACTTCGCCGCTCCCGATTCCTTACGGCCGTAAGTAAAGTCCATCTCCGCGTGCGATTTGTATTCGACCGAATCGGGCAGGCACGTCGCATTTTCAAACACCACCAGATAGCCGATGTCGCGGTCATCGACAACACTGTGGCCCACCGCATAGGGCCATGCGAAATGCACGGGTAGCCACTTGCCGGCGATATCTCTTTCGGAATTGTAGGCCGTGTATGCCACGTAGGCGGCACCGCTTTCGGTGGCCGAGTCTGTCGCCGTCTTGAACCTGACCTGCCTTCCCTTCGCGCCGCTCGTCTTGACATGTACCCACGGGACGTTCTCCGTTTCATCCACCCAGTACGTGACGCTCCACCGGTCGCCTTGAAAGGTGACCTCTTTCTTTGTTCCGTCAGTTTGGCTGGAGAAGGTCCGCGTTTTAGCATCCCCGTCAAAGAAACCGTTCGATCCATCGGGAACGTAAGTCTTAATCCAGTCGTTTCCATCCCGCACTTGAAGGCTATCCACCGACCAACCGCCGTCCTTGTGAAACTGAATCCGCACCTTCCCGGCAGCACTCAGGTACACATCGTGGTCGGATGTTTGGAGGGTAGCGGTCTGCGCAGACGGACAAACCGCAGCAGGCAGCAAGGTGAAAAGGGAAACGCAAACAATAGCTCGGTTCATGATTGGCTTTTTCTCAGGGATGGTTCAGGCGCTGCGCCTCCGTGGAGGCACCCGATTACTCTCACTCCTGTTTGCCTCCGCTCAATGATACCGGTGGCACGACCAAATCAGTGCCGGTTTCGGTTGCCGCCTCCGGAACATAGTTGAACGCGGCCCCGAGCAAAGCCTCCACGCCGCGCCGCACGCCTGCGGCATCGCCGACGATCAAAACGCGCTCCTTGAGGGTTCGGATCTCGAATCCTCCGGCTGGCACCTGATCGGACTTCAACCCTTCGGCCGCCGCCTGTGGCGAATCGCCCAGGATCACGGCCGGGCCGGGCTTGGCCGTTTCCACGACCGGAAGCGTTGTTCTGGTTGCCCGCTTCAAGCCCTCTTGCAGGCGGGCGACGGCAGCCTTGAATGGGCCATCCGCACCGCCTTTGACTGCGATGACCCCGCGCGCCTGTCGGGCTTCGATCAGGACGATCGGCGCGTGGCGGCGCGCTTCGGCGGCCGGAGCCGAGTCAGTCTTCTGTGCCGTGCCCTGGGCGGCCGTGAAAGAGATCCCGTCGGTAAATCCCAACAACTCGACGCCCGCAGCCGTGGCCGTCAGTGCCTCTCCGTTCCGCGTGACATTCTCAAATCGCACATTGGCGACAGAGTGATTCGGACCGGGCCCGCTCACACGGACGCGGCCGGGAGCGTTTCCCGGCGGGCCGGCAAAAGCCACATTGCGAAAGACGACATTCTGGATGCGTCCGGGAACGGGCTGGCGCGCCCACTGCGTGACCTTCGGCCGCACGTCAATCAGACCGCGCTGCCCGGCTGTGCGGATGCGGATGTCCTCGAACACGAAGTTCTCCTGGGTCAGATCGTCGCTGGGTTCCAAACTGATGCAGAAGGGCACTTCATCGGGCGTCCAGAGATCGGGAAAATGGAGCACGTCGATGTTGCGAAAGATGAAGTTTCGCATAACAGGGGTGACGCATTCGGCGCCCAGCCTCCAAACATGGGCGCGGTCCGACCAGAGGATGCAGTTCGCCACCAGGAGGTTCTCCATGGGTGCCCCCGGATCCTTCCCGGCGCCCTGGGGCCGGTAGAAGTTCTGCCAGTCCGCGCCCATGCCCTTAGGCGAAATGCAGTCGTCATCCGAGCGGATGAAGGAGTTGACCAGGGACACGTTGCGCGAATTGACTGGGTCGAAGCCATCGCCGTTCTCCACGCGCGCGCAGAGCAGCTTGATATTGTCGCCCCGGATGCCGTCGCACGCCTGTGGCACGAAGGTCCAACTCCAACCATCCTTGATAACAATGCCCTCGACCGTGACATCGCGGCAATGCTCGAGCAGCACCGGGTACCGTGTCGGCCCCTTGAAGCGAGGGTAGGAGTAGCCGTCGAGAATGCCGCGTCCGCGAATGGTGATGTTCGTGCCGCGCGCGTGGATGCCGCCCTGCACGACGGCGTCCGCCGCGAGGTAGAGCGTCTGGTTGTTGGTGAGTTGAATGGCATCGGCCCGATGCAGCCCGGGGCCGAAGTATTTCACGTTCGGGTCGCTTTGATTGGGCGGTGCCGCTTCTGGGGGATTGGCAAAGAGCAACAGCGGGCCATTCTTGCCGTCCGGTTCGAAGACAAACTGGCCTGGCTGGGCAAATTGCATTACGGCGTTGGTGCCCTTGACCTTTGCCACGACCCCGCGCGACTCTGGCAGCACGACCAGCTTGTCCAGCGCTCTGGTCGTCGAGACCTCGACCTGGACCGGCCCCGCCAGGTCGAAGGAACAAAACCAATAAGGCCCGCCATAGGACGGCACGTAGCCCGGGTTCCAGGTGTGCGCCTGGTAGATGGTGACGGGGCGGCCATCCACGCTCACTTGGTAAGGGGAATCGGTGGCAGCGCCGGTGGGGGCTACGGCGGCAGTTGCATGCGTTGCGACCAAGGCAGCCAGAGCCACCCAGGAGAGCGTAAGCGAAAGGTGTTTCATGATTTCGTTGGGGCGGAATTTTAGTACTCGAGCACGACAGCCACGTGGGACTGGAAGGCGGGTACCACCACGCGGACGCCACCCTCCAATTTGCGAAGAAACAGCTGTTTGTGGCCGGGAATCAGGTAGGCCTTCTTGATGTTTTCCTCGACCTTCACGGCCACAGGCACGTTCTTCAGCTCGGGCAGGTCTTCGATGACCTGGCAGCGTCCGCGCTGCAACGGCGGGGCGTAAAGCAGATGCGCCACGTAGCGATGTTGTTCCGATTGCTTGAGGAGAGTGACACGGCCAGCGCTCGGGAGTTCCGTGCGCACCATGGGTTGGCGATAGATGCGGTGCAGCGCGTTGCCAAACAGGTCGCGATGCAACCGGGCTCCATGCTCGTTGTAGAGCTTACCCAATCGATGCGGCAGAAAAACCACCCGGCCTTTTTGCACCGCGCCGGCATGAGCAGCATCCTGGAGTTGGTAAGGAGTGTTCTGATGCGAGCAGTATTGGGCGTAGGTCCGGTTGAAATACGGCTCGCGGATGCGGGCGAGAACCTCGACTCCGGGTTTCGGCTCGATCCGTAGTGCGGCTTCGTAGTTGAGAAACGGCGAGGCCACCAGCCCCGCGCTCAAGACTGGATCCACGATCAGGTAGTCCTCCTGAAAGTTGGCGGAACCAAGGTAACGTGCGCCCACATCCAGCAGAAAGTCGGTCCGTTCCGGGTTCAGGGCGCTCTCGCCCAGCACCAGCAAGGCTCCGCCACGTTTCACGAAGGCTTCGAGCAGCCCAGCCTGAGCTGGCTTGAGTCCAGGCCCGCCGGTCAGGATGACGGTATCCAGGATGGTCAGGTTGTTGGTGGGATCCACGACAACAAAGTCCTCGTGGAGTTCCTGCAGCATGCTGGATACGCCCTCGTCATCCGGCGTGCTTCCGGTTATCCACACGCCCAACCGCGATACCGGTTTGCCGCCCAAGCCATACGCCTCGATCTGCTCCACGTAAGCGTAGCTGTGGCCAATGTTCCGGTAGGTTTCGAGGTCCATTTCGCCAGAGGGATGCAACTGGTCGCCGAAATTGCAGGCGACGCCGTTGGCGATCATCGCGGCGGCCTCGTAGCGGATGGCGTCCGGGTGCTTGAAGCCGCCGAACTCGCCCCACATGGTGTGGAACTTCCCACTCATCGCGACCAAGGGCTGATGGAAGTTGTGAAAGAACTTCACACGCAAAGCCAACTTGTCGTAGCCGCCCCAGGTGGTGGGCAGATCCTCCAGCTCCTGCTGGGTGTTGTCGGCGAACATTGCCCCGCCCAGGTTCGAAGGGGATAGCGTGGTCGTGCCGTTGAAAAAGACCGTGGCCGTGGGATGGTAACGGGCGATCAAAGTCCGGGCGGCCCGGAAGAAGCCTTTCCATTTCCGGAGGTTGAATGCCGCCACCGCCGCGTCGTCCTCCGGGTCGCAGCCTTCCGTGCTCATGCCCTGTCGGCAGGTCTGGCAGTAACAGGGCGGGCTGGCGTTGTTGATGTCGTACCAGAAGCCATCCACGGGGTAGCGCCGGCAGAGCTCCTCCGTCTGCCGAAGGATGAGGTCCCGATAGGCGCCGCTCGGACACAAGAACTTCCAGGAGACAATCGGACGGTGCGCGCCAGGCGCGGCATTCTCATCCAGGTTGATGGTGGCAGTGGAGCCGTCCCGCTTCCGCACGCACCATTCGGGATGATCTTTGGCGTCCGCTGCCGACCAGCCGACGGTGAAGTAGAACGGACAACGCACCCCGATTTCGTGGCAGGCCTCGACTTGCTGGCCCAGCAAATCGAATTTCAAGTTGCGATGCTGGCGGCCGACCGTCGTTGGATAGTAGCTCCAGCTATGGTGGCACTTGGCAAATAGATTAATCGAATTGACGCGGCCCAGCTTCAGGGCCTGCTGGAACTGGACCTTGCTGAAACGTGTGCCCACCTCGGGAATCCACTGCGAGGTGTGGAAATCCAGATGGACCTGGCGGGCGGGCCAGACGAGCGAACTCGTGCCTTCTTTTGCGGCAGCCGTTATGCGGATCTCGCCAGCAATGCTCGTTCGCAATGACAGGAACTCAGCAGCCAGCAATAGGGTCACGAACCCTATCCGCCGAATGACCGGGCGCGTGTGGTTGAACGTCGCTTTCATCGAGTGCCCTTGAGGCTTGGTTTAATCGCGTCTTCATCGAGCCAATTCACGTTGCGTTTGTCCGCTTGCAGTTCCACCAGATGGGGTATTCCGGCAATTTCGTGGGTAAGTCAAGGAGAATCGGTGGGTGTTGCGGCCGGGTTGGCGGGGTACGGGGGTGCGGTCGGGGGGGGGTATGCTGTCGCAGTTTGACGCGCCGTTGAAGTTTGGCGC
>Ga0272448_1007010_pt1 | contig 12016 bp, 7 predicted proteins | sample YNPCB0191_FD_202220 | JGI IMG/M metagenome (GOLD analysis project Ga0272448, IMG submission 202220) | Hot spring sediment microbial communities from Yellowstone National Park, WY, United States - YNP-CB-019-1 | ecosystem: Environmental > Aquatic > Thermal springs > Hot (42-90C) > Sediment... | reverse complement strand
TAGATTTAATGACAAATGGACAGAAAATTATCTCCATCCAAAATTAAAAGATGGAAATTATAGAAAAAATTATGTCCACTTTTGGGCAAGGATAAGAACTTATGCCGCTGATATATTAAATACTGATAGGAAAAATATTATTCCAGGAAAAGATTATGCAATTACTGAACTTGTCCACTGTAAATCAAAAGGAGAAGAAGGAGTAGAAGAAGCTTTAAATGAATGTGCTAACAAATATTTTGAAAAAATTATAGAGATATCAAAAGCTCAATATTATGTTGCCATTGGTTCAAAAGTAAAAAATTGGTTTAATAACAGGTATAAAGTTAATTTAATGTTAAATGAATTTAAAACAGTTAGTATAAATGGCAGGGATTATAATTTCACTTTTAAGCGACATCCAAATGCCAGAAATTAGCATCGTTCATTGAAAAAGTTTATGGAGCAAAAGAAAAAAGTAGCCGCAAAGCGCGAAGCTTTGCTTTAAAAATCCCTCTCACTCCCCCTTTTGTAAAGGAGGAAGAAAAGGGGGATTTGTAGTGGCAAAGCTTGCTTTGTCAATTTCTTTGTAGTCGCACCCCGACGTTACGTCGGGATGCCTTTTTCAGAGTAAACTCTGAAACTACATTATTTTTTTCAGAGCAAGCTCTGATACTACAATTTTTAATTTAGTTAAAAGGAGGAAAGTATGAAAAAAGTAGTAATAGTAGCCGTAATGGCAGGGATAATGGTAGGATGCTCAGGGAATAAAATGTATAAAGCTGATAAAGTTGAAATATCAACGCCTCAGCCAGAATGGGTTATGAAGGGTTCTGCGGCATTCCCAAATGAGCCAAAGACAGTATTTTATGGCGTCGGGGTTGCAAATCCAATGCCAAATATAGCTCTATTAAGGGAAACAGCGGACAATAGAGCAAGAGCGAATATAGCAAGCGAGATGAAAACAGCGGTTGAAAAACTTGTTAAGGATTATATGGATATGCATGTAGATTACTTCAATAAAGATTCAGCGGGCTCGGATGAACTTACAAGTTTTGTTTCTAAATCTGTTACAGATGCCATTTTAATAAATTGCAGAATAATTGACAGATGGCAAGATCCAAAAACAGGGGCATTTTATTCGCTTGCCAAAATGGACCAGAATGAAGAGTTTTACAAGCAGTATAAAGAAGCGTTGAGAAGGTCATTAAGCGACGCTCATTATAATATAGTTAAAGAAAAAGCGGATAAAGCATTAACTGATTTAGATTCTGATATAGAAAAGCAAAGGCAGAGAGAAAAAGAAATTTTAGGGACAAAATAAAAGCAAATTAAGTAAATTCTCAGTAAACCACGTGTTAATATCATTATCTTTTGATAGAGACAATAAAGAAATTTTATATTGACATACATTAGCTGGATTGATAGATAATGAGGTTTACTGAATTATTATATTAAATAGGAAATGAGTTAAATTACTTTATCTGCAAGATATCTTTTGCTTTTTAATTTATTTCATTTTTATGAAAAATACATTTTCTATTTTAAGTTAATTTATATAAAGGAGATCCAATGAATAGCAAAGAAGGAAAAGAAGAAATTCTTGCGATGATGGGTATATTTATCTTAGGTGCATTAATAGGATCTTTTAGCACCCTTAAAGCAGTCAGTTTATGGATCATGTCTATTATATATATTACAACAGAAATAATAATATTAGCAAAAAGCGATGATATTCCTATTGCCATATTAAGATTGATAATATTATCGGTCCCAACTATTGTGGAGTTTGCACTGCTTGAACTGTCAGGAGGACAAGCTCAAGATGTAGATTATATGAGGTTAACTATGGGACTTTATATATATATCACTCCAACCATAGTTCCTATTATTGCAATTATATTTAGAAAATATATTACAAAATATATCTTAATAACAAGAATCAAAACGTTAATATCTAAAAATAAAATTGATAGTGCTATTTACTTAATAAACAAGCGAGATAAGTTATTTATCACTAAACTTCTTTATAAATCTGGAACTTATAGTTATGATTTCAAGGATAAATTTGACTTAAAATTCCTATCTACTATTATTTATAAATTAATTAAATCAGGAAAGTATGAAGAAGTTTATAATTTTATATTAAAATGCTTAACTGAAAATATACAAATTAACAAGTATATCTCAAAAGAAGAATTATTTGAGATATTTTTAAAGATTGAAAAAATTAATAATACTTCTGAAATTTTAAAAATTATAGAAAAGTTAGACACTTCATATAAAATTTATTTTTTAGAAAATTTAATAAAGTTAAACAAAAAGGATATAGCATTGGGAATTTTATCTAATAAAAACATTTTAAAAGATATTTTACTAAAAAGTTATGAAGATTTAAGAAATATAATTTTTGAGCTTTATTATGAGAATAAAAGAATAAAAGAATTTACTGATTTTTTTGTAGAAGAAAAAGATATTTATAAAAATGAAAATCTTCATATATGGCTTGTAGAAAAATTAAAAGAAAGAAAAGAATATGAATTTGCTTTATTGTTATTAAAGAACAGATATTATGGTGATCATAAAGACATAATAGATGCCCTTGATAGAGAAGATAAACTTCAAAAAATTTCACTTAATTCTATACCTATGGATTTATATTATCATGCTATTTGCAAATTAAAAAATAAAGGATATTATGAACAAGCTTTAGATTTATCTCGAAGATATTATAAACATTATAATATTGTAGGTTTACCCTTATCTCCAATAGATGATATACATAAAGCATCAGAAGATGTGATAGATGCTCTCGATAAAGAAGATAAACTTCAAAAAATTTCACTTTATTCTATACCTCAAGCTTTATATCCTTATGTTATTTTAAAATTGAAAAATAAAAAATATTACCAAAAAGTTAAAGAATTTATGAAGTTTTATAATTATTGGGTTTTAGGGAATTTAGATTTACATAAAATATGGATTGAAACTTGTGTTTGTTTAAATGAACAAAACAATATTATGAATTATTTTTATGAAAATGTTATCGCTATAAAAGAAAAAAAAGAAATATTAGATTTTTATTATAAAAAGGCAGTTGAATTTGAAGAAATTGGTGATTATAAAACCGCTTCTATAATATTAGAGGCATTTGTAAGTCAGGATATAAAATATAGAGATGCTCTTACAAGATATCAGAAATTACTTGTAAAATTAGAATTTAACAATATTTCAGATAGAAAAATAGGGACAACTAAAAAAATAAAAGAAAATGATTTAACTCAAACAAGCGCTTTAAGTGAAAATATAAATGACAAATATGAATTTATCAGGGAAATCGGACGAGGAGGGATGGGTATAGTTTATGAGGCGTGGGATAAGAAATTAAACAGAAAGGTTGCTATAAAAAAACTAAAAGAAGAACTATCCATAAATCCCCGCGATAAAAAGCGATTTATAGAAGAAGCGCAGAATGTCGCCAATTTCAATCATCCAAATATTATAAGCATTTATGATATTGTAGAGGAAGGGAAGGATGTTTACATAGTATTTGAGTTCATAGACGGAAAAACAGTAAATGAAATATTATCAGAAACAAATAAAATAAATATAAAAAAATCAATTTATATAATTAAGGAAGTTTGTAAGGCACTTTCTTATTCGCATTCTAAAAATATAGTTCACAGGGATATAAAGCCATCAAATATTATGATTGCAAATCCCCCTGTCTCCCCCTTTGATAAAGGGGGAATTAAAGAGGGATTTGTTAAGGTTATGGATTTTGGTATAGCGCGGGAATTAAAAGACACGCTTACAAGGCTTACTGGTATGGTTGATACCTCTGGAACATTTTCTTATATGTCGCCAGAACAGCATTTAGGGAAATTTTATAAATCATCTGATATTTATTCGCTTGGTATAACCTTTTATGAGATGATTTGTGGCGAGCTTCCATTTAAAGGACCTGATTTTATTACTCAGAAAAGGGAGCTCGCCTATAAATCGCCAAAGGAGATTATTAAAGATCTGCCGCAGGAGATTGAAAATATTGTTTCGAAATGTTTGAATAATGATTTAGAAAAGAGGTATAAATCAGCAGATGAATTGCTGGAGGAGTTGGAAAGAATAGAAATATGAAAAAGAAATTTATTTTTCTATTATTTTTGTCTATTTTATCTAAAGAGATTTATTCTAAAGATGATTATAAAGAAATTTTCAGGGAAAATAAAAAGGAAATAGAATTAATAAAGCAACAACATGGTAAAAAATATTATGTAGGCGAAGGGTTGTCAGATGAAAGGGATATAAATATAGCAATAAATAAAGCAAAAGATTCTGCTATGGTTGACCTTTTAAAATCAGTTAAAGTAAGGATTAATTCTTATATAATAGATGAACTTAAATATAGCGATGGAAAAGTAAATGAAAGATTTGAAAAGGTCATAAACACCTATATAAATCAATTGCTTGAAATTGTTCAGGATAAAAGATATATTGGCTATCCTAAAAAAAATATGGTAACTGTGATTGTCTATGTTGATAAGGAATTATATGATGAAAAGGTTAAAAAAGATTTGCAATTGAAACTTCAAAAAATAAAAGATTATATTTTAGAAGGATATAATCTCAGAAAAAAATTTAAAATTAAAGAATCAATTGAAAATTATGTAAAAGCTAAAATTTATCTTAAAGAATATTTTGAAGACCTTCCAGTGAGAGACGAAATATTAGAAAAGGGAAAGGATGAAGATTTTGGCTCTTTTATAGACAGAGAGTTAACGATAATAATGAATTCAATTAAAATGGAAAAAAATGAAGAAAATTATATTTATACAAATGATGGGAAATTGCCTAAAAAACCGGTTGTAAGCGTTTATTATGAAGATGAAGGAAAGAAAATAGCTATGAATAATATTCCAATAAATTTTAGATTTGTAAAAAGTAATGGTTTATATTCGGAAAATGAGCTTGTAAGTTCAAATATAGGAGAAGTTTATTTGCCAATAGAAAAAATAGATCCTTCTCAAAAAGATGCAGTTGTTGAAGCTTTTCTGGATATTAAGAGATTAAATTTAAAAGAAGTTCCAAATATACCATCTACATTAATTACATTTTTAAGAGCTAAAACTATTGGCTGGATTTTCAATTTTTTCAATAATGGGAAGATAGAAAGGCCTGATAATTTCTTATTGGATATAAAATCATCTTTATCTTCATTAGGTTATAATTTAAATGAAATGGAAACATCAAATAATACTATTGATGAAAAATTAATAGAGGAAGGCAAAAAATTAAATTTAGATTATATGGTTTATATTTATACTAAAGCAAATACAAGTAAAGATGAATATGATATGTACAGATCTTATGGAAGCGGAAAGATATTTATATACTCATTTTATAATGATTACCTTATAGAAACAATTGAAATTAAGGAAAAAAGCAGTTATTCATCATCAAAGGAAAAGTCGCCCTATTCCGCGCTTTATAAAATGAGAGATGAAATAATTTCTACTTTAAAAGATAAACTTAAAAATATAAAATAATTTTGTTTAGATTTGTAGTTTCAGAGCTTGCTCTGAAAAGAGGAATGTAGTTGCAGAGTTTACTCTGCGAGAGAAAAGTAGCAGCAAAGCGCAGCTCTGCAAAATAGTAGTATCAGAGTTTGCTCTGAATAAAGGCATCCCGACGTAACGTCGGGGTGCCACTACAAATACGGATAAAATGAATAAAAATGGTTAGATCTATGTTTAGAAAAAATATAAGATTAAAATTTTATGATTATAAATCAAATGGATATTATTTTGTTACAATTTGTACCTATTATAGAAAACCATATTTAAACAATGAAAAGATAAAAGAAATTGTAGTTGCAGAGCTTGCTCTGCTTGAAAAAAGATTTTCAGGTTTAAAAATTGATTATTATATTTTGATGTCAGACCATATACATATTATATTTGTCTTAGAGAATTCAGATGTTAAATTGCCGAAAATTATTCAGACGTTTAAATCAATTACAACACTGAAGGCAAAGCAAGCTTTGCCACTACAAATAAATAAAAGGTTCTGGCAGCCAAATTATTATGAGCATATTATAAGGCAGGAAGAAGCATTGTATAAAATTAGAGAATATATAAAATATAATGCAGAGAAAGATGGTATAGATTTGAGTGAAATAGATAAATTATAGTAGTTTCAGAGCTTGCTATGAAAAGAGGAATGTAGTTGCAGAGTTTACTCTGCGAGAGAAAAGTGGCAGCAAAGCGCAGATCTGCAAAATAGTAGTATCAGAGTTTGCTCTGAATAAAGGCAAAGTAAGCTTTGCGGATACAAGTTAAATGATTTAAGGCAAAGCAAGCTTTGCGACTACAAATAGGATATGGGCAAAGCAAGCTTTGCCACTACGAATAGGATATTGGCAAAGTAAACTTTGCGGCTACTTTTTAATTTTTTAGGCAAAAAAATGGATGATATAATTAAAAAAATATCTATTAAAGTTTTTGCTTTTTCTATTATATTGTCTTTCCTAACAGGATATTTTTATTTTAAAAAATATGATATAAAGGAATATAAAACTCAAATAGAAAAACTTCTGGAAGATATATATAAAAAAAGTTATGAGAAAAATTTTAAAGGACTTCTTTCTGAAATAAAGGAAATAAAAGGTCCTGAAAGTGATGAAACAATTAATTCATTATTAATTACTGAAATAAAAACAGGTTTGCTTTCAAAAGAATCACCATATACTTTGATAATAGAGCCAGCTGAATTTGAGAAAGAAATAAAAGCATTAAAAGAAAATTTAAAATCAAGAAATATTCCAGATGAAAAAATAAGCGAGATAATAATAAAAAAAACAAGAAAAGCAATAAAAGTTCCGGATTATAAAGTAGAACTTAAATGGGACTGGGAAGATAAATCAAATGGCTATATAAGATTAAATTTTAAAATAAGTTCTATTAATTTTATTGAATCTTCTATTGTAATAACAAATCCAAAATATGAAAGAAATTATTATCAGAAAAAAGAATTTTTAAAATTATTTTTTTATATTTTCTCATTGCTTTCTTTAATTCCTTTGCTAATTATTATTTTTATTGAAACCAAATTATATTTAATTAAGAAGAAATTATTAAAAAATATTCCACAATTAAAAGAAAACTTAAATTCTTATGCTTCTGGAGGGAGTTTTGTAGCTGCTAATAATGAAATAGAAAAATTTTTAAAATATTTACCAGATAATTCAGATTTAATCTCGCTTAAACAAGAACTTATGGTGAAAACTAATAATAATCCTCAAGAAGCTGAAAAAATGTATAGGAAATATAAATTAATTGAAGCAAAAGTCAACGGAAGGAAAGATATTAATCTGGAAGAATTGGAAGAATTAAAGAAAATTAATGAATTTATACAAATTGAAGGTATAGCGGCATTAATAGGAAGGATTGAAAAAGTCTTGAAAGAAAAAGAAGTAATGGAAAAATCAAATAAGGCAAAAGAATTAATAAAGGAAGGTAGAATAAATGAAGCAAGAAATTTAATTGAAAATATTAAAACAGGATATATGGCTAATAGTGAAAATCTTATAGAATTTGAAGGTGAATTGACAAAGATTAAAAATAATATAGATAAAGCAAAAGAAGAAAGTGAAAATATTTTTAATGAGGCAAAGAAATATTTGAATAATGGAGAAATAAAAAAAGCTGAAGAACTATTTAATCTGGCTATTCAAAAAAATTCAAATTTAGATGAGGCAAAAAAAATAGTTGATGAAATAAAAAAATCCAGAAATTGCGATAAATATATATTATCACCAAATAAAAGCAATATCGGCAAAAAGATATATATTTTCAAAAAGAAGGAAATAACGCTTTTTAGAGCTGATAAAAAAATACCGGATATAGAACTTAATTTTCCAACGGTAAGCAGAGATTCTCACCTTGAAATAGCTATAAGAATGAATAAAATAATAGCTCAGGACCAGAATTCCAAAAATGGAACTAAAATTTCAGGAGAAATCATAAAAAATAATGAAAAAAGAGAAATAGAAGATGGGGCTATTATTGATTTTAATGGAGCTTATCAAATGATGGCTCATATTTATAAAGGTGGAATTTTTAATCAGAATACTGTTTTTGTAGCTAAAGAGACTATATCTCCGGATATTATCAATAAAAAACAGGAAGAGGAAATTTTATCTTTTATTTTAGAAGGGAATGATGAAAGGATTTTTATAATTTTATTAGATAAAATTCCAATTAAATTCTGCTCACTTGGTATAATTTATGATACTTCTTCAAATATATTCATTTATAATAAAGATGGTATTTGTTTCATTAAATTTCCTGAATCATCACAAATAGAAATAATATATCCAGAAAAAGAAATAGATTATAAAGGGGTTAGGTACAATATAAAAGGATAATTTGGACTTTGGGAGTAAAATTTATAAATTTAATAAATTAGACTTTATTTATTAAAGTTTAATTTCAATAATTATGGAAGATAAGGAAATATTTAAAAATATATTGCCGGGTTTAATAAATTTAGAATCATTAGATAAAGTTTTTGGACAAAAGAGAATAGCTAATTTAATTGAGATACAGGAAATCAATCTTAAATATGATTACAGGATTGAACTAAATACTGAATACAGAATAAGAGAAACTCGCAATGTTACCAAACCTTATGATGGCTCTTCTTTTTATGGTATAAGTTCTGATTTTCAAATTTCAAGGCCATCTTCGTTTGTAAAAGAAAAACATAGTTATAGGATAAATGGAAGCCAAAACATATCAACCTGTTATAATTGTCGCGGGAAAGGTAAGGTAACCTGCCCTTCCTGCAATGGTAGGGGGGAGGTAAAATGCAGCGCTTGTAGTGGGAAAGGATATGTAACTTGCACAAGATGCGATGGAAAGGGATATATAGAAAGAATTGAATATAATTATGAAAAAAAAGAGAATATTACCAAGCAGGAAAAATGTTCTTATTGCTATAATGGGACTAAAAAGTGTTATACCTGTGATGGTTCAGGGATTGTTAAATGTAGCAGATGTAATAGCAGTGGAATTGTAACTTGCTCTACCTGCAGTGGCTATGGCGAATTAATTTCTTATGATGTTTTAGATATTGAAGATTTTCCTGAAAAACAAATAAAATATGCAATTTTTTCCAATATAGAACAATCAAAATTAAAATCAATTAATGGGAAAATTATATGTAAATTATTAAGTGAAAGTGGCAAATTAAATATATCGGAACTAAATAATAAAATTAAAAATGAAAAATTAGAAGAAAATATAAAGGAAATTATCGAAAATAGTGTCAAGCCAAATCAAACTATTTTAATGCAGGGAATTATAGTAGAAGAACTTGAAGGTTATGAAATATCTCTTAAATTTAAAAATAAGGATAAAATATTATGGATATATGAAGATGGGAATAAATTATTCAGCAATTTTCCGTTTTTAGATATTAAATCTATTTTCTATCCATTATCTATACAAATCTTAATTGTCTTATTAAACTTTTTATCATTTAATTTTTTTTACAAAAAAGGAATTTCTTATATAACAATACCATATCTTAATGAACAACCTCTAAATCTTATAATTATTATCATATCCCTTCTTTTATCAGTTTTAATCTGGGGTATAGCTATTTATAAAGATAAGAAAATAAGAAAAGCATTAAGAGAGGAAATTATTAAAAATAATATTTCTTTACTATTTGAAAATCTAAAGAAAATAGAAGAAAAAGCTCAAGAATTTAATAAAAAAGAGGAATTTGATAACTCCTTAAAAGAATATCAGAAATGCTATTCCCTTTTAAAAAGCAATATAATAAGTTTTTTTAAAAGAAGAATAGATAGTGAATATTCCATTCAAATAGACAATTACCTTTTGGAAATTGATAAAAAAATAAAAAATGTAGAAGCTAATATGAAGCAAAATTTTGAAAATCTGGAAAATTCAATATACAAAGAAATTTCTGAATCGGAAAATAATATTGCCAAAGAATTATATGATAAAGCAAAGAAAAGATTGGAAGAATTAATAAATAAAATTGATAAAGCAATTGAAATTAAATGGATAAAGGAATATTATTGGAACAAATTAATTGAAATAAAACAAGATTTAATAAAACCAAAACTTAAAGAAGTGAATGAAATGATTTCTAAAAGAAGACCGCCTGAAACTATACTAATTTCTAAAAATTATGAAATTGGGGGAAAATACATAATTGTAAAACAGATAGGAATTGGTGGGATGTCAATTGTTTTTGAAGGATATGATAAAACAAATAATAATAAAGTTGCTATAAAGAAAATGAGAGAAGATATCGCTTTAAATAAAAGCGCTAAAAATATATTTACAAGAGAAGCTCAAAATATGCAGAAATTAAATCATCCCAATATAATAAAATTTTATGAAATAGTGGAAGATGAAAAAAATTTATATTTAATATTTGAATTTATAGAAGGTGGAACACTTTTTGATCTTATAGAAGAGAATAAAGAGAAAGGGAAAAGATTTAGCTTAAAAGAATCCATTTATATAATAAAAAATGTTTGTGAAGCAATAAAATATTCTCATTCGCAAAATATAATACATTGCGATATAAAACCATCAAATATAATGATTGCAAATCCCCCTGTTTCCACCTTTGATAAAGGGGGAATAAAGGAGGGATTTGTGAAGGTTATGGATTTTGGAATAGCCTGGCGAATGAAAGATATAACTTTTAGAATAAGCGGGGAAAAGGATATTTGGGGAACACCTGCTTATATGTCACCTGAGCAGGAACATGAGGGCTATATAAGTAATCAATCTGATATATATAATATCGCTGCAACTTTTTATGAAATATTAACTAATCAATTGCCTTTTCAGGGAGCGGATATTTATAAACAAAAAGTAGATATGAATTATCTAAAACCATCGGAAATTATAAAAGATATACCGCCAATAATTGATAATATTATTTCAAAAGCTTTTCAATTTGATATAAAAAAGAGATATAAAGAAATAGATGAATTTTTAATGGATATAAATAGGGTTAGCTGAAAAAGTTTATTTGAGCCGAAGTTTTTTGCCAAAAGAAATGTAGTGGCAAAGCTTGCTTTGCCTTTTTCAGAGTAAACTCTGAAACTACATTACTTTTTCAGAGCAAGCTCTGAAACTACATTCCTATTTTCTATTGTAGTCGCAAAGCTTGCTTTAAAGTAGTCTAGTTTGTCAAGACCAATTTTTAATACTTTTTAAGGTGTAAATTTTTTCTTAAAAATTGATTTTTTTTAAAAGAGCATAATTTCTTAATATCTCATTTTAAGTTTAATGATACTTCTTTTTTTACACCTTAAGTCAGCCTAAAAAGTGGTCCAGTTTTCCTAGACTATTATATTCATAAATAACTGGAAATAACGAAGAAACGCGAAATTTTAAATCGCTGAGTTGAAAAAAATTTTCTTTTATTTCCGCTTTTGTAAATGAGACATAGTGGTATTTCTTTCCAAATTCTTCTATATCATCTATGACTTCCATTACCTCTATATCTTCCAATTCCTCTATATCATCTATTCCTTCCATGTCATCTATCTCTTCCACCGCCTTCAGCCATTATTCCACAAATGGGCCATTATAGATAATAGATGTATATATTTCCGTTAAATTTGCGCCGAGAGACATTCTTTCTTTCGCTTCAGAGACGCTGAATATTCCGCCGCTTGAGATAACTGGTATCTTTTTGGAAATTTCCCTTATAGATTTGAGTATATTTTCAGAATAATTTTTGAGAGGTCTCCCGCTTATCCCGCCAATTTCAGCGTAAGATAGGATTTCTGAAGGCAGAGTATTAGCGGCTATTATGCCGATTTTATATTCAAGGCATATATCTACGCAGTTTTTCAATTCGAGGGCGTTTATATTCGGCATTATTTTTAAAAACAGCGGTTTTTTGCTATTTATTTTCAATATGGCTTCTATGATTTCCCTTAAATGAAGGGGATTATGCAATTTACATAGGTCTTTTATAT
>Ga0272448_1007009_pt1 | contig 12017 bp, 8 predicted proteins | sample YNPCB0191_FD_202220 | JGI IMG/M metagenome (GOLD analysis project Ga0272448, IMG submission 202220) | Hot spring sediment microbial communities from Yellowstone National Park, WY, United States - YNP-CB-019-1 | ecosystem: Environmental > Aquatic > Thermal springs > Hot (42-90C) > Sediment... | reverse complement strand
CTGGGCGCGTTTCATGATCAGAGCGGCCGCAAAACCGTCCGCGTGTTGATCCACCCGGAGCGAGACCAGGTCGTGACTGTCGGGTCGGTCCTTTACGTGCACGACTCCGAGGAGGGAGTTCGAGGCGGGGGCTACGGTGTAGAGCCCGTCCGAATTGAGCGGCAGGGCCATGATACAGTTCCGCCAGGCGAAGGACGTCTGGCCCCGCTGGTGTTTGTGGAACGCGAACCCGGAATGGGGATAAACTCTCACGCCAGAGAGCTTGCGGCGGAGTTCCTTTTCGGACGTCGGTTCCGGGCCCGGCCCGTGGAGCCTGTGGAGTAGGTAGGTCTCGGCGGGAGCGCGGATCACGCACTCGCGGACGATCATCGGGTCCTGGATGTCGTGGCATTTCTCGCCGATCTCGCGGGCGTACATACGGCCGCCGTTGCTCTGCTGGCGCGCCTCGAGCGTTCCGAGAGCGCGACGTTCCAGGCAAGCCGCGTCGGGATCGTCGAGGAGGACGGCCGCCGTCGCGTGTGTCAGCGTCCCGGGATCGGGAGAGAGATACGGCCAGTCCATGCCCTGAACCGGGTGGAGGTAGCCGAGCCTGTCGGTCAGGAGTTTCAACTGATCGTAGATCCTGTGGCGGTTGAAGAGCGCGTACCTGGGCAGCGGTGCGCCGAAGGTTCCGTAGATACCCGCAAGGACGCCCGTGAAGTGGACGGAGGACGCCGTGTAGCTCGGATGGACCATGCCGTGGTTCTCAGCCATGTAGTCCGGAAGCGTCGTGAAGATAGTACCCGTCAAGCCGGCGACCGTCGCTTCTCCGTCGAATCGAGCTCGGTTCTTTGCGTCCTGCGGCGCGGTGGCCGTGGAGAACATCCAGCGCTGCGCCATCCTCGCCCACGTGGGGGCGTTCTCGTGCCGTTCGAGAAAGAGAGCGACCGAGGCGAGCCCGCAAGACGTCCAGCCGTTCTCCTCCATCTGCGTATCGGCATAGACACCGCTCCTGGGCGGCATGTCGCCGAACCGTTGCGCGTAGTCCTCGTGGATGGCGGCGAGCATGGCGAGCGTCTCCTCATCCACACGGTCGCCGAGCAGGAGCGCAACGACAGCCATGCTGGCGACGGTCGTGCCGCACTGGCTCTCGGGGAAGAAGCCCTTCCCACGCTCGCCCCACTTCCGCCCGAAGTTCTCGGGACGGCCAAGCCCCTTCTGGGGCCGCACGCAGTCGGCCGGACCAGTGTCGTGCGTGAAGCAGAGATAACGCAGCGACTTGAGCGCGATCCCGAAGAGGTCCTCACGCGTTGCGCCAGCCGCTCGTTCGTCGAGATCGGGCGAACTGGCCGCGAGCGCGAACGCAAGCGCCCCCGAGATCGTCTCGATCCCGTACCAGTGGCAACCGCCCAGGAAGTGGCCGCAGTTCGGCCGACCCGGCCAGTCGTTGAAATACTCCAGCCCGACAGGAATCCACTTCTCCAGGACGCGCAGATACCGCCGACTCAGTTCGTTCTCCTGTGCCGGAAGAGCCGCCCTCCTTCGGTCCGTTACGCACTCAGGCACCATGGTTCGGTCCTCCAAACGCGCTCGTTTGCCGCAGGCAAATGCTCGCGGAGTCGAGCATCTCCGCTGCCACAATTGCCCGCAGGGGATGGCCAGAGCGATCCGCGAACACGCCCGCGCACCGTTCGCTCCGGTCGCGTTGCATCACGGCATTATAGCGCGGAGGATTGTCATGTGTACTGGTACGGGATACGGCCATGCAATGGCCGATTTACAGAGCCGCCGGTGCCCAAGGCCGGTAGGACGCTGGGGGTGTGTGCGAAAGTGCGCCAGTACCCGGCTGGAGGGGGAAACGTCAGAGCATGCTCACGGGGTCGACGTCCACAATGACCCGGAGCCGCTGGTCGGCAGAGAGGAAGGGCCGCAAGGTGCGAACGATATACCTGACCGCGCGGGCGGAGGGGGCCTTGTAGATCAGGTGCCAGCGATACCAGGTTCGCAGCCGCCCGATGGGCGCTGCTGCGGGGCCGAGTTGCTGCACGCCGTGGTTCCAGGCTGTTTCGCGCAGCGCTTCGGCGATCTGGCTGACCTTACGGTATGCTTTCTCCGCGCTCCTCGCTTCGCAGAGCACCCGAACGAGCCGCGTGTACGGCGGATAGGAAAGCTCCTGCCGAAGCTCGAGCTCGCGTTCGACGAACCCGTGGTAGTCGTGAGCGATGGCGAACTGGATCGAGTAGTGGCCCGGGCGGAAACACTGGACTATTACCTGGCCGGGGCGTTCGCCGCGTCCTGCGCGGCCCGCGACCTGGGAGATCAACTGGAAAGTGCGTTCGGCCGAGCGGAAGTCGGGGACATTCAGCAGAGCGTCTGCCGAGATCACTCCGACGACCGTGACGTGCGGGAAGTCGAGTCCCTTAGCGATCATCTGCGTGCCGACGAGTACGCGGATTTTGCGCTCGGCGAAGTCGCCGAGCACTTTCTCGTAGGCTTCGCGTGTCGTCATCGTGTCCGAGTCCATACGTGCGATGGGGAAGGCGCCAAACGCGTCCTCGATCGCCTCCTCGACGCGCTCGGTCCCGGCGCCGCGATTCCACAGCCGCCGGCCCTGGCAATCAGGGCACTTCTCCGGGACGGCGAAGTCCCGGTGGCAGTAGTGGCATTGCAGCCGCTGGGATTTCTTGTGCAGCGTGAGGGCGACGTCGCAGGTCGTGCACTTGAACGTGTAGCCGCACTGGAGGCACTGCACATACGGCGAGAAACCGCGTCGGTTCTGGAAAAGAATGACCTGTTCGCCGAGTCGGAGCGCGCGCCCGGCGGCCTCCTTGAGCGGCGTGGAGATAGGATGGTAGCCGCGCCGGCATTCGGCGGACATGTCAACGATGCTCACGCTCGGCATCGCCCGCTCCTCGATCCGCCGGGTCAGACAGACAAGGTCGTACTTGCCCGTCCGGGCGTTGTGGAAGCTTTCGAGCGACGGCGTCGCCGAGCCGAGCAGGACGACGATCCCCTCGAGCTCGCCACGCACAACGGCGAGGTCGCGGGCATGGTAGCGGGGGGAAGCATCCTGCTTGTAGGACGTTTCGTGCTCCTCGTCAACCACGATCAGGCCGGTCGCCGGCGTCGGAGCGAAGAGAGCGGATCGCGCCCCGACGATCACCTGCACCTCGCCGCGCCTGATGCTCTGCCACTGTGCGTGCCGCTGGCCCGGAGACAGCCGCGAGTGCAGCACAGCCAGCCGCTCGAAACGCGCCTTGAACCGAGCAATGGTCTGGGGCGTCAGCGAGATCTCGGGGACCAGCACAATCGCCTGCTTCCCGTTCTTCACCACTCTCTCGCAGGCACGAAGGTACAGTTCCGTCTTCCCGCTGCCCGTGACACCGTGGATGAGGATCGTTCGGAACGCTCCCTCGTCAATCCGCTTCTCGATGAGGGCGAGGGCTTCGCGCTGCTCCTCGGTCAGCTCCGGCGGCGCGGTCCGCGCGACCTCGACCGTGAAGGGGTCGGAAACCTCCCGCAGGACATACCGAATATAGCCCTGTTCAGCCGCCTTGTCAATCGTACAGATGGATACGCCGGCCGCCTGGGCCAGCTCGTAGGGCGTGAGCTCGCCCTGACCGAGCCGAAGCGTCTCGAGGATGCGAGCCTTGGCCTTTTCCCGGCGACGAATCCGGACTGCAAGGCCAGCCGCCTCGTCCGGCGGCATCGCCAACTCGACAATCCGCACGCGCCGCCCGTGCGCATCGTGTCTCACCGCTGCCGGAAGCACCGTCTCCAGCGCCTCGCCGAGACCCGCACAATAGTACTCCGCCATCCAACGCGCGAGCTTCAGGAGTCTCTCGTCAACCAGCGGTTCGGCGTCGACAACTTCGAGAATCTCCTTCACCTCGGCCACTTCCGGTCGCTCGACGAACCCGACGCAGTAGCCGACAAGTGTCAGGCTGCGAAACGGCACCTCGACCCGCTTGCCGACCGCGATCTCGCCTCGCAGTCGCTCCGGCACCGAATAATGGAAGGTCCTATGAAGCGGCAGGTTCAGAGCCACATCGGCAAATCGGCGTTCGTTTGTCGGTATCTCCGGCATGGCAACACACCCTTCGCTCACCCGCGGCCTCCCCCACCCCTCACTCGACGCGGACGGCGTGACCCGCTCGCGTGAAGACGTCCAGCTTCGCCGGGAGCGTATCGGGCGTCGGTGGGCTGCCGACGCTGAGCACATAGCGGCGTGGCCCAGCCGCCTTCACTTGTCTCTCGACTTCTCTGCAGATGTCGGCGTCCGCACCGCTCTCGATCAGCTTCACATCGGCATTCCCGAACAGGCAGACCTTGCCCCCGATCTCCTTGCGGATGCCGCCGATGTCAATCTCGAAGCCCTTCTTGGACTCCTCGAAACCGAGCGCGTCACAGGGAAGCTCAGCGAGGTGGCGCAGACGCCCCGTGACGTCGCCGCATATGTAGAAGACGACGCGGAAGCCGGCCCGTTTCAACTCCGCTAACAGCTCGCGCGTGTACGGGAAGCAGAATCGCACGTACTGCTTCTCGGAAATCAGATCGTTCGAGCTCAGACACTCCTCGACGAACATCGCATCCGCGCCGAACGCTTTCCAGAACGGGATATGGGCAACCTGGTTCTCGAGCAAAGCTCCGACGAGTCGCTCGAAAAGCGCTGGCTCCTCGACCATCGTCCTCATCATGCCCGTGAACCCGAGCGTCGCGTAGGTGTGCCAGAACGCGGTGCCCATGGCGAGCGCGGTCAATTGCGTCGCCTCTTTGCAGAAGCGCTGCGGGACGAGCGCGTAGTCGTCCTCGAGCAGCCGGTCGACCTGCGGAGGCGGGCCGCAGAGCTTCCGGACGTCATCCCTCGCAGTCAGGACGACCTCCCGATCCTGGCCGGACGTGAACGGCTGCTCGTACTTGTGGATCTCGCTTCGGGAGCCGTTCGGAGACTGCCAGAAGAGCCGGCCTCCTTCCCGCACGATCATGGAGCCTTCGACATCCCTCCGCCTTCCGCCGCCCGGCACCGCGATCCAGTCGTGTGCTTCGCGGAATACGGAGTAGAGCTCGCGATGGAAGGCGAGCTGGAACTCCACCCACCAGTCGTACGTGACCTTCCACGGGCCGCTCGCCGTCAGCTGCCAGCACTTGTCGAAGTACAGCTTCATTGACCTTCGTCTCAGGTAGATTCCGAGATAGAGCGGCGCGACAGGCACGGCGTCAATCGGCTCGCCCTCGAATGCGCGCAACATCCGCTCTTTGCCGGTCATCTCATCCTCGCCTCCGCGGGTCAGACCCGCACGTCGCTACGCCAGCTTCCGCACAGCCTTGACGCACTTCGTGATCGCGGGGACTGGGTTCTCCACATCGCCCTCGTACTCGAGGACCGCAGCCCCCTTGAAGTCAATCTTCTTGAGCGTTGCGATCAGCTTCTTGAGGTCCAGGTTCCCGCTGCCGACGATGACGTCCTCGGGCCGCCCGGCCCGGTCGAAGACAAAGTCCTTGATGTGCAGTCCGTAGAGACGATCAGCGAACATCTCGCACATGGCGACGGGGTCCTCGCGGGAGTCGAGCGCCCAAGCCGTATCAATGTGGAGGCCGATCCGCTTGCTCGTGTTGGCGAAGACATAGCGGAGCATCTCCGCCGAGCCGAGCCAGTGCCGCGCACCGTGATTGTGAATCCCGAGATAGACGTCGTACTTGTCCGCAAGTCGCTCCGCCGTCCGGTAGCACTTCGGTGTCGTCGAGAGATTGAAGCTCACGCTCATCAACTTGCAGCCGGCCAGCTTGCAGAACTCGAAGTACTTCTCCTCTTTCTTCTTGTCGTTCGCGAAGCCCTGCACACCGATGGCCACGATCTTGATACCGTTCCGCTTGTAGGTCTCGATGACCGGCTCGAACTGGCTCACGTCCTGGAAGTCAATGTGGACGCCGCACAATTCGAGAGCTGAGAGTCCGCACTTCTTGACGAGCTGTGCAACCTGCTCGTTGTCCTTGAACCCGCGGAAGCAGTAGCTCTGAACGCCCAATTCCTTCGATAGATTGACCATTCACCCCTCCTTTCATGGATGCGGTCCCCTAAATCATATCACTCCGTGGGAAAGAGGCAACTCAGTCTGCGGGGTGGGGTGCACGAACAGTCTTGCGGAGCGAGCCCGCTCGCGCGCACGGACCATCCGGCCCCCTACCTGCGGGAGGCCGACGGAGAGGGGATCGTTCCTCCGAACCCAGCACTTGGCCCGGAGCGGGCCGGCGTACTGGGCTATTGACGCCCGTCCCTGCGGGACTGGTGCAAGAACCCGCGGAGGCCGGGCAACAGTCCTTCCGGACTCATCCGCGGGCGTTCGTGCAGCCGCATCTGCCCTCCGGTCCCGGCTCGTGATTTGACCGTGTACACCCGAACGGGTCTAATCAGAGGACCCGACGAAAGTGCGGTAAGTCTATGCCATCCATCGTCGTGCTCGCCGTTGTCGCCTCGGTGGTCGTCTGGCTCATGGTCCGTCCGGGGCAACGGTAGATGCACGGAGTAAAACCACCGACTGCTCCGCACTCTCTGACAACTGGCGATCATATTTCCCGGAGGGTTCTTGAATGACAGATCAGGTTGGTGCAATCCTCGATGAAGGTCCGAGCGACTGGCAGATAGTTCAGCAGGACACGCGCGGCCTCGCGGATATCGCTCTTCGGGGCCGGTGGGCGGGTGTACCGAAAGGGCGAGTGCAGGTGCGACTTGTCTTCGAGGACACCGGCGTCGCGGTGACACACTCGCTCGACTGGCAAGACGCGGTGACAGCACCGGACGGGACGTGGTCCGCAACGCTGAAGGACATCCCGGCCGGTGGGCTGTACCGTCTCGAGACACGCTTCAACCCAGACGGCAACGTGGCCGGCGAATGGTCGCCGCGCGGCGATATGCGGCACTTTCTCGGCGTCGGCGACCTTTGGGTCATCGCGGGGCAGAGCAACTCGGCCGGCTATGGCCGCGGGCCTGTCTACGACCCGCCCGAACTCGGTGTACATCTCTTCCGCAATAGCATGGAGTGGGCGCTCGCAACCCAGCCGATGAACGAGTCAACGAATACGAAGCACCCCGTCAACCGCGAGGCGGCTAACTCGGGCCATGCGCCCTACCTGCACTTCGGCCGATTGCTCAAGCACGCACTGAATCACCCGATCGGCCTCGTCCAGACCTCGCTCGGCGGCTCGCCGCTCTGCGCCTGGAACCCCACCGAGCCGGGCGACGCCGTGCTCTTCAAAAACATGGTGCACTGCGTCGAGCGAGCCGGCGGCAGCGTCCGCGGCATCCTTTGGTACCAGGGGTGTAGCGATACCTGCAACGACGAGACAGCCGCCTCGTACGCGCAGCGCTTCGTCAACGCGGTCGGCGCATGGCGCCAGGCGTTGCGGAACCCCTCGCTTCCTGTGCTCACCGTCCAGATCAACCGTGTCTATCAGCCGCCGGACGAGGGGGTGAATCGCCGCTGGTCGCAGGTGCGCGAGTGCCAGCGACAGGTGCCGAAGAAGCTCGAAGGGATCGTCGTCGTTCCGACCCTCGACCTTCCGCTCTCCGACGGAATCCATATCAGCCCGGCGGGCAACATGCTCCTGGCAGAGCGGCTCGCCCGCGCTGCACTCGGCGCCGTCTACGGCCGCCCCGTGGACTACCTCGCACCCGACATTCGATCGGCCAGGAGAATGGCCGACGGCCGCACGGTCGAGCTCACGTTCGCCCCGGTGACGAGCCGCATAGATACGATAGATCCGTCCGCCCACTCGTTCAAGGTCGAGGACGATGCGGGCGACCTGCCGATCGAGAAGGTGGTCTACACAGGCAGCGATAGAGTTCGACTCGTCCTCGCCCGCCCCATCTACGGGAGGGGGGGCGTCCACGGCGGCTTCGGCCACAACCCGGCGATCGTCCCGATGGACATGGAGCGCTTCGTCCCGATCCTCGGCTTCTACCGGTTCCCGATCGAGTAGAGCCCGTACCGCCCATGACCGGCCGCTGCGGCGTCCGTGCCGCGGATCAGCTCTTCGGCACGGTACCGCTCGGGCCGTCCGCGGCAGGTCGTTCCTTCCGATCTCGGCTACCGACGGATTCCTCAGGTCCGGCGGGACCGCTTCGCCGCGAGGATGAGAGCTGTCTGCGAGGACATGACGAGCAGGCCGAAGGTGCTCAGGAAGAGGAAAGGATCTATCAAGCAGCCCGAGACCTCGGCTATGGCACCGCCGACCGCCGGGCCGAAGAACGAGCCGCCGCCCACGATTGCCTCATGGATGCCGGCCTTCCGCCCGATCCGCCCACCCTTGACACTGTGAAAGAGGCTGGCATAGTACGCACCCCCGAACCCGATCCCGACGAGTGCCGCCCCGCCCACGAAGGCGATCTTCGACAGCCCGAACGCGATCAACAGCCCGCCGGCGACCCCGACGAACTCGACGGCGAAGAGCCACCGGAAGCGATCGTGCCAGAGGCTCGTGACGCCGAGCGTCAGAAAGACAGCGAACTGTGCGATGCGCATGGCAAAGAACATGATGCCGACCTCCGTCCCTGTGCACTGGATGTTGAGGGCCAGCTTCGGGAGAAGTCCGAGGACGATCGCAGCGGCGGCGTTGAAGGCGAAGCTGCCGATCCAACTGGCCCAAAGCAGCGGGTCCGGCGGCTCCGGACCCGGCGGCTCGGCCGCGTGGACTTCCCCGTGAACCTCCGCGTCACGCTGCGAGACCAGCCCCACACAGACCAGCCCGACTGCCGCGGCAACGAGGAACGGAATCCGTTCGCCGAGGTCCGAAAGCGCACCGGCCGCAAAGCTCGCAAACGCAGCCGACGAGCACCAGCAGAGATTGAAGTTCCGTATTCGCCTCTGGCGCGTCAAGCCCGTGACCCCGTGCGTCAGGCGCACCTCGATCGCAGGCCAGAAGGCCCCGCCCGCCAAGGCGTTCAACGACGCACAGACATAGAGCTGGTACAAATGACCGGCCAGAAAGAAGCCGACATAGGAGACCGTGCCGCAGAGCGTCGCGCCGACGAGGATCAGTCTCCGATCCACGCGTTCGCACAGCCGCCCGAAGAAGACCGAGGCCACGACGTAGATCAACGAGCCGATCGAGACGAGCGCCCCCACCGCGAGCGAGCCCGCGCGGAACGTCCGCTCCGCCAGCAACACCATGGCCGTATAGGCAGCCATCATCGTGAAGTCCATGCCCAGCACGGTCAGGTAGGCTCTCAGCATAGCGGAATCCGTCCGGCCCCGTCGGGGTGATCAGTCGAGGTACGCGGCGCCCGCCTCGACACAACTCGATGCCTGGCCACCGCGAGATGGCAACTCCCGCTCACCCGAAGGATGGGAGCCACTCTGCCTGCAGGCAGAGGAGTTCCTCGAGGATCCTTTCTGCGGCATAAGCGGAAGGGACGACGGGATCGGCGAGCAGCGCTTGCAGAGCCAGCTCACGCGATCCCTTCACTGCGGCGTCAACGGCAAGCTTCTGGACGCGGATTTCGCGCTCGCACAGCGCGGCGATCCCTTCGGGTAGGTCTCCGATCACCTGGCCGCGAATCTCGCCATCCACGACAAACGGCACCTCGACCACGGCGTCCTGGCTCAGGTTGCGGATGTAGCCTTTGTTCGGAAGGTTCCCAGCGAGGTAGGTGCCCTTCTTCCCAGTCACGAGGTCGCGGATGATGTCCACCGCAACCTCGCCCGAGCGCGAGGCAAGAAACTCGGCGCTCGGCCGCTTCCCGCACGCGACGTCCCGAATCCGTGCGGCGAGTTGGTCGCGGTAACTCCGCGCGGCTGCGAAGTCGTAGCCACCGATGCCGATGAACTCCCACGCATAGGGCAGGTACTCGCCGATATGGTTATCGCCCGGAGAGGGATAGTAACCCAGCGCGCCGAACATGAAACGGCTGAGGGGCTGGAAGTTCGGATCGTAGGTCTCGAGCCGCTCGCGAAGCTCTGGATACAGGTCGCGGCCCTTGTGGGAGAGCTCGAGTATCCAGGTGAAATGGTTGATGCCTGCAGCGAGGACGTCGAGTTCTTCGTGGGGCAGACCGAGGACATGAGCGAGGCATCGCCGTTCGCCCCAGATGCCGTGGCAGAGGCCGATCGTCCGCACGTTCGTGTAACGCGTGACGCCGAGACAGACGCGGCTCTCGGGGTTACTGAAGTTGATGAGCAGCGCCTTCGGGCAGATCGCCTCGATGTCGCGAGCGATCTCGATGAGCCGGGGGACGCTCCGCAGGGTATGGAATAGCCCACCGGGGCCGCCGTTTTCTCCCAGAACGTGCTTGACGCCGTATTTGAGCGGCACTTTGAAGTCCAATTCCCAGAGCTCCTCGCGTCGCACGGCGATCGAGGTGATGACGAAGTCGGCGCCCTGGAGAGCTGCCCGCCGATCCGTCGTCGCTGTGATCGTGTACGGCACCTGGGCATCCGCCGATAGCTTCTTCGCAAACGCCTCCATCGTAGCGAGCGTGTCCGGGACGACGTCGACAAGCCAGAGCTGGCTTCCGGCAAGTTCCGGCGTGAGGACGAAATCGGCGATCGTGCGGGAGCCGAAAGAAGCCGAGCCGGCTCCGATCAGGACAATCTTACCCATCCTCGAAGAGCCCTCCTTCGTGCGGAGCCGCAGGTTTCTTCTCGCCCAGGTGCTGGTAGGCAAGCTCCGTCGCCTGGCGGCCTTGCTTGGTCCGCTGGATGAAGCCGATCTTGAGGAGAAACGGCTCGACAACATCCTCCAGCGTATCACGTTCCTCGTTGAGCGTCGCGGCGAGCGTGTCGATTCCGACCGGGCCGCCGGCGTAGTAACGGATCATTGCGGAGAGGTACTGCCTGTCGAGGTCCGTCAGGCCGAGGTCATCCACCCCTTCCATCTGCAGCGCGTCGAGAGCGGTCCGGACATCGGCCTTCCCCGAGGCCTTCACCGACGCATAGTCCCGCACCCAACGGAGCAGGCGGTTGGCGACGCGGGGAGTCCCGCGGCTCCGCCGTGCGATCTGCATTACGGCGTCCTGCGAGATTTCCAATCCGAGGATCCTCGCCGAACGCTCCAGGATCAGGGCCAGGTCCTCCGGCGGGTAGAAGTCCACATGGTGGAAGTTGCCGAAGCGGTCCCGCAGCGGCTTCGAGACGAGCCCCATCCGCGTGGTCGCTCCGAGCAGGGTAAACGGTTTGACATTGATCTGCATCGAGCTGGCGTAGGTCCCCTTGTCGAGGGTGAAGGTAACCTTGAAGTCTTCCATCGCAGGATAGATGTACTCCTCGACGGCAGCGGGGAGGCGGTGTATCTCGTCAATGAAGAGGACGTCGCGTCGTTCGAGCTTGGTGAGCACGCCCAGCAGGTCGCCTGGGCGGGTGAGCGAGGGACCGGAGCTTACGTGGAGCTTCGTACCGAGCTCGTTGGCGATCACGTTGGCAAGCGTAGTCTTGCCGAGGCCGGGCGGGCCGTGAAAGAGCGCATGGGGAAACGGTTCACCCCGGCTGCGGCTGGCCAGGAGACTGATCCGAAGCCGCTCGACGATCTGCCGCTGGCCGATCACCTCATCGAGCGTCCGGGGACGCAGGCTCCAGTTGAAGTCCTCCTCCTCTTTCGAGAGGCTGTGGGGGGAGATGATTCGCCTTCTCGCCTCGCTCATGTCCCCGTGATTATAGTCGCAACCGCCGGGAGGTTCAAGGACTGGAAGTTAGCACGCCGCCGTCTGTATTTTGCCGGGACATGGTATCCAGCTTGAAGGACGATCGCGGTGGCGATACGGTCGAGCTCGACTGGAGGAAAAAGCACGAATTCGTCAGGTACATCCACCCCCAGCTCTCTGAGTTTTTCCATCGGTGTCAGCCCGTTCATCCCCACCCCATAGTGAGGTCTGTAAAGGTCGTAGAATACTTGCCACTGGAAAGCATTGTCGAGATACTCCTCCGTATTCCGGCTCGCCAACAGCGGTGGCTTATAGAACTCTCCGTCATCTGTCCGATGCGACCGTCCCACTCTTCCGTTGTATCCTATGCTCTGGCTCAACAGTCTACCAAGTCGCCACCTGCCCT
>Ga0272448_1007008_pt1 | contig 12020 bp, 11 predicted proteins | sample YNPCB0191_FD_202220 | JGI IMG/M metagenome (GOLD analysis project Ga0272448, IMG submission 202220) | Hot spring sediment microbial communities from Yellowstone National Park, WY, United States - YNP-CB-019-1 | ecosystem: Environmental > Aquatic > Thermal springs > Hot (42-90C) > Sediment... | reverse complement strand
CGCATCCTCATCTAAACAGCAAGGAATCTCAATGGACGATCAACACATTGCCTACGAAAAGTTGATCGCTTTCGCTGCCGGCGAACTAGAGGGAGCTGAAACCCGCGGCGTTGCCATCCACATCGCAATTTGTCCGAGTTGCGCCAAGACGGTTTCGCGTTTCCAGACGATCGCTTCTTTAATGCGCACGGACGACAGCCACGTCCCCCCGCCCGCGTTGATCGCCAAAGCGCAAGCGATTTTCTCGCGGCGGCAAGCGATGGCACGTGGCGCTCGGAGGCGCATTGGCGCGATTCGGTTTTTTCCCTCCGTGAGACGGTTTTCGATGGCAGCGCTGATCGTACTGCTCGTCCTCTCCAATCTGGTTGTCTGCACGTACGTAAGCAACGCAGCGGTCGCTTCCCAGGATGCCATCCCCGGCGATTCCCTCTATTCGCTGAAACTCACCATTGAGGCGATCGAGCTCGCCGCCTCATTCAGCACCGAAGGCAAACTCGACCGGCACATCGCCTTCGCTGGCTATCGACTGAACGAAACAGGAATGCTCATCACAATCAACCGCGTGGCGGAAATTCCCGGCACCCTGGCTGCCTTTGAAAACCAAGTCGACCAAGCCGCGATCACGTTTCAGATTTTGGTGAAAGAAAATTATGCCCGCGCCCAAGCAATAGGACCCCGCATCGAGTCCACTCTTTCGCAGTACTCTGCGACTTTGAGCAACTTGCGCGCTATTGCACCCGACTCGGTAAAACTTGATTTTGGACACGCCATTGCACTTGTCGCGACACAGGAATCGACCATCCACCAACAGTACCAGGCGCCTGCGCCAACTCCATCGCAAACGCCGGCGGCTTCCCTTACCGCCGCTTCCCAACCCTCGGCCACCCGATCAGCCCGTCCATCACCCACGCGCGCAGCGGCGCCACTTGTCAGCGACACTCCGGGGCCGGTGCCTAACAACACGCCCGCACCGGTACCCAGCAACACATCGGCACCGGTACCCACCGGGACACCAGTGCCGGTACTCACCAAAACGCCAATGCCAACGCCTAGCAATACGGCGACACCTGTCCCGACCTGGACATCTTCTCCAACCCCGCGCGATACCAAGATTCCACCTGGGCAGACCAAGACTCCCAACCCACCTGGCAAAACAAACATCCCGGATTCACAGAAGAATCAGCACTGAGACTCTGACTGCCCCATCCGCAAACCAGCCAACGAGAGACTACACACGCTCGTTGAAATGACATCGGACTCATTGGCAATCACCAGGTTCGTCGGGTACGCTCACGGCAAGGTCGGTTCGTAGTCAGACATGCAGCGAAGCGGAGTTCGGAGCAGACCGGCGCATCCTTCGTTTGCCTTTTACACGACAAAAAACGCCTGCCGCCGACGCGCCATGGCATGTCGGCGGCAGGTGTTTTTTCCTGCGTCCCTTTGAACCCCGCGTTCCTCAGGATAAACTCCGCGGAGGGGCTCGCACTCGTTATCCGCGGCTACAACATTCCATCGGCGGTGATGATCGCTTCCGCGATCTCGCCCAGCTTTTTGTTCTCGTTCTGACTGCGCCGCTGCATCCGGCGGAACGCTTCTTCTTCCGTCAGATTCAACCGCCGCATCAGAATGCCTTTCGCGCGCTCAACCAATTTGCGCGTCTCGAGTGCCTCGCGCAAGTCGTCCACCTCGTGGTGCAGCGCTTGAAACTCCTTGAACCGCGATACCGCAAGCGCGATCGCCGGCAACAGGTCTTGTTCCGAGACCGGCTTCATCAGGTACGCGGCGACGTTCGCGCTGGCGGCGCGCTCGGCGAGTTCTTTTTCGCTGAAGGCGGTCAGCAGGATGATCGGGATGGGACGCTCTTGCGTGATCGTCTGCGCGGCTTCGATCCCATCCATCTCTGGCATCTTGATGTCGAGAATCGCCAGGTCTGGCTTGAGTTCACGCGCGAGCGCGACGGCTTCTTTGCCGTTCGTCGCCTCGGCGACCACCTTGTGTCCAATCGCCTCCAACTGTCCTTTCAGACTCATCACGCGCAGGCTCTCGTCGTCGGCTACTAGTACACGTAGTGATTCCATTTTTAGCACCCTCCCTTTTATCCCGTGACGCCTCGACCAAAATGCACCCAGGCGATCGTCCCCGCCGGAAGACGCGTCATTCCGATTTTGCCGCGCAGGTCTTTTTCGACCAACGTGCGCGCAATTTGCAGTCCCAGCCCCGGCGCAGCCGCCAGATCGAATTCAGGTGGTAAGCCGCTGCCATTGTCCTGCACGCGCATCCACACATCTTCCGCGTCTCCGTCGAGCACGATATCGATGTGCCCTTCCGTCCGATCGCGAAAGCCGTGTTCGATCGCGTTGCTGACCAGCTCGTTGAGCACCAGCGCGAACGCGGTCGCTTGCTTCGACGTGAGGAAGATGCTGGGACCGTCCACGTCGATGTCGATGTGCTGGTCCGGGCGCACCATGCTCCGCCGCGCCGTATCGCTCACGAGCCGCGCCAATTCAGTGATGTCCGTCGCGCCGACCTGCTCGGCGGAAAGAATTTCGTGCGACGCGGCGATGCTCTTGATGCGCGTGATCGAGTCACGCAGGCTTTCCTGCACTTCCGGGCGCGGGTTGCGCGACATTTCCAGCGTGAGCAGGTCGGCGACCGTTTGCAAATTATTCTTGATGCGATGGTGCATCTCCTGCATCATCGCGTTTAATGTATCGGCCTTGCCTTCGGCGCGCTCGCGTTTGGCGATCTCGCGCGCGACCCAGTGCAGCGTGACCCAGGTGAACGCAGGACCGGCGATGCCAAAGATGATCGTCTCCGAAGCAAACAACACCGGGTGAACCGAGTTTTCAAAGATCAGGTGCGTCGTCACTTCGTAGAACATGATCGTCGCCAGAAGGAGGAGCGGGATCACCTGCTGCAGCGCAAAGACCCGCTGAGACAGCAGCGGCTCCTGGCGCGGCGCTTCGTCGGACTGGGGCGCACCCAGCGACACCAGTTCCGTCGATTCTGGTGCGGGCGTCGCGACGTTGGGCGCGGCGCGTTCGACCACGTGAGCCGACTTGACGCTCATCAAATCATCCTGCGTTTGGTGCCGCACCTGGGACAAAACAAATCTTCCGATCCTAGACCGTAACCGCATTGCGTGCAAAACGCGGCAACGTTAGCCGATGAGGCGCGCTCGGCGCTGCGGCGCGCCCGATTGCGCGCCCCGGTTCGCACGGAAACTGGTTCGCGCGCGTTCTGTCGAAGAAGGAAGAAACCGAGAACGGCGACGAGTCCGAGCACGACGAGCGCGGCGAGAACATAGAGAGTGCTCAATGAGCTCGACGTCGCGGCGGGCACAGACGACGGCGCGGCGGGCGGCGCGGTGATCACCGACGGATTCGGATCGCTCTTGGTGTACTTGATCTGCGCGCGGATCGTCTGTCCCGCCGCGAGCGCCGGAAATTGAAGCGTGTAATACTTGAAACCATCGCCGCCATCGCGCGTCGCCTGCGGGGCAGGAGTAATCGAAAAGTTCGTCGCCTTGAGCGGCTGCTGAACTTCGAGGGTCACCTGGTCAGCCGGCGCGGCGGCTTGGTACACAAAATCCATCGTCTTGTCCGGCGAACCGCGCAGCAGATCGTCATAGTACTCGACGTGATAGTCCGCCGTGTTGGTTGTAAAGGTCACGCGCGTGTATCCGCCGCCCGCATCGGTCGATTGCGACGGCTGTTCCGGCGCAAAAGTGCCGTCTGGATTTGCAAACGTCGTGACTTGAAGTTTCGCACTCGACGGAATCAACACTGCAACCGGACGCGGCAGATTCGTCGCGTCTGCCAGCGTGCCGTCAATCATAACGAGCACCGTCGGCTGATCGTGTTCCGGCCAAACGGAGACTTGGAGTTTGGCAAGCCGATTGGGATCCTGCGCCAGCGCGCGCGGCGCTAGAGTCCAGAGCGAGAACGCAACCATCGCGCAAAAAAATATCATTCGCCTTTTCATCGCGAACCTCAGGACCGGTATCCAGTGTTCAGTCATCAGCCGCCCGTCGCCAGGCGCCTCAAGAAAAATATAACAGTGCCAAGTCCAAGTCCAGTCCAAGGGCGGTCAAAAAGTGGTTAGCGGTTGGTGATCAGTGAGAAATGCTCACTCACCACCACCCGCCGGCCACTCGCGCGCGCGAACTCGCTCCGAGATGCCCCGCGTCAGTGCGAACGCGCGCTCGGCGGCGCCGACGGAAAGCGTGCCGAGACCGCATGCCGGCGTAATCAGCGCGCGCTCGTACAGCAGATCACGGTCGATGCCTTTTTTGACGAGCAAGCCAATAGCGGCGTCGAGCCGCGCGACCAGCGAGTCCACCGTCTCACGCGCGATGTGCTCTTCCACCGTCGGCACGATGCCCCAGGCGAGCACGCCGCCACGATCCAAAAAGTGTCTCACGTGGTCCGCGAACAAAGCCAGGTTCTCCGCATAGTTGTACGCATCGAACGAGATCACGTGGACGGACGTTTCGAGTAGGAGCGACCAGTCGGTGTTGCCGCAGCAGTGCGTGCCCTTGAGACCTTGCAGCGCGGAGAACACTTCTTCGAGGTCGCGGATCACCTCGTCGCGATTCAGCGCCACGACGGACGCACCGATCAGCGCGAGCGACGGCTCATCGACGAAAATGATCGTGGGTCGGGGTGATGCGTGAAGCGCCCCGACGTCAGTCAGGAATTTCTCCTGCCACTGTGCCTTGCGCGCCAAATGCTTGACCAACACGTCACGCAGCGTGTCATCGTACAGCATAGGGCGCAGATTCTGATCGACCACTTTCAAACCGAAACTGATGGGACCGGTCACCTGCCCTTTGAGCCACTTGGCATCACGCAACGCGGCGCGATAGTCGCGCAACGCATACAGCCCAGCCGCATAGTCGCGGCTGACCGCGAAGAGATCCGGGTCGTTTTCGAGATAACGCGCGTAGAACGCCTCCGCGCCCGCGAGTGTTTCGTCGTCGATCACCGCGCCGATCCATTCGTGCGCCAAATCGATTTTCACGCCGACCAGGTCTTCGCTGAACTGCGCGTACATATTCTCGCGGAAATCACGGCGCGACAACTGCGGCCAGAATGGAATCGCCGGGAACGTGGATAGGATCAGATCCAGGGCAGCTCGCGGATCGGGATGTGGCAGACTGCCGATGCCGGTGGCAAGCGCGCGCGGAGCAAAGAGTGTCATCGCAACCTTTCCAAACCAAGCTGAGTTTATTTTAGCACCGACGCGACGAAAAGCCAAAAACGTTCGCAAGATCGATCACCCGGCACATGCCGATGCGCGCAAGCGCCGGAGGATGTTCCGATTCCGTCTCTCGCGTTGCGTTAGGAGTTGAACATGACAATCAAAAAGTAAAAGCCAAAGATCACCAAGGCGATGCCGTACGCGCGTTCGAGCACGGACGTCTTTGCCCAGATGGCTACGCGTGCGCCCAAGTACGACAACGGAATCGATCCGACCGCAAGCGCCAAGACCAGCCACCAATCGATATGCCCCAGATACCAGTGCACCAGCGTGCCGGGGAGGGCAAGCAGAGCGGACACGACGAGCGAATCCACAAACGATTCTTTCAAGTCCAGGTGCAGGTATTGCACAAAGAGAGGCGCAAAGAGAATCCCTCCGCTGTTCGCCAGCAATCCCGAAACGAAACCCACACCGGTCCCCACCACAATCGCACGGATAACGCGCGCCCGCCCTCGCACGGGCGGGCGCGGATGTTCGGTCGTCGGATTGATCAGAAACGTCGAGCCGACAAATCCCACAAACACGGCCGTCGCGAGCATCAGCGTTTTGCCGCCAAAGAATTCGGTGAGCATCGATCCGATAACTGTAAACACGATGCCGAACGCACTCGTCCACAGAATCACATCGCGACTCAGCCAGTGTTGTTTGCGATAGGCGTACAAAGCCGCCAGCGTCGTCGGAATCGTCGCCGGCAGAGGTGTCGCGAGCGCGAGAAGCGAAGGGATACCGACAAAGGCATGCAGAATCGGAGTCGTCACGGCGCTGCCTCCCTTGCCGAACAGGCCGGACAGAAAGCCCACCAGCGCGCCCACAAGGAAAGACTCCAGGAATTTGGTGGGCGGAATGAACATACGTGTTTCTCCACAGAACAGAATTTGGCCAGCGCATTATCGTCCATTTGACACTTTGATGCAATAAATGCGCCCAGCGCCGGAACACGAATCGAGGCGCGTCGCTCGTCAGCGACCAGAGATTGCCGGGCGGAGTCGCAGGAGGACCCTGGAATCATCGCGGACGATTCGATGCCTGTTGTCACGCGGGGTCGCGTTCTCGGAATGACCCGTGCCCGGGTCGCTCCATGTTTTTTGGCGCGGACTTAGACAAAGGTTGCACTAGATTTTGACCGCATTTTGACCGCTTGATGCTATTCTAAATTGGAAATTTGCCGTTTTCATGACGATGGTTTACAATCGTTGCAATCGAACACTGAAGGAGGAGCCAAGGATGGCTATCAAGATCAAGTACCCCGTACCGAGCGACATCGACATCGCTCAAGCCGCGAAACTCAAACCGATTCTCCAAGTCGCGGAAGAAGTCGGCTTGAAAGAAAAGGAGTTGGAACTCTTCGGACCGTACAAAGCCAAGGTCCACCTCGATGTACGCGACCGCCTCAAGAGACGCAAGAACGGCAAGTATATTGACGTGACCGCGATTACACCCACGCCGCTCGGCGAAGGCAAAACGACGACGACGGTGGGTCTTTCCCAAGCGCTCGGCGCACACCTGAAGCAAAGTGTCTTTACCTGCATCCGCCAACCCTCGATGGGGCCAACCTTCGGCATCAAAGGCGGCGCCGCCGGCGGAGGGTATTCGCAGATCGTCCCGATGGAAGATTTCAATCTGCATCTGACCGGTGACATTCACGCGATCACCGCCGCGAACAACTTGCTTGCGGCGGCGATCGACGCGCGGATGCTCCACGAGCGCGCCATCACGGACGATGACAAGCTCGCGGCGGCGCTGTGCCCCGACGGTACGTTCGCCCCCTCGATCCAGAGACGCGCCAAACGCCTGGGTATCCAAGCCACCAAACTCGCCGACCTTAACGCCGAAGACAAACGCCGCCTGTTCCGCCTCGACATCAATCCGGACAGCATCACCTGGCAACGCGTCGTGGACATCAACGATCGCTTGTTGCGCAAGATTCAGATCGGTCTGGGCGAAGAGGAAAAGGGCAACGAGCGCATCACCGGCTTTGACATTACCGTCGCGAGCGAAGTGATGGCGATCCTTGCGCTGACGACGAGCATCGAAGACATGCGCGAGCGGTTCAGCCGCATCGTCATTGGCACGAATCACCAGGGCGATGCGATCACCGCAGAAGACCTGGGGGTCGCCGGCGCGATGACCGTCCTGATGAAGGATGCGCTGATGCCGAACCTGCTGCAAACGCTCGAAGGGACGCCGGCATTCGTACACGCCGGTCCCTTCGCGAACATCGCGCACGGCAATTCATCCATCGTCGCGGATCAGATCGCGCTGAAACTCGCGGATTACGTGGTCACGGAATCCGGCTTTGGCGCGGACATCGGTATGGAAAAATTCCTGGACATCAAATGCCGCTACTCGGGCTTGATTCCGAATGTCGTCGTCATCGTCGCGACCGTACGCGCCCTCAAGATGCACGGTGGCGGACCCAAGGTCGTCGCGGGGCGCCCGCTCGATAAAGCGTACACGGAAGAAAACCTTGCATTGCTGGAAAAGGGTGCGGGCAACCTGGTAAAGCACATCCAGAACGCCAAATTGTTCGGCTTGCCCGTCGTCGTCGCCGTCAATTCGTTCAAGTACGACACCGAGGCGGAAATCAAATTGGTGCAGCAGATCGCCGAACAAGCCGGCGCGGAAGGCGCGTTCAAATGTACACACTGGATGAATGGCGGCAAGGGCGCGCTCGAACTCGCCGAAGCCGTGATGGGCGCGGCGAAAAAGAGCAATCACTTTGAGTTCCTTTACCCGCTCGACATGCCGATCAAACAAAAGATCGAAACGATCGCGACCAAGATTTACGGCGCGGCGGGGATCGATTATTCCCCCGAAGCCGAAGCCAAGATCGAACTCTACACTAAACTCGGCTTTGACAAATTGCCGATCAACATGGCAAAGACCCATCTGAGTTTCACCGCCGACGCGAGCATCAAAGGCGCGCCCACGGGCTTTCGCTTGCCGGTGCGCGATATTCGCGCCTCGGTGGGCGCGGGCTTTTTGTATCCGTTGATCGGCACGATGCGCACCATGCCGGGCTTGCCTTCGCGCCCCGTGTTCTTTGATGTCGACCTCGACTTGAAGACCGGCAAGGTGGTTGGACTGTTCTAGCAAGGCGTAAGACAACAGACAACAGACCAAAAATCTGTTGCCTGTTGTCTGGAATCTGGAATCTAGATGCGGATTCTCGCTGTCGTTTCCGGCGAATTTGGGCGAAGGTTCGCCCACAACGTGCGCGAGTACGGTCCCAAAACCTGGACGGTGCAGGAATGGACCGCGCCCTCGCATTTTCCAATTGTCATCGATGAACCGCGCGATTTCCTGCCCGCCTCGCTGCCACCCGCTGACTTGATCCTCGCCGCCGGCGAGCATCCGGGTATTGCGGAACTCCTCCCGGACATCGCCAAGATGACCGGAGCGAAAGCGATGATCGCGCCCGTCGATCGGGTCGAGTGGATGCCGAAAGGATTGATGAATCAACTGCGCGGATGGATGAAGGAGGTTGGCGTCGAGTCCGTTTTCCCTAAACCCTTTTGCTCCCTGACTCGCAACAGCTACAGCCTGCGTGGGCAGCGCATCGAATACCACAACACTCTCATTTCGGAATTCGCACATTATTTCGGAAACCCCAGCGTCAAGGTCTCCGTGGACGAAAAGACCGGCACAATTGCCAGCGTTCGAGTCGAACGCGACGCCACTTGCGGCTGCATGCGCTTTGTCGCCCAGGGCATGGTCGGCGTCCGAGTCGACGACGCTGAATATCAGGCGGGGATGCTCCACCATCATTATCCCTGCCTCGCCTCGATGGGCATCGACCCAGATTACAACGATACGTTGCTACACGTCAGCGGCAACACCTTCAAAGAAGCATTCGCCGCAGAAATCAAACCGTACAAACAAGTCTTGTATTTTCAGCCCGATGGGTTCGTCGAAAAGCCGATCGCAGATAGCCCGGCGCAAAATCCAATCAGCCCTCAGCCATAAGCCATTTGCCATTCGCCATCTGCAATTTCGAAGGAGAGGATACCGATGAAGAAAATTACGCTGACCATCCCCGCGATGTACGCCGATCACCACGTCACGCGCGTCAAGAATTTGCTCAGCCCCATCGCCGGCGTGGAGAACGTCACCGCCAGTGCCGCGTTCAAAGAGGTCGTGGTCGAGTTCGACGAGAACAAGACGTCCCAGGACGCGCTCGTCCAAGCGCTGACCGACGCGGGCTATGCGCCCGGTCAGGAAGAGGTGGTGGAGACAAGCCCCTTTGCCACACCGGACGCGGCGTGGGAAAAACTCGGCGTCCGCGTGACCGAGACCAACCAAGTCGACCTGCAATTGTCCGGCGAGTTCAGAAAATACTAGACACGGGGCGAGGAGCGAAGACCCGCACACACTTCGCCCCCTGCCTCTCGCAATTCTTCAGAGGAGGAGAGCATGGCAAAAGAACCAGCCCCTAAACTTCAGACGATCGATCCCGCTGCCGCGGAAATGATAAAGCGCGCCGACGAACTCGGATATTCCACCGCGTTCAGCCGCGCCGCGAAGATGGCGCCCTGCCCCATCGGCGCGGAAGGCGCGTGCTGCAGCGTCTGCGATATGGGTCCCTGCCGGCTCGTGCCGACGAAAGCGAACCCGGACCCGGTCGGCATCTGCGGCGCGACACGCGCGACGGTCGCCGCGCGCAACATGGCGCGCCACATCGCCGCTGGCGCCGCCGCGCACAGCGATCACGGACGCGATATGGCGTTCACGCTCCTCGCGGTCGCCGAAGATGAAGCACAGGGCTATGAACTGCGCGACCAGGCGAAGCTGCAAACCATCGCCAAATATTTCGGCATCAAGACGGACGGCAAAGATGCAAAGCAAATTGCCGCCGAAGTGGGTCGCGCGTCCCTGGCAGAGTACGGCAATCAAAAAGGCGAAATCAAATACTTGAGGCGCGCGCCGAAAAAGCGCGTCGAGCTCTGGCGCAACCTGGGCTTGATGCCGCGCGGCGTCGACCGCGAGGTTGTCGATATTCTCCACCGCACACATATGGGCGACGACCAGGACGCGGAGCACATTCTGCTCGGCGCGCTGCGCTGCGCGCTCTCGGACGGCTGGGGCGGCTCGATGATGGCGACCGACATTTCGGATGTGCTCTTCGGCACACCGTCGCCGCTGGTCACCAAGGTCAACCTGGGTGTCCTGCAGAACGACGAGGTCAACATCATCGTCCACGGTCACGAGCCAACGCTCTCCGAGATGATCGTCCGCGCCTCGACCGACCCCGAATTGATCGAGTATGCGAAATCGAAAGGCGCACAAGGCATCAACCTCGCCGGCATCTGCTGCACAGCGAACGAGACGTTGATGCGCCAGGGCGTCCCCAGCGCGGGCAACGACTTGAATCAGGAACTGGCGGTGATGACCGGCGCGGTCGAAGCGATGATCGTGGACGTGCAGTGCATCATGCAATCGCTGTCCGATCTGACGAAAAAATTTCACACCAAGTTCATCACCACATCGCCCAAGGTCAAGATCGCCGGCGCCACCCACATCGAATTCGACGAGCGCCACGCGCTCGACATCGCCAAGCAGATCGTCAGACTGGCGATCGACAATTATCCGAACCGCCAGCAAACGCAAATCCCGAGCCATCTCTCCGATCTCGTCCCCGGCTTTTCGCACGAATACATCCGCTACATGCTCGGCGGCGTGTACCGCGGCTCGTTCCGCCCGCTGAACGATGCGATCATGGCGGGGCGCTTGCGCGGCGTCGCCGGCGTGGTCGGTTGCAACAATCCGCGCGTCACACACGACGAAGCGCACAACCGCATTGTCAAAGAATTCCTCAAGAACGACGTGCTCGTCGTGCAGACCGGCTGCGGCGCGCTCGCGAACGGCAAGTACGGCTTGCTGCTCGGCGAGGCAGCCATGGAGTATGCCGGTCCCGGCTTGCGCGAGGTTTGTGAAGCAATCGGCATTCCGCCGGTGCTGCACATGGGTTCGTGTGTGGACAATTCGCGCATCCTCACCGTCCTCACCGAAATGGCGACGGAAGGCGGGTTGGGCGAAGACATCAGCGACATTCCCGGCGTCGGCATCGCGCCGGAATGGATGAGCGAGAAAGCCTTGTCGATTGGCGCGTACTTTGCGGCGTCCGGTGTGTACGTGCTGTTCGGCGTCAGCTCGCCCATCGAAAGTAGCGAAGAAGTAGTCAAGATCATGAGCGAGGGCTGGGAAAAGATCGTCGGTGGCAAGATGGAGTTCGTGCCCGACCCGGACGAAATCGTCCGCCGCTCGCTCGCGCACATCGATGCCAAACGCGCCGCGCTGAAACTCCCACCGTACGATCCGAGCAAGTGGGGCAAGTCCGGCGACGAGCGCATGCGGCAACTGCTGGCGCTGAAGGAAGAGGAACGGCGCAAGGCGCTTTACGGCGCGCCGGTGCCGGCGGAATAATTCGCGGCTTGTAGGGGCAAGGCGCGCCTCGCCCCTACAGAGAGCAGCGGCACAAGGACGTGCCCTGCTCTTCAAAATGCAGCAAGGGAATCGGACGCTGATTTACACAGATAAACGCAGACGAGAAATCCGCGTTCATCGGCAACCTGTTACCAGAGGAGAAACTCAAATGGCGTACGTCATCACCGAACCCTGCATCAACACCAAGGACACTGCGTGCGTGAACGTCTGCCCGGTGGACTGCATCCACCCGAAGAAGGACGAGCCGGAATTTGAAAAAGTCGATCAGCTCTTTATCGACCCGGATACGTGCATTGACTGCGGCGCGTGCGTCC
>Ga0272448_1007006_pt1 | contig 12022 bp, 7 predicted proteins | sample YNPCB0191_FD_202220 | JGI IMG/M metagenome (GOLD analysis project Ga0272448, IMG submission 202220) | Hot spring sediment microbial communities from Yellowstone National Park, WY, United States - YNP-CB-019-1 | ecosystem: Environmental > Aquatic > Thermal springs > Hot (42-90C) > Sediment... | reverse complement strand
GGCTGTGTGCACAAATACCGGCCCGACTTTCTGGTGCGCCTGACCAGCGGGGAAATGCTCATCCTGGAGACCAAAGGCCAGGATAGCGAGCAAGACCGGGTGAAACGCCGCTACATGGACGAATGGACGCAGGCTGTCAACGCGCATGGGAGATTCGGGCGCTGGCGGTGGGCGGTGGCGCATCACAGCGGCGAGATACGGGCCATTCTGATGCAAGGCCAGGAAGCGCGAACGGCAGTCTAACAACCGGTTGCAGCGGACGGCCCGCCACACGTCCCGCCGTTGAACCGGAGGGTTGGTGTGCGGATGAGAAGGCCGAATCCGGGATTATTTCTTCTGTTGATAGGCGTTCTCGACCTTCTGAGCCACATCCTTGTATGAAATATCCGCCTGGTAAATCTGCTTGTAATACGACACGGCTTCTTCCTGTTTGCCTGTGATTTCGCATATCTGGCCGAGTTCGTACAGAATATCCTTGCGCCGCTCGTCAATCGTGCCCACCTCGGCGAGGGCCTTCTTCAGTTGTTCCATGGCCAGGTCATACTGCTGCTTGGCCTTGAAACACAGGCCCAGATAGTACAGGGCAGAAATCCTCTGCTGAAGCCCCTTCTGGGCAAGCTGGAGCTGTTGAATTGCCTCATTTATGTAGTCGTTTTCAAAAAGCATCACGCCGAACTCGTATCTCAATTTGAGATCCTGCGGATACCTCCGAACCCGCTCGTTGAGGTTGTCGAACCGGAACTGGTCCCTCTCAAGCTCGATAGCTTCCGCTTCCTGAGTCTTCCCCTGGGCCCGCAGAGCTTCCGCCTTCGCGGTCATTCCGGCGATCTTTGCGTTCGCGAGTGCAGCGTCAATTTCAGGATCTCCCGGATTCTTCTCCACAGCCTTGGTCAAAATGTCGACGGCAGCGTCAAAATCCTTCTTCTGCGAATACAATCTGCCAAGCTCGCGATAGTGACCGATATTGTCCGGGTCCGCCTGCAGACGGCCGAGCGCCTCGTTTATCAGCGCATCCACATCCTTCTCCGTCAGCACGGCCTTCGCTTTCTGTTCGAGAAGCTGGGTTTCTTCCGTGTCCTTCAATATCTCCCTGTAACTTCCGCCGGACGCCGCCACCTTGGCCCAGCCGTCCCTCGCCATGCTCTCGCGCGCCGTGGCGTCTTTCAGCGCCTTGATGGCGGCAGGATCGTGCGGGCGAAGCTCGCACAGCCGTTCGAACGTTTCGCGCGCCAATTTCGGCTGGTCAAGCTGGGTATAAAGATGGCCGAGGTTCTCGATGATGGCGGCGTCGTCAGGATACGTCTCGCGGGCGACCTCAAGAGTCTGAACAGCCGCCTCGGGCAGACCGGCGGCCATGGCGGCATCGGCAAAAAGCAGGATGTACTTGAGGTTGAGGGGATCGTTACGCAACAGTTTTTCAGCCTGCAGAAGGGCGTTTTGAGCCTTGCCGGCCTTCAGGGTCGCCACGGCAGCGAAATAGGCCGGCATTGAAGAGAGTCCCCCCGTCATGCGGGACAGGGCGCCACCCTTCTTCTCCTGGAAAAGCTTGATCTCGGCCGCGCGCAGAAACTTGCGGGCCTGCAGGAAACCGGGCACCGCCTCGACGCATGCCAACAGAAGGTCTATCGCATAATCGTAGTTGCCGCGCTCGAACGCCATGCAGCCCTTGTTGAACATGTCGCGCACCTGGCGCGGCACACGGTCAACAGTGACTTCAGCCATGTGAAAAACACCTCCAGTCAGTGGTGAACGGATTTTTTGTGTACACCCCGCGGCCATCCGCGTCAAGAGCTATGAGAGCGGATTTTGCGTTTGAGAAATGCGGAAGCAACCTGCAGGATGAAAGGATTGCCGTTGCCAACCGCAATCTCTGATGCTACTAAGCCCGGATTTTGCGTTTGAGAAATGGCCGGATTGCATAACCTGTCGGAAAAACATCGTGTTCAGGCGCGATGCGCGCTCAACGACCAGACACAGAAAAGTGAATGCTGATAACCGGAGAAAAAGGCCGTTTCTCAAACCGCGGGGGATTGGCAGGAGCGCGGCATCCTTCTTGTTGCGGGGCGCTTGCAGCAGGGCGACAAAATCGCGCGTCCCGAGCCTCGCGTCCGACGCACTGGGGCCAATCCCAAAATCCGGGCCAGGTCTGCCCGTCCCGCAACCCGCAATCTTCATGACAGCTCTGTTTCACCTGCTATTCAACCTTCTTCTGCGCCCGGTGGCTGACGCAGGCGATTCGCAGCTTCTCTCGCTGTCGGGAGTGGCTTCCTGTTACGGCCTTGTCGAGTGCGTCCTTCCATCTGGAGCCATTCATCTCAGATCTCAGGCGGTCAATCTGAAATTCGAGCCGGACAGCCGGCGGCTCGTTTTCAACGGAATCACAGTATGGATGCACGAACCTGCTGTCCAACACGCGGGACGCCTCAGCATTCACAGATGCGACGCAGTATCAATACTCGATCCCCTGTTCAGACCGGACAGAGTGTTTCTATTATCCGAACGGCGCGTCGTGGTGCTCGACCCGGGCCACGGGGGGACCGACTCTGGCGCGCTCGGCAGTTTCCTGAGCGAAAAGGACCTGACTCTGTCGCTTGCGTCAAAAGTGGAGTTCGAACTGTCCGCCGCAGGCATTGAGACGTTCCTGACGCGCACAAATGACGTATCCATCGGGCTGAGGGACCGCGCGGAGTTTGCCGCTGAACACAAGGCCGACGTTTTCGTCAGTATCCACGCCAACTGGGCCGAAAACAGGAACGCATCGGGTCTGGAAACATTCCTTCTGCCCTCAGCCGCGTCCGCATCGGCCGATTCGCCATCCTCCAATGCAACCTGCGACGCGGCCAACATGCTGCTCGCCTACGAAATACACCGCATGACCCTGTCCGAGACGCTGACGACCGACAGGGGCATAAAAAGAGCGCGATTTGAGGTGCTCAGGAATGCGGAATGCGCGGCAACGCTGGTGGAGTGCGGATTCCTTTCCAACCCGATCGAGGAGCGGGCTTTGTCCGACGAGTCCTATCGCTGGAGAGTTGCGCGCGGAATAGCGGCAGGAATAATCTCGTTTCTCTCGACCGCCGGAATATCGCGCTGACCGGCAACCGCCGTCGCGGCCCTCGGATCAGCGCTGCCGAGCCGCGAGCATCTCTCTGAACTGGGCCGCCCTCTCGCTCGCCTGAGCCTCTTTCATGGGCTGAGCCGCGTTGGCCGGCGAATACGCGTCGGCCGCCCTTTCGTAGGCATCGCCTGCAGCAGCGCAGGCCTCAATCGCCGCTCTCCTGGCTGCTTCGAAATTCAGTCTCGCCTCAGCTTCCCTCTCTTTCTCGCCGAGGGTCTTGTAGAGTTCCGCAACGCTCTGCCAGTTGGCTATCGCCTTGTCCAGATTCATGAACGCGGCGCCAAGCAGGTCGCCGGCCGTCTTTTCCATGTCCCCGGCCTTGTCGAACCAGGCCCGGCGCTCCGATTCCTTAAGATATTCCTTTTTCCGAAAGGACTCTGCTGTCTGCAGAAGACTTTCCGCCTGGTCCTGTTGCGTCGCCGCAGCCATTTCCCGGTTCTGGGCGGCCATTTTCCACTGCTCGGCCTTCTCGAACCGCTCGTCCTTCGGATCATCCGCGCAGAGCGCCGCAGCCGCAAGCCACAGGATGCTGAGAAAGCTGATGCTGATTCCACGCTTCGTGTTCATATTGCAGTCTTGCTCCCTTTGCACAAACGTTCTCAAGCTGTGTCAACGCTGTCCAGCAAAATCCGTACCAAAAAAGATGAGCCCGGAAATTACGGCAAAATCGCCAGTTTTGGCGCCAGACATGCCTTGATCTGCCTCGGAACCGCGTATGGGAGTATGCACGAAGGAATCCAGCAGGGAGCACTCCCGATATCAACCTCAGCCGGATTGCGCAGATTGTCGGAAGAACATGGTGTCCATGCACGATGCACGTTGAAGGAACTGGCGCAAGAGCGCAGATTGGGAGAAAGAGGCCTTGTCAAACGCAGAAGCCGGCCTGAACGGCACACGCCGTTACCCGAAAAAACAATCTTGTCCGGAACAGGAGTCGAAACTAGAGTGCGCCATGGTATGAAGCCTGACAACCGATGCGCCGCAGTGAACATGAAGAAAGCCGCGCCGGCACTCGTCGCTGCCGCCTGCGCGCTGATTGGAACACATGCCATGTCCGACGCCGACAAGAGCCCTCCACCTGCGGGGCCGAAACCTTTTCTGTCACCATCGCATCGGCGAATCGTTTTCGTCGGCGATTCCATCACCGACGGCAACACATATCCCCAGTTGATCAGACAGGCTCTCGTGGCGGCAGGCTATGCGGCTCCGATATGCATCAACGCCGGCGTTGGAGGAGACACCGCGGAAGGAATGAGCGCGCGCCTCGAAACGACCGCCATCGCATATCAACCCACACTTGTCAGCATCAGCGCAGGAATCAACGACATACTTCACGGAGTTCCGGCCACGAACTATGAAGCCCATATCAGAATGATGGCAGACCGCCTGAAAGCCCTCAACATACCCGTGCTGCTCCTTACGCCAAGCATACTCGGGCCCCAGCACGCTCAGGCGGATACGAATCTGGCGCAATATGTCGAAGCCATCCACAGAGTTGCCGGTACCTGCGGTTGTCAGGTCGCTCAGGTCAACCGCCTGATGAAGGAGGCGCGGGCGGCCGGACGCCAGATCCTGGAAAACGATTCGGTTCATCCCAACTTCGAAGGCCAGCGCCTGATCGCCAGGGCCGTGCTCGACGCTCTTGGATATGTGGACGTGCCTGTCCCCGAAAAGATTTCGGTGGAAATGTATCCTGGCGTGATCACCAACTGGATGTTCCGGCGGCTTCCGGAAAAGACGGTTCCTCTCGACCCCGAGTCGGTCAAAGCCGTCAGGCCGGACGAATCATGGACTGCATACGTTCTGCCGGAGACTGACCCTCAGGAAATTCCATGGCTCGAAATTGAGCGCCAGACCGGTTTTGCCCTGTCGCTCGACAAAAAGGTTCCAGGGCCTGGATCGAAAAATTTCCAGGGATACGCCATTCTGAAGGAAAAGGCGCCGCGCAAGGTGTTCTTCAACACCGGAGCCGAGCTGCAGACAGTCTGGCTCAACGGCGAACGCATCTTCAAATTTTCCGCGCCGCCGTGGCCGGGCTTTCACGCCGGCGGGAGCCGGGTTCCTGCGGAACTGATCAAAGGCGACAACGTCGTGATCATAGAAACGGGCCCCACATTCTTCCTGAGCGTCACCGAAAACCACGACTGGTGAAGCGTATGACTCGCCAAACTCACGGGAAAGTGGTGCCGAATTCCGCCTGGCCATCTTTTCGGTCGAACCGCGCGCGGCGCACTTCGGCACTTCTCCGCTATTCGAGAAATGTTCCTTCCCCTGTTCAACCCGCGTTGCGCCTGAACGCCATGTTTTTTCGATAATATATGCAATTGCGGTCATTTAATGAACGAAAAAGTCCGGGCAACAATACAGCCGGATTCCTTCTTTGTCTGTGTCTGCTGATTTGCGCGTCCAATCCTGCGCGCGCAGCCGGTCAGGAGGGAAGCCCGGATCGGGAGGGAGCACAATCCGTGAATTCATTCCAGTTCTGGCAGCAGCCGCCTTGCATTGAACCGTCGCGCGATTTCGAGGTAAGCGTGGAAGGCAGCAACGTTCCGGTGTACAGGGCCAGGGTCCGCGCCGAAATCCTCACAAAGCCGGGTTTGTGGTCCCACAGGCCGAACGCGCCGGCTGAGTCGGCGTCTTTCGCCATTCTCGACCTGGCCAAACCGGCAAGGATCAGTGTCCGGCCCTCGCGGCCCTTCTCGTCGGCGGCGGTTCTGCCAAAGAACGCGGGGGTGCAATGCGAGGTCTGCGACGGCGCAATCGTGTTTGAGATTTCACGACCTTGCCACCTCACCGTTGCCCTCGATGGCAGCGACAAGAATCCCCTGCACCTTCTTGTTTCCACGCCGCTTCCCACCGACGAACTGAAGGCTTCGCGCCAGGTGATCCGGATCGGCCCAGGCGCGCACGACACAGGCGGCATAAAACTTTCCAGCGGCCAGACCCTGGTCATCGAAGGCGGAGCTGTGCTCAGAGCCGTCATGCCCCCGGAGGACAAGGGCTCGTACAGCGAACAATGGCATGTGACCTTTCACGGCGGAACCGTCATAGAGATCAGGAATGCCGAAAACGTCCGCGTGGTCGGACGCGGGATCATCACCGCCGCCGGCATACCGCATCCAGGCTGGAACATGATCCGGATCGAGGATTCCAGGAACGTCACCGTGGAGGGGATCACTCTCCTTGACGCGGCAAACTGGAACGTAATGGTGAACAACAGCGAGAATGTGAACATTGAAGACCTTCGGATAATCAGCGCAAGGCTCAACACAGACGGCATCAACTCGGTCAATTCCCGCAGCGTGAGCATCAGGCGGTGCTTTGTTCGGAACCACGACGACGGCATCGTGGTCAAGACCATTGCTCCTGCCCGTCCGGCCGCGGACATAACCGTCCGGGACTGCACGCTGTGGGCGGACTGGGGCTATGGGATGGGCGTCACCTACGAAACGCGTTCCGACGTGCGCAACGTCATATTCGAGCGCTGCAACATGATTTTCGCCCGCCACTGGAACCTCGGCATACACGTTTCGGACAGCGGCTCCATCAGCAACGTAGTCTTCCGCGACATAGAGATTGACGATCTGGGTGGGACAGGCCGGACCAACGACGCCCGCGACGCGCTGGGAACCGAGCCGATGCTTTTCAGGGGAGTAATCACTTCCGACGTCTGGGGCCATGACGCAGAACGCGGCCGCATCAGCGACGTTGCGATCGAGAACATAGCCATTAAGGGAGGGCGGGTTCTGCCTTCCCTGCTGTCGGGCTTCGACGACAGTCATATGATCCGGCGCGTTCTGTTCAGGAACATCAGTCTCGCGGACAGAGGATTCCTGGCTGACGCATCGAGCCTGAGGTTGACGGCCGAAAAATTTGTTGACGATATCCGCGTCGAGAGTGGAAAAGATACGGCCGCGGAACCGGTTCGTTAGGATTCTGCGCAAGGAGGAAATATGCGCCGCAAGCTATGTGCAGCACTGTGGGCCGCCGCGCTCGCCGCAAGCCGGTTGTTGGCAATGGCAGATGGCTCGACCGGCGCGCCGCCGGCGCGCATTGCGTCCTGGCGCGTTGAAAAACTGCTGTACCGGACAGATGAACAGGTCCGGGCAACGGCGACCGTCACCAATGTATCGGACCGAGAACAGGAACTTGTCGCGCGCGCCTGGCTGGAATGGGACATTGATTCGGCGGCAACGCCGGACGAAAAGAAGCTGCGCCTGCCCCCCCGCTCGGCAGGGTCCGCCCTCTTTGTATGGCGCCGGCCGCACGCCATGTTCGGCCATTCGGCGCGGATCGAACTCCGGCAGGGGCAGGCGGTGCTCGATGCGGCCGAGGATGTGTTTGCAGCCTCAGACCACTACTGGAACACGGCTCTCATCGCGGCAGCAGGATTTCTCTGGTCGCAATTTGATAATTTCGTTCCAAAGCCCGACACAAAATGGGCCGAAGACATCGTGGCCCAGTGGCGCGCGCAATATTTCAACGGCTTCGAGAAATTCTTCTGGGCGCCGGACGACTTCGCCGAACTCACGCCCGAGGCCGAAATATGGTGGTCCGGCCAGGCCCGTTATCTCGAGACCAGGAAGGGACTGAAGGCCCTCATAGACATCGCGCACAGCAACGGCATGAAGGCCATAACGTACGCCAAGCTCACCGGAGGAGGACCGACCGGCGCCGAAATCGCCAGGCGACACCCCGAGTGGGTATGGCATTCGCAAGGCGTGCTGGCCGTGGACCGGAATGCCCGACAGCTCGCGGAGTGGGATGTCACGGGCGAAAAGCACTGGGGCGGATGGGTGGCGGTCAACTACAACATGAACGATCCGGCCGTGGTGGACATCGGCATACGGGAACTCTGCGATTCCGCCTCGATGTTCGGATGGGACGGAGCCAGATGGGACGGCAATTTCGACGTGCGCACCGAGGTCTGGAGCCTCGACGGCCGGCTCGTTGAGCGCCTGAACGCTCAAGAGGCCGACGCGCGCAACGCCGCAAACATGGCCAGGACAAAGCAGTTCATCAGCAAACGGCATCCTCGGTTCGTTTACGGATACAACTGGACCCAGGGCAACTGGCAGCAAAGCATGGCGACAAATCCGAAGGAATCCGTGGAATTGTGCCGAGGCGGCGGCCTCATAATGAACGAGTACATCAACCACGCTGACGGAGTTCAGCATCCCCTTCACAGATGGGAGGATTTTGCGCGCAGCCTCGCCGACGATGTGGAGGCCGTGAAGGAGCTGGGCGGATACTACGGGCCCATCCTCGGTTCTCCGGACAACGCCGACGGCCGTTATCAGAACGTTTTCGCGTACGCGGCGGGAGCACACCCCTACTATCATCATCATTGGGGATGGTTCATGACACGCTACGGCGGCCTGTGCTGGGACGAAAAACTGGGTCGCCGCCACGATGCCGAGACGCTGGCAGACGTTTCCACGAATGTCTGGTGGAAACTGTGGATTTTCGACCGCCCGATTGACGGCGGGAAAATGCGGCGTGTTTTCCACCTCGTAAATCCGCCGGCGCAGCCGGTCGTCGGAGCCGGCAAAAAGAAGGAGGACATCCCCGCCCCAATCCCTCAGGTCGAGTTTGTTCTGAAGTCCCGCGGTCTCGCAGGCTGGAAGCCGGTCCGGGCATTCAGGCTCAGCCCGGAACCTTTCCTGAAGGAGAAGCTCACACTCGAAACCCTGGATTCAGGAGACGTTCGGGTGAGCGGAATCAGCAATCTGTCCATCTGGAACATCATTGTCGTGGATCTCGCCAGATAGGAGGTTCGAAATGCAGCCCCCACCGGATGCAAACCCTCGCCATCGCAGAATGGGCGCCCCGCTCCTGGATTGCATCAGCGTTGCCGCCGTGGCGCTGTCGCTCGCCGGCCCGGCCGCCGTGCGCGCGCCGGCCGCGGCGCGCGCAGAGCGCGCCGGCGATGCGGTCGCAATAAGCAACGAGCTTCTCCATGTATCCATCGCGCTTGACAAGGGAGCGCGAATCACGGTTTTCGAGTACAAGCCGTTTCAGGAGAACGTGATATATCCGGCGGAGTCGGCGGGAGGGCTCCTCATGGACCATGTATGGGAGCAAACATGGCCGGGCGAATTTCTCAACAGACGCTATGAAGCGGAGATAGTAAAATCAGGACCCGATGAAGCGTCAGTGAAAGTCTGGACCACAGGCGCTGGCGAGACGGTGAAGGGACTGCGCTTCGAGCGGCTCATTACCGTCCGCGATGGGGACCGCAACCTGTATGTGACCGTTTCCATCATGAATCCAACAGAAGAGGGCCGCGTCACGGGCTACTGGAGTCAGAACAACTACTGGTTCGGCAACCGCAAGGAAGGATTCGCCTGGGCCAGGCCGGCAGTGCGAGGAATCGACAGACTCGGCATTGACGAGAAAGGAGAACCGTGGTTCGGCGGCGCGTGGTATTACATTGACGATGCCACGGCCGGATGGAATGGTGGATACCACAGCAACCTGCGGCGCGGAATGATGTTCCTCATGGACTACAACGACCTGTGGCGGATCTACGACAATGCGGCGGCAGTCACCACAGAGTGGATGTACGACAGAGTCGCAATACCGGCGGGCAAAGCGTGGTCAACGGATATCGTCGTCATTCCGGTCTCTGGAATAACAGGATTCTGCCATGGAAGCCGATACCTGGTCGCCAACATGGAAGTTGCCCGGACGAACGGATCCCTCATCATCGAACACCAGCTCGCCCGTGGCGTCGAAAAGGTTGAAGACATAACGCTCGAAACACGCGTCTGGGGGCTGAAAGCAGCATGGACCGGCGAGGTGGACAAAGTTCGCGTACCGGCGCTCGAAGACGACGCACGCTCATTCACGGTTGTGGCAAGGAATATCGGCCCAATGCCCGCCGGCATCGAAGTCACGATGACGGGAAAAGACGCAAATGGACGCATAGTTCGGGCAGTTTACGGGGACTATTACGGCGGGGCAGAGGGCAAGAATAACGATCCGTTCACAATGAAACCCTATCTTTCCTTCGCGCGTCCGCCGAAACAGAAGAAGTTCCTCAAGCCGGATGTGATTTCATACAAGCCGCACGAACCGCCATCAGTGCTGCATCTCCGTGGACTATGGGCAAGCCAGTTCCGATTCGAGGAGGCCGTTTCCAATTGCCTGCCGGCTGCGGCCATGTCAATCGGCTGGCTCGAGTCTTCCCCGGTGGGGCTGACTTTCACATGGTTCCCCCCTGACTATCCGTCCCTGCTTTCGCACGATCTCATCGTGCTGGGCAATGTTCCGGCGGCGCCGTTCGATCTGGTGGGTCAGGAGATGCTCAAGGATTACATTGCCGCCGGGGGCAATGTACTGATGCTCGGAGGTGATCAATCCTACGGACAGGCCGGTTTCTCCAACACGGAATTGCTTGAATTCCTGCCCGTGGACGTCGGCTCCCCCTACAACTGGCGCCGTCTCGAGAGGGGAACACAGCTGACTGTCTGTATGCCCCAGCATCCGGTCGCTGATGGAGTTGTTTTCGACAAGCAGGACAGGGTGTTTTACAGCCACCTTTGCGCGCCGCGGCAGGGAGCTGAGGTGATTCTAAAGGCAGGCGACCGGCCGATCCTGGTTCTCGGCCGTACGCCTGCCGGCGGCCGCATAGCGTGTGTTCTGGCAACGCCTTTCGGCGAAGCTGACCGCAATGAAAGGGCATTCTGGGACTCCCCTGCCTGGCAACGCCTGATGGTCAATACGGTAAAATGGCTTCTCCACCGTCTGCCAGGCTAGCGGCGTTCTCAGGCCTTTGTCTGCACCTCCTTCAGGTTTCCTGAGCAGAGATTTCAAAAGGATCGGGCGACATGCGCAATCGGAGAAGAAAATTTCGCTTGAAAGGGAACTGCAGTTCACATACGATACAGTCCTAAGCTTATGCAAAGCGGCAATTCCTCGAACGTAAAATCCGAGATGAACTCCAACCCCATAATGCTTGCCGATTATACACGGGCGATCGTCCATGTGGACGGCGATGCCTTCTTCGCTTCGGTGGAACAGGCGCTTACACCCTCACTGAGGGGCAGGCCTGTCGTTACCGGCATGGAACGCGGCATCATCGCAGCCGCCAGTTACGAGGCCAGAGCCATTGGCATCGGACGCGGCATTCCTCTGACAAAAGCAAAAGCCATGTGTCCGAACCTCGTCATCCTGCCCAGCGATTACGAAACATACGCCCTGTATTCGAAACACATGTTCGATATCATGCGCACTTATACTCCGGAGGTGGAGGAATATTCCATTGACGAGGGATTCGCCGACATCACCGGCATGCGCCGGGTGTTCAGATCTTCATATGAGGAAATAGCCAAACGCATGCAGTCTGATATTCATCGGCAGCTTGGCATCACGGTCTCAGTCGGTCTCAGCCTCACGAAAACGCTGGCAAAACTCTGTTCCAAATTCAGAAAGCCCTCCGGATTTACCGCTGTGCCGGGCAGATTCATCCATATATTGCTGCAAAAAACTCCGGTGGAGAAAGTCTGGGGATTCGGCCCGCAGACCTCGGCTCTGTTGCGAAAACTCGGAGTAAACACAGCCTTCGATTTCACCAACAGACCGGAATACTGGGCAGAAAAGCTTCTCGGAAAACCAGGCAGGGATATATGGCATGAATTGCGTGGAAACTCCATATGGAAGGTAAATATCGAGGCAAAGAGCAAACAGGCGACGATAATAAAATCCAGAACCTTCGTGCCGGCGAGCGCGAACCGCGACCTGGTGCATGCCGAACTTCTCGCCAATGCTGAAGAGGCCTTTGCCAAAGCGCGAAGGCTCAGACTCCGCCCTCGGACAATTGGGATTGTGCTTCGCCGCCAGGATTTTACCCACGATGGAGCGGAAGCGAAAATTGACAGAGCCATGATTTCGGCCGAAGAA
>Ga0272448_1007003_pt1 | contig 12028 bp, 11 predicted proteins | sample YNPCB0191_FD_202220 | JGI IMG/M metagenome (GOLD analysis project Ga0272448, IMG submission 202220) | Hot spring sediment microbial communities from Yellowstone National Park, WY, United States - YNP-CB-019-1 | ecosystem: Environmental > Aquatic > Thermal springs > Hot (42-90C) > Sediment... | reverse complement strand
CTGCCGGAGATTATCAGGGAATGTCAGAGTCTGGGAGTAACTTCTCTGGCTATCACTGACCATCTTAACACTCTGGAACAGTTACCCCGGCACCTGAAAATCAGGCAGGAACTGGAAAGTATGGAGGCAGAGATAGAAATTTTTTTCGGTGTGGAACTTAACTATACCAGCTGCGACGGCGAGTTTGCTTTCCACCAGGAGATTAAGGAAGAATACGGTTTCCAGTTTGCTATCGGCGGTATCCACACAACCTATTTACAGGAATACGACCTGGAGAAACTGCTTGCCATCCAGCACCGGCATCACCTGAAAACCTGTACCAATCCACTGGTGGATGTTCTTGTCCATCCTTACTGGTTTGGTAAAGGTGAATTTGAGAGAAACAACTGGCCATGGTTTGATTCCATGAAACCTGTCCCGGTGTCTTATATCCGGGAACTCGGACAGGTTGCCAGACAAACCAGCACAGCCATTGAAATTAATGCTACTGCCAATCTGTGTAATCCCCATCACAGTGCCAGTTATGTCCAGGAATATCTGGAGTTTCTTTCTCTCCTCAACGAAGAAAAAGTCTGCTTTTCTTTTGGCTCTGACGCTCACAGTATAGATCAACTAAAAGCAATTAAGACCTGCTGGGAGGTAGCCAGCAGGTTGCTTATCCCTGCCGAACGCATCTGGAAACCGGCAGGGAAAAGTTTTGTCAGAAAAAAATTTTAGTCTGCCGGGGAAAAACAGGAAAGTAAGTCTTTTTTTCCGGCAAACCGCACCAGCCCGGAAAAAACATCATGGAGAAACTTACCAAAATTTTTCCTTTCTTCTTCAGAAGCTTCTGCCCGTCCACTGGGACGTTGAGGTAAGACCAGACAGTACCCTTTTCCATAGGGAATAAGAAAACCTACATTTTTGCCCAGCTCGGTAACATCTTTACCTGTCTGGTAATTGTAAGCAGAAACAGTGAACAATGGCCCATAGGCTTCCTTCAGGAAAAATTTTTCCCTGGCCCAGGTATTAGGTATCGTCTGGTTTACTGCCAGTGTTTCCTGCCCCCAGATAAATCCTTCTTCTGTCAGAAACAGATTAGACCCCTTTTCCAGAGGGAGCCCGGAAATCACCAGCAGCCCGCCTTCTTTCACATAAGAATTAAGAACCTTGGCCTGAAAAAGGCTATCCACTTTATATTTCCCTCTCATGTAGTCAGCATCCCAGGTAGCCTTCTTCCCGTAATAGTTTGGTCCGCAGATAACAACCATCTGGTAGGTGGAAAGATCTACCAGGCGAGATTCTGCTGCAGGCACCAGGGCAAAATTTCTCACTCCAGAGAAAGGCAAATACTCGTGGATGCCGTATCCTCCCACGCTGATGTTGGTCGGAATGATAAGAAGAGGTCTCTTCTCCAGAGGCTTGATTTTTTCTCTTACCCGACGGAAAGCTGCCACATTAAAGGACCAGACTTGCGCGTCATCATAATCCATAGTCTTCACTCTTTTTTCATCAGGCTCAAAAAAACCAACACCATCCATACCAGCCTTCACCGCTGCTGCCAGTCTCGCTTCTTTTATCTTTTCCACCATTTCTGCGGTAGCTTCAGTACCAAAATACCCGGCCACCAGAGAGACTATCTCTGCCCGGGGTGCCATGGTGCGGTAAGCCACCAGCCAGTAAGTAACTTCCGGAGAAGAGTAGTTGTCTGTGACAATACCATCAAACCAGCCTGACATAACCTGGTACTCAGTAAAGTTCTGACTGGCGACATCGGGTAATCCTTCAAAATGAAAAACTTTTAAGGAAGGATGCTTCTTTTTCAAATACATTCCGAATACGCGGTGACCGGCTGCTGAGGAAATGCTGCGACAGGCCCACCTCCAGAAAGCAAAACGTTCCTCCTGATTCCAGATGGGAGCCAGGTCAATGTCAAGGCCTGTTTCTTTCCTGAGCAAGGGACCATATCTGCGAACACTGGGAGTGTGCAGACCGGGCACCTGATAATAAGGATGGACAGTCTTCTCATAACCATACCATAAACCAGTCTCCTCCAGAAGGTGTACTCCATAAAGATTCTCCACACCAACAGCCTGTAAGACACTTTCTACCACGTTCTGGAAAAACTCTGCTCTCACCCTTTCATCCTGGGCAATATCAGGAAAGTTGAACCTGTCCCAGTGATAATCACCATCAGGTCCCCACCAGATATCCAGGATGACTTTCTTCCCGGCTTTCTTCAGGAGTTGATAACGTTGTCGGGCTTTTTCAGAAATAGCCTTTCCCGGAGGTCTTTCTTGAGTGAGAACATAGACTACTTCTGGCGTGTTGATTATCCGTTCCCAGCCAGAAGCACTCAAACCATCCAGGGAACCAGCCCGATAAACAACCATTCCTAAAGGAGCGGAGAGGATATCCCGGAGTAAAGCAAATAAGACTCCACCAACCAGCCACCCTTTAATACTTGTTTTATGACAGATCATCTACTTACCTGGTTTTTCTTCCGGGAAACCAAAAGATGCTTCTTTCACCAGCGCATTGTTCCACAGGTACCGGTAAAGTATCTGGATTGTTTCTGCGTCCTCATCCGTGACACCCCAGAAACCAAACCGGTTTTCCTGGACAGTCTTCAGATTGAAATCATCAAATTTATACCAGAAACGCACCTGAACATGAGCGTATTTCTTACTCCAGTCACTGCCGAGGACCTGGTCTCTTTTGAGATGAAAAGCATGGAAATCAGCAATAATATCAGAGGCTTTCTCCGGCTCAAAAAATATTGCCAGACCGCGTTTTTCTTTGATGTTGGTAAATGCCAGCCAGCCTTCTTCCGCTTTTTTCGTTTGGTAATTTCGCTCCTCAGGGAAAGTCACCGTAATAGCCTTTCCTGCCAGAGGCACCAGCAAAACATCGTTTTCCCAGTCACGCGGGTAGGTGGGGCACCAGGCAAACTCGTAGACAGCAGAGTATTTCGGGTCTGCCTGTTTAATAACCACAGTTTCCGTGGCAGTAACATAAGGTAAAATGGAATAAAGAGCGAAAAAGCGGTAGTAGTCTCCGGTGACTTTACCGGAAAGCGTCCAGTTGGGATTGACTTCTTTAGTGAAATCCCTGTCTATCCCGCTTGCCTTACAGACAACAATCTTGCGCACCGGACCATCAATGACTGGTTCCGGGTCAGTCCAGGGCAAAAGACTGGAGACCATGGTGTAGTTACCACCCAGCAGATTCCAGCCCCAGGAATGTCCCTGGTAAATGAGTTCCTTGCCGTTAAGAACCAGACTGGTGATAGAAGCTTTACCCAGCCCGCCAAATCGCAGTTTGCCATCAGGTTCTTTTTCCGTCCCTGTTCCACGAATTCCCACTGCCATCAATTTGTTTGCCAGTAGCCCGTTGTACATACAATTTTTTTCTCCGTAAACCACCTTCTCAAACCTCAAATCAGTCTGATATTCAGCCACCGGCGCAGCCTTTTCCCGGTAATAAAGGAAAAAACTTTTCTCTTCACCTGGCTTCAGACTAACCTGGAAAACAATTTCATCATCTTTGTCCAGCTGACCATTACCTGGATTCTGGTAAATTCCAGTTCCATCTTTTTCATCTACCTGACTTATTATTTCCTGACCATTGACTTCTGTAACTCTCACGGAACTGGTGGCAATAAGTTCTTTAAGAAGACCGGTTTTTTTTCTCAATGTTTCACCGGTGACAATTACAGGTATATTCTTCAGGTTTTTGGTGCTTGAATTTTTTAAGGTAATTTTCAAACGATAAGTCCAGTTTTCATTCCACCAGTTTTCTCCACTGTAAACGCCTGCCACCCAGCAAATCATTCCCAGCAATAGCAATTTTCTCATCTTTCCCTCCTGGTAGAGTTCTGCGTTCTACCAAATTTGGCTGATTATTTTTACCCTGTCTCCTTCAGCCCTTATTCATATTTTTTAACCACCACTCTTCCCCTACCCACTCAAGGGGAAGGGAACTCATTATTTTTCTTATACTTACCTTGTGAAATCTTTCATAACTTATTTCACACTACCTCCTTATCCATTCTACCTTATCTTTGCCTGTCTCTCAATGGCAAACAGTATATCTCTTCCGACCCCAGTTACTTAACAACCACACCGCATAACTCCGATTGTATCCTGTCTCCTCCGTGTACCTGCCCAGTATTTCCCCACCACAATTCTTCCCTACCTCCTTATATTTCTCCTCCATTACCTTCACTTTCCTATAGAGGTGTATATTTTCAAATAAATTTTTTAATGAGGCAATTCGTTTTGTTGACTGGAGGAGAAAGGTGGGTAAAATCAAATAATAGGTACACAGGAGCGCATGTGGCAAAGACTGAAGAAAACTGGCAGGAAAAGTTAAAAGGAAAATCACCTGAGGAAATAGCAAGAATTGCCGAGGAGATTGCCAGAATTAATTCTCAACCAGAGTACACTGCCTGGAGTCTGGCTAAACGGCAGATTATAATTGTGACTATTTTGCTGGTGTTGACTGTCCTGGTTCTACTTCTGGTACCTGTTTTTCTGAAATAATCTTCCAGTCAGAAGACCGCTCAGTCTTTACCTGCTTTTTTCTCTCTGGCTCTAATTACCAGAACAGGACACGGACTGGTGCGCATCACCCTTTCCGCCACGGAACCAAAAAGGAAGTGGTTGAATCCGGTACGACCATGGGTACAGAGAACAATTAAATCCACCTGGTACCGGCTGGCTATCCCGGTTATACTTTCCGCTGGCTGGCCTACTTCCGTCAATGTTTTGATTTTTAATTGCCTTCCCTTTCTTCTCAGACTGATAGCCAGCTGCTGCAAATTAGCCCTGGCAGATTTCAACATTTCCTTTTCATAATTTGCGACATCAAAAGTCACCGCAGGAACAGCAACAGGTACTGGCTGGACGATGTGGCAGATGATAACCCGAGAACGAAAAGCCTTTGCCAGACTGCAAACAGTCTCCACAGCCTGATTGGCCAGTTCACTGAAATCAGTTGGCCAGAGAATTTTCTTTATCCTTTTCATTTCACCCCCTGGTTAAATTATTCCAGATTGAAAAACATGGACATCAGATATCCTGAGGCAAAAGAGATTAACCCGCAGGCAGCAAAAACAGCGACTTTCTGGCCACTGCCTCCAGCCATGGCGTAACCGACACTGCCCAAAACCATCACAAATCCAACCCTTGGACCGAGCCAACCCAAAATTTCAGCCAGGTTTTCCAGCAAATGTCTGCTCTCCATAATCTTTCACCCCTTCATATTATACTTACTTCCGGTAAAAAGAAAAATGGCAGAAAACTGAAAGTTAAGGTAGACTAATCAGGAAAAAAAAGGGGTATCTTTGCTTGTATGGTTTAAAACTCTTAATCCGGTGTGGCAATCCTTCCTGGCAACTATCTTCACCTGGGGACTGACCGCAGCTGGCGCCTCTCTGGTCTTCTTTTTTCGTAATGTCTCCAGAAAAATTCTTGATACCATGTTAGGATTTGCAGCTGGAGTGATGTTAGCAGCAAGTTTCTGGTCACTACTTGCGCCGGCGATTGAACTTGCTTCTGCCTTGAAATTACCATCCTGGTTACCTGCTGCTGCTGGTTTTCTTGCCGGAGGGTTTTTCGTCTATGTACTGGATAAAATTATTCCTCATTTACACCCTGGTTTTTCTGATTCTGCAGTGGAGGGTATTAAAACTTCCTGGCAGAGGTCTATCCTCCTGGTTCTGGCTATCACCCTTCATAATATACCAGAGGGACTGGCAGTAGGTGTTGGTTTTGCAGCTGCTGCTTTCGGTGGTACAGATTCCTTGTCAGCAGCTATCTCCCTCTCCCTGGGAATTGGACTGCAGAACATTCCGGAAGGAACCGCTGTGTCCTTACCTTTACGCCGGCAGGGTATGTCGGCGGCTAAAAGTTTCTGGTACGGACAGCTTTCCGGTAGTGTGGAACCACTGGCCGCAGTTCTGGGAGCATCTCTGGTCCTGTTTATGAGACCGCTTTTACCCTATGCCTTAAGTTTTGCTGCCGGTGCCATGATTTTTGTGGTGGTAGAAGAACTCATTCCTGAGGCGCAGTTGGGCGAGAATACAGATTTAGCCACGCTGGGAACACTGATAGGTTTTGTCACCATGATGATTCTGGATGTGGCTATGGGATAATCAACGGGCTTTGACAGCCAGTATGCGTACCAGATCAGCAGCCCGGTCAATACTATCTATGGTATCTTCCAGAGTATCAATGATTTCATAAACCACCAGTAGCTGCGGACCGGAGAGACTGGACTGCAGGAGAAAAGACATCAATTCTCTTTTATGGTCATCTCCTTCCTCCTCCAGGGTCTCAACCTGAGCACAGCATTCCAGAACCTTTTCTGTACCATCCTCTACTAAAGCCATAATCGCCTGTTCCAGTTTTTCCGCAGCCTTAACCGCCAGAAGGCTGTTTTCCACTATCGCATGCATCAGAGGAGGTGAAAATGGTTCCGGAACAAACTCCAGAAGACGCGCCACACCTTTGGCATTGTCTGCAATATCGTTAAGAGCCTCATTAAGAAACATTAAGTCTTCCCTGTCAGGGGGTAGCAAAATTCCCTGGGAAAGTTCTTCCATCATGATGCGCCGGATTTCATCCCCTTCATGTTCTGCCTTTTTGACTGCATCTATCGCCTGATTTTTGGCCGTATCATCCCCCCTGGAGAGACCTTCCAGACTGTTTTTGACTTCCCGTACACAGAGTAAAGATTTAGCCACATGACTGAGGGCATCAGTAAGAATTTTTTTCTCTTCCCTTCCCCCCAGCCAGGCTAAGATATTATGCGTTCTTGCCATATACCCTCCTTACCTCCATAATAGCACCAGTTTAACAATTAACCAACTGATAAGACCTGCACCCACCGGTGTAAAAACCCAGGCTACAAAAATATCTCGCGCCAGCCTTAGATTGAGTGTCTTAATCCCTGCCACCAGACCAACCCCGAAGATAGCACCCACAATAGAATGGGAGGTGGAAACCGGGATACCCCAGATAGTATAAAAATGTACATTCAACGAGCAAGCTATTTCAGCTGCTACAGTCATCAAAGGAGTTAAATGAGTAATCTGGAAACCAACCGTCTCAATCACCCGCCTTCCCCAGGTTACCACACCCAGCATCATAGCAAAACCACCAATAAGGGCTGCCAGTTGCGAGGACATTTGATTTGTTCCTGTGAGAACCCCTGTCGCATTAGCCACATCGTTACCACCCCAGGTAAAAGCCAGGTAAATACTGGTCAGGTAGATAAACACCACAATCAGTTTTTCCCTTATTCTTCTCAGCAAGGAAAGATGGAAAAACCAGAAAATAAGAGGATAAAGTAAGACACTGAGAAAAGCGGAACCCAGCGGAGTGGCTATCCAGCAAATCATAATCTGCTTCATTTTTCCCCAGACAATAATTGTATGACAGGCTAATCCAGCACCAGCCACCCCACCAACAATGGCATGCGAAGTGGAAACCGGAAACTTCAGGTAGGTTGCTAATGTCACCCAGCTGGCAGCTCCAAAGATAGCGGCAAAGGCAATAAGCAGACCCTGTTCACACGGTAGACTGTCAAGAGGAACAATACCTTTGCCAATGGTTTTAATTACCTGTCCGCCTAAAAAAACCGCGCCCAGAAAACTGAAAAAACAGGTGAGAATAATTCCATTGCGTAAGGACAATACCCCGGAACCAATATCCGCACCCACACAGTTGGCAGCATCATTGGCTCCCATGGACCAGCCCATGTAAAGGGAACAAAGCAAAGCCAGAAGAAACATTTTCCCTCCGGAAACTTAAGTAGTTTACCATAGATTGATGAAACCAGCCTCATCGCAAAGGCTCTAACAGATAGTAATTTCCGATAATGCGGCTGATTACATAGCAGCTCTTAACCTTTCTGAGGAAAGAAGGAGAAAAAAAGACAGATTTTTCCTGGTAACTTTCTGCGCTTAATACTATGGCTGAAAATTTTTTCTCCCTGACCATCTGGAGAATTATCCCCTCCGGCCACTTAGCCTGCCTGGCCAGTTGCGTAAACTGGTAGGGCTGGAAAAAAACTTCATGACCGGAGAGTAAAAGGTAACCAACATCCTCACTGATGACCGGTTCAGGTAAAGGACGCAGAGCAGAACAGATTAGCTGGCCCACCTGTCTGCGCGCAAAGTCAGGAGTAAGACTGGAAACCACTGCCGGAACTTCCTGCCCATAGGTGCGGGTAAAAACAGCAGCAGGTTTTAAGGGCAAATAGAGAAAAAGCTGAGCAAGACAGAGAAGATAGACTACCTGTTGTTGCGCAGTTTCTCCCGGGAGAAAAGCAAGACATATACTTCCAGCAGCCACCAGTTCCAGATAGTAGTTTTCTTCAGCACCAATTTTCAAACTGAAAAAAATGGCCAGCACGACACAAATCAAGTAAGACTGCCACCATTGTTTCTTCCGGCTAAATAAAGAAAAAATTACCATACTGAAAAGAATAACATGACGACCGGAAACCTGTACCAGAAGATGGAAAAACTGCCGGAGGGAAAAACCAGACATATTCAGCTGCCAGAAATGTTGCCAGAAACCATGTCCCCAGCAAAGGGTAATTGCCAGAAGGAATAAAGAGAAAAAGAGGAAAAAAGAAAAAAGGTAAGTCAAACCACACTTTTTTTCTCTCCAGGCTGCCCCACAACCAAAGGCTACTGCCAGAAAGAAAGGTTTGACAAAAAAACTCAGGGAAGCCAGGAAACCAGAAAAAATTGCCCCGTATTTGAAGGAAGTAAGAAAGCTTACGGTAAGAGCTGCCAAAACAAGAAACAAACCAGTAGTATCCGGTTGAAGACTGCCGGCGACATAAACAGTGACAGGAGAAAAAAGGAAAAGGCTAACGGAGAGTATCGCCAGAGTCGTTCCTGCCTTCTTTTTTACCAGAGAAAAAATTAAACCTGCACTCAGGAGAAGTGAAAGCATACTTAACAATCTTGCCGGTAGAAAGATACCGTATCTGGAGAAAAGATAATAAAAGGGTAAACTCAAAAGATAAAAATTCGGTAAATAAGGATTATGAACAAACGGACCAGAGAAAGTTATCACCGGGTAAAGAGATTTTCCTTTTGCCAGTTGCCTGAGCCAGTTTGTCATCACCCCTTCCCGGTAATGGAGCGGATAAGGAAAAAAAAGACAGACAAAAAGGTAACGGAGAAAGAATGCCAGAGCTGTTAAGAAAACCAGCCAGATAATCACTTTCAGGATTTTTTCCTGTCTTTCCATTTTTCTCCGCTTATTTCCTCCTGATGAGCACAAGAGAGAGTCTGTCCACAAAACCTAAACCCTGAAAATGGTGTAAACCAGCTTCCAGAAAAACAGAAGAGTTATTCTCTACAATTTTTCCATCAATAGCCAGTTCCTGTCCCACCCAGCTGATACGATAATCACCGGAGACAGGGATTTCTATTTCTGAACCCTCTAAAGCCAGCAAAGAGCGGTCAATACTCAATCCCGGCATGTAAACTTCACTCTCACCTATCGGCTGGTAAGCGGAATTAAGGAAATTGATTATTTCCACCGGCATTTCCTTTACCCGGTAGTCAAAAATAACCACAGGATAATGGAGCCGGCAAAGTTCTCTGACTGTCTGTGTAGCAAATTTTTCTGTATCTATCATAGCCATAATTCCACGATGCATACAGGCATGAAAACCCACATGCCTGCGGTAGAACATTAACCCGCGTCCATCAAAAACAGGTCCTTTTGAGGGGTCTAACTTTTCTACCAGAGCCATTGTCTGTAAATCCTTTCTGTTAGTCCGGGAAAATTCTGGAAGTATCTGTAAAAGACCTGGTAAAGAACTGAACAAAACCAGTCCCACAAGAAAAGTTTTTCCCGCCTGACCGAAGGAGTCAACCACATGAGAAAGAAGGAAGGAACAACCGATGGCCAGTACCGGGAATAAAGGAAGAAAGGTCTGCCGGTAAGGCTCAGGAAGCAAGAAAATGCCGGCAACAGTTCCCCCTAATGGTGCCAGAAGCAAAAGGCTACGTTCTGACCTGGAGAGGAAAAAACCACCAAGAATCCCGGAAAAAGCCAGTCCCATTAATCCGGAAGAAGTGGTGAAAGCCTCAAAAATGTAACCAGCCGGAGAAAAACTGTGTTTCCAGAAAATGTTGTTAACAACTACCGCATGGATAAACTCAGGGAAAAGGTTTTTTACAGTCAGGTAAAAGAAAAGGGGTAGCCCACTGGTTAACATACCCCCAACAAAAAACAAAAATGATACCGGGCCAAAAAATAAAGATACTACCAGAACCAGACCAAAGACAGAATACACATACTTAGCCGAAAAAAAGACAGTAAGCCCGCTCAACAATCCTGTAAGGAAAGCCTTTTGCCGGGGTAGATACTGCCTGTCGCATTCCAAGAGAAGTAAAATTGCTACAGTGAAGGATAAAATGGCTGGACTTTCCGGTCGGGCTTCTATCATCTTGGCAGTAAACATTGGCACACAAAAAAGTAACCAGGTGGAAATGGAAGCCGGTACCGTTCCATCCTGACGCCGGCAAAAACGGAAAATAGCCCAGACTGTTGCCACACTGCAGGCAAGACTGAGAAAACGCCACAGAAAAAGTAACCCTGGTCCATCACCCAGACGCATCAGGGGGGAAAGCAAGAGGTGGTAAAGAAAGACATGGTGTTCAAAAAAATCGCGTAGGGGAGTAAAATTATGCGCTAAAAGCCAGGATAAATGGGTATGCTGAAATTCATCATCATCAAAATAGCGCAAGACAACCAGCCAGCTCCAGCAAAGACTGATAAAAAGAAAAAGATAAAAAACCACGCCAGCTCGTCTGCTTCTGGTCATGGCAGATTGTAGAAAAGACCTTTTCTGGCATTTACCAGGATTCGGGAACCGGTAATTTCCGGTAAACTGGCTCCACCCTTTTCGCCAAAATCTACCAAAAGCTCAGTACTTTCTCCAGAAACAATTTTCACTGTGCGTTGAATTTCCTGATAGTCAGGGTGTTTCAGTACCAGGGGGTAGTCTCCAGGAGGTAAAGGAATAATAAGACCTACATAGGGATAAACAGGCACCCTGATATCGTTAAACAGAAGATAAGCAGTTTCCCTGCTTTCACCGGAGACTTTGGCCTGAATTTTCAAAAGACCAGGCCGGGAAGCCTGACTTACATCAAAGGGACTACTGTTGGTATAAAGCCATTGACCCTGGCTGTCAAATAGCTGTACCCAGCAGGTATGTAAAACCCCGGGAGTTGCTCCAGAGACAGGAAAACTGATAGTCTGTATTTCCGCCTGTCTGTTTCCCGGTACATCAAAGTTAAAATAACCTCTGGCTAACTCGGTAAAGCCGCGCATAATCTTCCAGGTAGCAGTCAAATTCTTCATCCTCAAACCTTCCGGGTTAAAATAACGTACAGAAGCCTTCCAGAAACCATCAGCTTTACATAGAGCATTTTCTTCACAGAGGAAAAGTCTTATTTTCCCTCTCAAAAGGTTAGCCGCTGTATAGGACAGAAGTTTAGGTTGTCTTTTCTCATCCAGGATACCATGGGCACAGATGGTGTTGCCGCGATGAAAATCGCTCAGTGTCCAGAGACAGATACCACAGATTTGTTCTGAACTGGTCGCGGTATACTGAAAACCAAAGCGCACCACATGGTCCTGGTAGGTTTCTGAACCACGGGACTGGTCTCCATAACCACCATCTAATTTTCCAGCAGTAGCCAGCGCTCCCTGCTCGGCAACCAGGATAGGTTTACCTGAAGAAGATTGAAGAACAAGGGGAAGGTTTTCCCGTAAAGCATAAACACTCTTAGAATGATACCAGCCGTAGTGAAAGTTCCGTGCCAGGATATCCACCAGGTGGTTATAAACCAGTTCTGCGGTAGAAGCAAAGACAATACTTACTGGCCGGCTTCTGTCCAGAGAATGTACCAGAGCGGTAGCCTGCTCATTATAATTAGGTGTTCCGTGTTGTTCGTTAGCCACTGCCCAGAAACAAACACTGGCATGATTCCGCAAAGTCTTTATCA
>Ga0272448_1007001_pt1 | contig 12029 bp, 13 predicted proteins | sample YNPCB0191_FD_202220 | JGI IMG/M metagenome (GOLD analysis project Ga0272448, IMG submission 202220) | Hot spring sediment microbial communities from Yellowstone National Park, WY, United States - YNP-CB-019-1 | ecosystem: Environmental > Aquatic > Thermal springs > Hot (42-90C) > Sediment... | reverse complement strand
CGATAAATCCCTCGCGGCGCAGCCGCGAGCCAGCGGACCGGAAACAGCGTTCAATCCGGGAGACGGTCTCCCGGACAGGTGTATCTCAGGAAGGCTGGTTCTCCATTTCAGGCTGAACCAGGACACGCGCAATTGCGTCTTCTGCATACCGGCACTGCCGGAATATGCAACGCTGGGGTAGATTCAGTCGTCCGAGACAAAACGCGGTTACACCTCCTCAAGCCCGTAGGTCTCGAACTTCAGGGTGCGGCAGTTCTCGGTCACATCGCGGACGAGCTTCTCGGACGCCGCATCCGGGAGGTCCGCCTTGATCTCCAGCAGCCGGTTGTACTTGGCGATCCGCTTGCTGCGGCACGCGGAGCCGGTTTTGATCTGACCGCCGCCCATGGCGACGGCGAAATCGGCGATGAAGGCATCCTCGGTCTCGCCCGAACGGTGCGACACGACGAAGCCCCAGCCGGCCTTTCGGCAGAGGTCGATACCGTTGGCTGTTCACCGACTTCTGAATCGCCACGATCGTCCTCATGGATATTCATGGTGTCCTCAGCCGGTCACGCCCTGGCCACAACACCCTCGGCGAGCCCTGTTCGGAGCTTGTCCCTTGCGAGCCGTGATTTCCAGGCTCGTGATGTAGTCCGCCGGGCTTGCCCCGGGCGGCAGGTGTTCGACAACCTTCTGGTACAGCGGATCCTGAAAGCCGCTCATCGCCCGCACATAGTCCGACCTGCTATTCAACACGATGTCGTTAAGTCCGGCTTCCACAGCCATCCGCTCGGTATCCTGCACCAGCACAGCCCCAGCGATGCACCCGATCCACGCCTCAACCATCTGGATGATCGACTCGGGCAAGGGCTTCAGCAGGGCGAGGTCCGACACGGCCACCCGCCCACCTGGCTTGAGCACGCGGGCGATTTCTCGCCACACCTGCGGCTTGTCCGGCGACAGATTGATCACGCAGTTCGAGATGACGACATCGACGCTGTTGTCGGCCACGGGCAGGTCCTCGATTTCGCCGAGTCGGAACTCGACATTGTCCAGGCCCGTTCTGTCCCGGTAGCTCGCGACATTCCGCCGGGCCTTGGAGATCATCTCGGGCGTCATGTCTACACCGATGATGCGGCCCTGGGGACCTACCTTGGGGCCGGCGAGGAAACAGTCGAAACCGCCGCCGCTGCCGAGATCGAGTACCACTTGGCCGGGAGTCAGCGCAGCGATGGCGGTCGGATTGCCACACGACAGGCCCATGTTGGCCCCTTCGGGCAAGGCCGCAAGCTGCTCCGGCGAATACCCCAGCTTGTTGGCTAACTGCGTCGGGGACCATGACCCTCCGCAGCAGGAGGAAGGAGAAGGCGCTGCGCAGCAGCTACCCTCGGCCGTTCCGGCCGAAAGCGTCCCTTTCTCGGCAATGCGGCCGTAGCCTTGGCGCACAGCATCTCTCACTGAATCACCGCCACCGCAGCAGGAACTCTCGTCGCTCATTGTCGTCGGTTCTTGACCAAGAGATTCACCGAAATACCGCCTCTGGAAGTACAGGGCCACGTTCACCAACCCGATCAGCACCGGCACCTCGACGAGCGGGCCGATGACGGCCGCGAAAGCCGCCCCGGAATTGATGCCGAACACGGCCACGGCCACCGCGATAGCCAACTCGAAGTTGTTGCTGGCTGCGGTGAATGACAAGGTCGCCGTCTTGGAGTAGTCCGCGCCGATTTTGCGGCCCATCCAGAAGCTGACGAGGAACATCAGCACGAAGTAGATCAGCAACGGGACGGCGATGCGCACGACATCGAGCGGGATCTTCACAATCAATTCGCCTTTGAGGCTGAACATGACGAGAATTGTGAACAGCAGCGCGATCAGCGTGATGGGGCTGATCTTAGGGATGAACCGGTGCTCGTACCACTGCTTGCCTCGGGCCTTGATCGATACAAAGCGGGTAACGATGCCCGCGATAAACGGGATGCCGAGATAGATGAACACGCTCTCGGCAATCTGGCCGATCGTGACCTGCACCATCGCGCCTTTCAGGCCAAACAGAGGTGGCAGGACGGTGATGAATATCCAGGCATAAACCGAGTAGAACAACACCTGAAACACCGAGTTGAATGCCACCAGGCCAGCGGCGTATTCGGTGTCGCCCCTGGCCAATTCGTTCCAGACGATGACCATGGCGATGCAGCGGGCCAGGCCGATCATGATCAGGCCGACCATGTACTCGGGATAGTTGTGCAGAAACACGATCGCGAGGATGAACATCAGGATGGGACCGATGATCCAGTTCTGCACCAGGGACAAGCCAAGGATCCGATAGTTGCGGAACACGTCCCCCAGTTCCTCGTATTTCACCTTGGCCAGCGGCGGGTACATCATCAGGATGAGGCCGATGGCGATGGGGATGTTCGTCGTGCCGACCTGGAAGAAGTTCACGGCGTCCTTGGTAGCAGGCGCGAAGTAGCCCCCGAGCACGCCGATGGCCATCGCCAGAAAGATCCAGAGTGTCAGGTATCGGTCGAGAAACGAGAGCTGTTTTGCTATTGCAGAAGCCATTCCATTATCTCCTTGCCAAACCAGGGCTCGCACTGGGAACCTGATCCGCTGCATTGCGATGACGGAGCAACTCTCCCAGCCATTCGGTGCTCGCCTGGGACTCCTCCGTCCAAGGCACAATCGCCACGCGAGTGGCGTGTTCCTTCTGGATTTCACGGATGTACGTGTACTCGCTCTCCTGCTTGGCGATAAGAACCGGATCCGTAAGCATAAGCGGGGCGAGACTCTGGTTAATGACCCACGCGAAGGGCGTGATCTGAGCACGCTTCAGGTCCTTCTGAAGCTGCGCGGCCTCATGGACCGGCGTAGCTTCCGGCAGCGTCACGAGCAGGACCTGTGTGAACTCCGGATCGCGGAGTCGAGGCAGAAGTACTCGAACCGCCTCGGGTAAGTCGCTCATCGTCTGCGAGACCTGCCGGTGGTATGCCTCGGTGGCATCCAGCAGGAGGAGCGTGTGCCCCGTGGGCGCGGTATCCAATACCACGAATGCATCCCGGCCCTTCTCAACTTCGCGCGCAAACGCGCGGAACACGGCGATCTCCTCCGTGCATGGGGAGCGTAGCTCTTCTTCGAGGAGGTTGCGGGCCGCGGCGTCGAGGTGTTTTCCGGCAGTGGCGAGCACCTCGGCCCTGTAATCACGCGTCTCAGCCTTGGGGTCAATTCGGCCGACATCCAGGCCGTCAACAACATTTGCCAGCGAGACATCCAGGTGGGCGGCGGGATCGGTTGTTGAAAGATGAACACGGTGACCACGCCTCGCCAGTTCCACGGCGATGGCTGAAGCGATCGTCGTCTTGCCCACACCGCCTTTTCCCATCGTCATCACAACGCCGTGCCCACGAACGGCAAGCTGCGGAATCCACGACGCGAGCGACGGCGGAAGAGGGGGGGCCTCGCCAGGGGTACCGCTCGGCCGCAAAGGGGCGATCCGGCCGGGCATGTGCCCGGAGTTCAGGAGCGCTCGCAGGGCCTCGATCCCCACGAGACCGAACGGCAGAAGCGGCACCTCCGTACGCGGGAGTGCGACGAGACCTGGCGGCATGTCCTCCAAGGCCGCTCGTCCGCGCGCGGCGAGTGCCCGGGCAGTCGGATCGTCCGAACCGTTTGAACGAAAGACGCCGTTCAGCGCGAGGCGCTGGTTCCTGATTCCGAGCTCGGACAGCTCGCCACGCGTTCGTTCGGCTTCATTTAATGCCGCTCGCTCAGGGCGGCTGACGAGGACCAGCGTTGTGATCGACGGATCGGATAGCGCCTGTACCGTTGCGGCATAGAGCGTTCGTTGCGTTTGCAGACCCGACAGCGGCCCCAAACAGGACGTTCCGCCGGCGTTGGACTCCAGGAAATCTGTCCATGCCGCAGGAAGTTCCATCAGCCTGAGCGTGTGGCCCGTGGGGGCGGTGTCCAGTATCACATGGTCGAAGTCCGCCGTCGCAGCCGGCGCGCCCAGCAGCTTTGAGAACTCGTCGAATGCAGCAATCTCAACCGTACAGGCGCCGGAGAGTTGCTCCTCGATGCTCGCCACCGCTGCCTCGGGCAGCATGCCACGGTACGGGCCGACCATACGCTCGCGGTACTCGCGAGCGGCGACCTCCGGGTCGATGTTCATGGCGAAAAGCCCACCGACGCCGGGGATCGGGACGGGCTTCGATGTGAGCTGCACCCCAAGCACCTCGTCCAGGTTGGAAGCCGGGTCCGTGCTCACCAGCAGCACGCGCTTGCCCCGGTCGGCCAACGCAATGGCGGTAGCGCAAGCCAATGAGGTCTTGCCCACGCCGCCTTTGCCGGTGAAAAACAGATAGCGGGTGGTACGTTCGAGAAACGAGGTCATGGCTTTATCGGAAACAATCCTTGTTGATTTGTTGATTTCATATTCCTTTAGACTCCAGGGATAGTGTGACGTCGGGGGCGAGCGAGGGTGTCTCTTCGGCGCCGCCGGCATCCGGCACGGTGAGGCGCGCGGCCAGCTTCAAGACAGCCCGATGCGGTACATCCTTGACCTTCGCCGCCAGTTCCACCGCCCGCGCCATGTCGGCATGCGAAACACCGAGTTGCTCTGCGGCGCGCACGTGGTAGCGAAGACACGGCTCGCAATTCGCGGCGATGGCCGCGCCGATGGCGACCAACTCGGCTACGGCCGGGGTGAACAGGCTCGATTCGCCGCTGTTCAGCCCGAGGGCTGCCGCCAGCTCGCGGCGCTCGGGATAACGCCCGCTGGCCAACACCTCGCCATCCAGCAGCAGCATTGGCAGGGCAGCCTCGCCCTTCTCGGCCAGCGCCCTTTTCACCAATTCGTTCTTCACATAAGCGCCGGGGTCCTGTGACAGGCTGAAGCGGCGCACCTCGACGCCTTGTGCCTGCAGCCACTTTATGTCAGCCGCGAAACGCACCAGCGCCGGGTCCACCTGCGGACCGCACACGCCGGTAGAGCAGCACATCGCGGGGTCATAGACATCGAGTCGTTTCATGATTCAGTTCTCCGTCAGCGTTTCCTGCTCTCCAGCCGGACACCTAACCGCAACACCCACCCCGGGACGGCGCGGCGCTGCTGGCGAAATTGAATCCCAATCGCTCGGAGATCGTTTTATTGATGCGCTGCAGCAGGCCCACGACGGCGTTTCCGGCCTCCTGTTGGCGCACGTAGAGTTCATGGCGCCGAATCCGGTCCTGCAACGTGATGAGTTCGACCAGCGCGGGGCCCGCGAATGCCTCGCCGGTCGCTTGGGCGTCCGTTTGAGCAAACGACAGCTTGCGGTAACGCGCCAACAGATCAGGAAGACGAGGGTCCTTCTCAGCGGCGGTTTGGGCGCTGCGCAGTTCCCGCCACTCCGCACTGGCCAGAATGGCCCGGGCCAGGGTTTCGGCCGCCTCGAAGACGGTGGTTTGTTCGGTTTGCTCTGTGTGGTTCATGGCATCACCTTTCTCGCTCTGCAAGGCAAGGTCACGGTTTCGTAAGCAGCGCGTCGGGCAATTGCATGACGAACGCCTTGATTTCGTCCCGAACGCGTCGATAGTGGCTCAGGGCTTCCTCCTCGCTTTTCGCGGTCGCCGCCAGCTTCGGCGGGTCGTCGAAGCCTGCGTGGATCACCTTCGCCTTGCCCGGGAACACCGGGCAAGCCTCGTTGGCGTCGTCACACACCGTTACAACGTAGTCGAACCCAATATCCTTCAACTCGGCCACGTTCTTCGAGCGATGGGATGAGATGTCCACCCCCGCCTCGGCCATCACCTTAACGGCATTCGGATTCAGGCCGTGCGTCTCGATACCGGCGGAGTAGGGTTCGATCACGTCACCCTTCAGGTGCCGCGCCCAGCCTTCGGCCATCTGACTGCGACATGAGTTGCCGGTACAGAGAAACAGGACTCTCAGCTTTTGTAGCATGCACTCAACTCCTTGAGATCCACTTTTCGCAGCTTCTTAAGCGCATCGGCGTCACGCCCCAGGAGAGGATCGGCGGCCAAGGTATCTGTGGCCCATTTCAGTGCCCGTTGTACGGCCGAGCTTGCTTGGCGACCGGCCAGACGGAAGTAGCACCAGCGTCCGTCCTTGCGACGCTCAACAAGCCCAGCGCGGACCAGCATGTCCATGTGCTTGGATACTGTCGCGGGAGCCAGGTCCAGCAACTCGATGAGCTGGCACAGACATAGCTCCCCCTCACGGAGGGCGAGCAGTGCCCGGACCCGCATCTCGTCGCTCAAGGCCTTCGTAATGCTGAGGAACTCTCGCACAACGGTCTCCTTGTGGATTCGCCACTTCGTTAAGTAACGAATTGTAATGTCATGCCCTGCGTTTGTCAACCTCGGATCCGCATTCTTGCCCGCCGGGAAAAGTACGGCCTGGATGTGTTCGTCTCAAAAGCCCTGCCAAGCCGTCCGGACCTCGCCGGCCGGAGCAAACGGCTCACGCGGAGGTTCGTTCTTGCTGCCCGTTCGTCGAAATCGATCCATCAACCAGCTTGAGTACCCGTTTGGCTCGCTTGGCGGCGCGCATATCGTGCGTTACCATCACGATGGTGCGGCCTTCCCGATTGAGCTGTTCAAGGAAGCCGAGAATGCTTTGGCCCGTTTCCGGGTCGAGGTTGCCAGTTGGTTCGTCGGCGAGGATTACCGCCGGGTCGTTGGCGAGCATGCGGGCCAACGCCACACGCTGCTGTTGGCCAACGCTCAGTTCGGACGGCTTATGGTCGAGCCGGTCGCCAAGTCCTACCCGCTCCAGCAAGGATCCCGCCCGCTTTTTCTGCTCGGCCGGGTCTATCCCGGCCAGATACAGCGGAATCTGCACGTTTTCCATCGCCGTGAGGTACGGGACCAGATTGAAAGTCTGAAAGACGAATCCGATCGTTTTTCTTCGCACGGCGGCGCGATCTTCCGCGGTAAGCTCGTACAGCGATTGCCCGTCAACCACGACGCGCCCGCTGGCGGGGGAGAGCATGCCGCCGAACGTGAGAAGCAACGTGCTTTTTCCACTGCCGCTGGGACCGACGACGGACACGAAATCCCCTCGTGGGATCTCGAGCGTTACGTTTTCAAGAGCCTTCACGTTCCTGCCGCGATGAGTGTAGTGCTTGGTGACCGATTCCATTTTCAGCACAGGTCAAATCTCCTGAAGCGCGAAGGTTGGATCGAGTCTGGCGGCCCGCCGGGCAGGGAAGTAGCTCGCGACCAGGGAGATGGCCGTGGCTATACCGATAGCCAGCGGTGCCAACCACGCGATCGGGAATACCGGCACGCCGGCGATCCGAGGGCCGAGGACCACGGCCATAATGGTCCCCAGTATGTATCCCATAATCCCGCCGCCCAATCCCAGCAGCAGCGCTTTCAGGAGGAACATCCTGAGCACCACCGAAGAACCTGCCCCGAGGGCCATCAAGGTGCCGATCTCACGCCGGCGTTCAAACACATTGGCATACATGTAGTTCGCGATGCTCGCGCCGCCCACCAGGATGATGATTGCCAGGAAAAGCACGGACAGCCGCGACATCATCTGATTGGTCTTAATCTGGGTGTCCACGATCTGGGTGATGGTGACGACCTTGGCTTCCGGAAGGAGTTGGTTGATCTTCTGCACCAGACCGGCGGATATCTGGTTGCAGCAACCGACAACTTCGATGGCCTGGAGTACGGAACCCTTGCCCGCAAGCTTCTGCACCGTGTGCAGGTGGGCGAAGATGCGGGAGTCATCAACCGTACCCGTCTGGGGAAGGACCGCGATGACGGAGAAGTCCTTCCCCTGCAGCTTCAGCGTGTCGCCCGATTTGATTTTCAACGAGGACGCGACATCCGCCCCGACGAGCGCTTCCGTGTCCTCCAGCGTGTCAATCACGCGCTTCCGAACCAGGGTCTGTTCTGCGGGTTGCGCGTTCAGTAAATCGACTCCACCACAGCCCTCGGGACGAGCAAAAATACCGGCTCCCCGCCATGAGGCCTTGGCCTGGAATTCGAGCCTGGGCAGTATTCCCGTCAGCGTGAACCGCTTGCCCCCAACCTCGACGGGCATCGAGAGCTTCGGCGAGAGGTTGTCGAGCCCCTGAAGATCGGAGTTGGCCAAGCGGGTGACGTACTCCTCCGGGAACACATCATCCTGCATGTCCGAGCTGTAGTAGTCCTGAAGCGACGCCGACTTGGGCAGGATCAGAATGTTCGCGCCGAGGGCATCCAATTCCCTCGCCACAGCCTTTTCCGAGTAGAAGGTAATGTTCTTGACCGAAACGATGACGCTGATCCCCAAGAGGATCGCGAGGAAACTCGTGACCAGTTGGTTCTTACGCTCGAAGATCTCCCGCCAGACGATGGTTCTAAGCCGCATAACTGAGCATCTCCTACTTCCTGGGACCACAACCACTCGAACCGCAACCGCCCGCCCCGCAGCCCGACGAGGCCGCCTGGAGTGTCGCGACCAGCTTGTTCTTGTCGGTTGCCCCGCTGAACTTCCCGATGATCGCGCCCGGTGGCGCCAGGAAGACCGTCGCGGCCTGATCCGCCTTCGGATCGATCTGAAGCTGCGTCAGAAACTTCTTCTCTGCCGTGTCGGACGGGTCAACCATGACGATCTCCGTGAACTGGGCGAAACGGGAATCAGCCTTGAACTCGTTGACCCCTTTCATCGCCGTATCGTTGGACTTGGTCGTGCTGTTCTGAGCACAGAGAAGGACAAGCTTGCGATCCTGAAGGGCCTTGAGGCATGCCTGCATGACCGGGCTGGCCAGAGCGTTCAGAAGCTGCTGTTCGGTGAGTCTGGGCCCTACGAAACCACCGACGATGGCGCCGTTCGGCGCGAAAGCCAGAACGAGCGGCATCGGGGCCGCCTTCAGGCCGTACTTCTCGACGAACTCACTCTCGGATGGATCGCTCCTGTCGATCGCGATCCACTGAACCGCATCGCCGAGTTTGCTAACGACAGTGTCGAACGTCTTTCTGCCCTCTCGCGTTTGCTCGTCGTCCTTCTCGCGAACGAAGACAAACAGGTGCTTCTTGGCGTCAGCGGCTTGTCGCAGCGCAGTCGTCACGTTCTTCGCGTCCGCCCCGCTCGCTGGCTGAGTGGTGGACGTCTTTGCATTCGCCGGCTGCAAAGACGCGCCAGCCAACGGTCCCTTCAGAAGGCCGCCCACGCCACTCGCCGTGGCAGCCGCCACCGTGCCTGGTGGTTGCGGCGATCTTCCCTGATTCACCCCGGCCAGCACTAAGCCGGCCACGACGACACCCACGACCACGATTCCACCGACAACAAGCTTCATCATCGCACAAATCCTCCGACGATATTGAGGAGCCTCAGCCTTTGTAGCACACGGTGAGTTCCCGTGGATCTTTTTGGCGAACGCAGCACAGCTTCTTTGCGTCGCCGATGACTACAGGTTCATCCTGCAGCGACTCCAGTACCCACCGGATTGCCCGCCGCACCACGGGCGATGCCTGGTGATTGGCCAGACGGAAGTAGTGCCATCGGCCCTGTTTGCGGCGCTCGACCAACCCGGCCTGCTGCAGAACTTCCATGTGTTTTGACACGGTAGAGGGTGAGTGCTTCAGAAGATCAATGATCTGACAGAGACACAACTCGCCATCCCGCAGCGCGAGCAGCGCCCGGGCACGGGATTCATCTCCGATGGCCTTGGCAATAGTGAGAACCTGCCGCATTACGATTACTCCGTCAATTCGCCAATCATCGCATTATACCCTACACGGTGATCATGTCAAGCCCACCCCTGGTTCGTGTGTCATCGTCCCCGTGCCGCAGCCGAGGCATGCACCGAGCTTGCCGCCGGCGATCCGCATGCGATACTGGAGATTCATGGACAACCGGCCGGCCCCCGGAGATTGGAGACGGATCATGCATCGAATTGCGTTTCCGTTGCGACTTTTCGTACTGGCCGATCGGCATGTGCTGGGCAGGCTCGTGGCCGCCGCCGTATGCATTTGCGGTCCGGCCGGTATCGCGGCAGGCGAGGTCAAAAAGCCCAACATCGTCTTCATCCTCGCCGACGACCTGGGCTGGTCGGACCTCCGCTGCTACGGCGCGGACCTCCATGAGACGCCCCACCTCGATCGACTGGCACACGACGGCATGCGTTTCACGCAGGCATACGCAATGTCCGTCTGCACGCCCACGCGGGCAGCCATACTGACCGGCAAGCACCCCGCGCGGCTTCACATGACCATTTGGCGGGAGAGTGCGGTGAATCGGGAGGCCGAGGCCGCCCGATCGCGCCGAAAGCTGCTTGGGCCCCCTGCGGTGCCCGACCTTCCACACGGCGAGACCACCATTGCCGAGGTGCTGCGCGCCGCCGGCTATCTGACCTTCCACGTCGGCAAGTGGCACCTGGGCGATGCCGACCACGCACCCGAGACGCACGGCTTCGACATCAACGTCGGAGGCACGCATTGGGGCGCTCCAGCAACGTACTTCTGGCCCTTCCGCGGAACGACCTCCGGCGGCGAATTCCGGTACGTGCCCGGTCTGGGTCTGGGCAAGCCGGGGGAGTATCTTACGGACCGGCTGACCGACGAGGCGATCCGACTCATGGAGGCGGCGGGCGACCGCCCGTTCTTCCTCAATCTCTGGTTCCATAACGTGCACACGCCCATCGAGGGCAAACCCGAGCTCGTGGAACACTATCGGCACAAGCTCCGACCGGGTCTGCATCACCGGAATCCGGACTACGCCGCGATGGTCCACAGCCTCGACGAAAACGTCGGGCGCATCCTGAAGTATCTGGAGACGCATAATCTCGCAGATCGTACGCTGGTTGTGTTCACTTCGGACAACGGCGGCTACGTGAACGAGTTCAAAGGCCGGCAGGTGACCGACAACACGCCGCTGCGATCCGGCAAGGGTTCGCTCTATGAAGGCGGGATTCGTGTGCCGCTGCTCATACGGCTGCCGGGCATCACCGCCAGCGGCGCGACATGCGAGACTCCGGTGATCTGCATGGATTTCTTCCGCACGTTTGCCGAAGTGGCCGGGGGCAGGGGCGAGACGGCCACGGACGGCGTCAGCCTCCTGCCCGTTCTCCACGACCCACGCGCCCGCCTCCCGCGCGATGCGATGTTCTTCCATTACCCGCATTACTACCCCACGACTTCGCCCGTCAGCGCCGTGCGCGAGGGAGATTGGAAGCTGCTGGAGTACTATGAAGACGGCCATATCGAGTTGTACGACCTGCGCAACGACCCAGGCGAGCAACACAACGTAGCAGCAGACCGTCCCCACGATGCCGCAAGGCTTCGGGCGCGCCTCCGCGCCTGGTGCGAGGAGGTCGCCGCGCAGATGCCCTTGCCAAATCCGTAAGCGACCTGTGCACCCCTTCTTGTTTTCGCCACGTTGGATTTGTGAGGATGCCCGTGGGGCGTCGTTCGATCGGGCGATCCGTCAGCAACGACTTCCGCCACTTCAGCAAGCCTCAGATCATCGTGACCACCGGCGCGGACATGCCGCCAAGCCACGTCTGGTACACCAACGGGAAGACCGCGCTCCCCGATGCCCCCGACAACCACGTGATGCTTCCCTGGCTGTGGGAGATGGAGCGGGATGCCGGGTTGGTATGGCTGTTCTCAAGTGCCGACGGCTGGACGTGGTCGCTCGTCCCCGGCGGGCCGGTCGTCTCGCCCGGCGCGCCGGTGAACGCGGTGGGCTGTCCGCTCGTCGACCTCGACCTGGACGGCGACGTGGACCTGGACGATTTTGGGCTCTTCCAAGCATGTTTCAACGGGCCGAATCGCCCGCCAAAGTGCGGCTGACATCGCAGCGCGAGCCTGCTCATTTGCGTCCTTGGCGGCGGCCTGGGCAGGGACTTCGGCACCGACCCGTCGGCTGACGGGCAGGCGGCGGATTGGCCGACGCCGGCGGCGGCGAGTCGCCGGAGTGCCCGTTGAGCCGGGCTCGAATCTCGCGGAGTTCGGCGATCTGCGCCCGAAGCGCCTGAATCCGGTTGCAACGGGTAGATTCTTCCGTCGCAACTTCTTCGCAGCGTGCGCAGAGGTTTTGGTTGCGG
>Ga0272448_1007000_pt1 | contig 12029 bp, 9 predicted proteins | sample YNPCB0191_FD_202220 | JGI IMG/M metagenome (GOLD analysis project Ga0272448, IMG submission 202220) | Hot spring sediment microbial communities from Yellowstone National Park, WY, United States - YNP-CB-019-1 | ecosystem: Environmental > Aquatic > Thermal springs > Hot (42-90C) > Sediment... | reverse complement strand
GGGGAAGACACGATGTCCGATATACCGATCAAGAACGTTCAACGTCCAACGCTCAACTCTTAACTTTCGATGGAATGACCGAAAAGGCGCGGGGCGGGCAGGATATGGGGACAGACACGTAATTTGGACGACTGGACTCTTGATCCGATGAACCTGAGCCAGCGCCGGTAGGGCGGTCCAGGCCGGCTGTGGCGTCCAGATATGGGGACAGGCACGATGTCCGGTACACCGATCAGGAACGTTGAACGTCCAACGTTCAACTCTCAACTCTCAACCGGGTGACCGAAAGGGCGCATGGTGGGCGGAATATAGGGACAGACACGGAATTTGGACGACTGGACTCTTGACCCGGCGGACCTGAGCAGGCGCTGGTCGGACGGTCCTGGCCGGCTGTGGCACGCGGATATGGGGACAGACACGAAATTTAAGCAAGCGGACTTTTGGGCCGGTGGACCTGACCAAGCGCGGGTCGGGCGGTAGAGGCGGGCTCGGCGCCCAGATATGGGGACAGACATGATGTCCTGTATGCCGATCAGGAACGTTCAACGTCCAACGATCAACTCTCAACTCTCAACCGGGTGACCGAAAGGGCGCATGGTGGGCGGGATATGGGGACAGACACGGAGTTACGGTGATACGTATCACTGGGCTTTCCATGACGGTACTGTAAAGTCGATATCTGTAGTGCCTGTATTTTTTCAGGAGGCGTGAGCCGGGGGCAGGGGACGAAGTCGAAGCAGATATTTCCCAGCCCGGCGGCGCAGAGGTTTCTGATCAACGGGCGAATGCACCGCGTCTTTGCGCGTCAGGAAACTTTGTTTCCGGCTACGCCGGGCTGGGAAATATGCTGGCTAGCGCGGGCGCACAATCAGTTCTTCGACGATTGCGCGCGCCGGCAGGTTCACACAGAGAAGGACGCACGCAGCCACGTCTTCGGGGCGCAACATTTTCGCTCTGGCAACGCTGTCGGGTGGTTGCGGGCGCTTGTCGAGCAACGGCGTGTCAATATCCCCCGGGAAAATCGCACAGGCACGGATACCCCTTGCACGTTCCTCGGCGTTGATGCTTTGGGTAAGTCCTGCGAGGCCGAACTTGGACATTACATAGGCTGCGCCGGCTTTTGGGCTGGCCTGTTTGCCGGCGTCGGAGACGATGTTTACAATGGTTCCGGAACCCCGTGCGCGCATGTGTGGAAGGAAAGCCTGAACGCAGTAATACGCGCCGTTGAGGTTTGTCTCGATTGTTGCGCGATAGTCCTCGATCGAGAGCACCTCCAACGCGCGTTTGGGCACGTTTGTGCCTGCGGCGTTTACAAGGACTTCGACACCACCCAGTTCCTCGATAATCCGGTTGGCCGTTCGGTTTACCGCTTCGGCGTCTCTGACATCGCAGAGGTAACAATGGCAATTGCTCCGGTGGGCTCCTGCCCACTGACACGTTGCATGGAGCGTCTCCAATCTCCGGCCTATCAATGCAACGTCCCAATTCTCCGCTGCCAGAGCCAGGGCAACCGCCTGGCCTACGCCGCTTCCCGCACCGGTCACAACCGCAATTCGCTTCATGCCTGATGCGTATAACCGACACAAGCAACATATCAAGCATGAACTACGAATATGGAAACCGGCCAAACCGCCTGTCAGCGTCGGCGGCAATCGCCAAATGGATTTACGACGAACCGCCAAGAGAGGCTGCTCCTCAGACCGACCTGGCATGCGCTACCTCAGCGCGGCGCAGGCGCAACCAAATGCGCGGGGCGTAAAAACCGCGCTGGTTGCAGGAATACCGCTGTGTTCGCCATGTGAGTTGATTCTCCTCAAGCGTTGGCGTATGCTGAATTCAACGTCGAACAATTGATGGCAACCTACGAGGAATCGTGACTATGCAAAGACACTCGCGCAGAGAGTTCCTGGCGCACTCGGCTGTGGCCGCAGGTGCGTTCGCATTCGGAGTTCAACCAGGCTCGCAATTGCAAGCCGCAGAAAACTCGGGCTCGGGCGACATGGCAGTCGCACGATGGCAGGGCACGGGCACGCCCGACGAAAAACAGTTCAAGGAGTTGTCAGTGAAACTCACCGAACGGGCGATTGATGCTCTCGGCGGAATGAAACGGTTTGTGGGCCGGGGCGCGGTCGTTTGGATCAAGCCCAACATCGCGTTCGAACGGAAACCCGAGTTCGCCGCAACGACGAACCCGGACGTGGTCGCAACACTGGTTCGATTGTGTTTCGACGCCGGCGCCAAAACCGTCAGGATCGGGGACAATCCAGTGCACGACGCCCGCAGAACCTATCCCGCAAGCGGCATCCCGGAAGCCGTCGAAAAGTTTGGTGCGGAGGTGGTGTATCTGGACCGCGCAAGAACGCGCGAAATGAAGGTTGACGGCGAACGGCTCAAAATGCACCCGGTTTTCCCCGAAATGATCGAGTGCGACCTGATGATCAACGTGCCGATCGTCAAACACCATGGTCTGGCGCGGGCGACCATGTGCATGAAGAATTACATGGGCGTGGTTGAAAACCGCCGTTTGTTCCATCAGGACATTGCGACCTGTGTGGCTGACATAACGCGTTTCATGAAACCGAAGATTTGTGTGCTTGATGCCACGCGCGTGCTGTTGCGTAACGGCCCTACAGGCGGGAAAATCGAAGACGTTGAAGTGCAAATGCAGGTTGCGGCCGGCACTGATCCGGTCGCGCTCGATTCATGGGGCGCAGAACGCCTCGGCATGAAACCGAACGAAATCGGCACCATAACCAAAGGCCAGGAGTTCGGCCTTGGCAAGATGGATTACAGGTCGCTTGCTTTGCGGGAGGTTGCAGTTGTGTGAGCGGTGCATCCCGCATGCCACGCGGTCCGCGCTTGCGGGGCGCAGTGCAGGCCGCTTCGTTGATTCTGTTTTTGTGGCTGCTTTTCACTGCGCGGCAGAAGCCGGGCGCGGACTTGCCGTCTTTTTCCGGATTGTTCTTCTGGATTGACCCGCTGATTTTGGTGGCGACGTTCCTTGCGGCGCATGCTGTGCCGGTGCTGCTGCTTTCTGCGATTGCAACCATTCTTGTTACGCTCGTCGCGGGCCGGGTGTTTTGTGGTTGGATCTGCCCGTTTGGAGCTCTGCATTCGGCCATTGGCTGGGTATGCGACCGCATTTGGCCCAAGAGCCGAAAGCGCGAACATTGGTCGGGCTGGCAGCGCGCAAAATATTACGTGTTGGCCGGATTCATCGCAATGGCACTGTTGGGCGGGCACTGGGTGACAATCTTCGACCCAATTGTGCTGCTGTATCGGAGTACAACAGCGGCGGTGCTACCCGGGTTGCAGTGGACAGTCGAAGAGAGTTCCACAGCGTTATTCCAATGGGACCTCAAACTCGGGCCGTTGAAACCAAGCGCCGTCACGGAACCCTGCAGGAAGTTCCTTCGAGAGCATCTTTTTGCTGTTGATGGTCAGGCCTTCATTGGGAGCGAATTGATTCTGGTTGTTTTTGTTGGGTTGCTTGCAGCCAACGCATTTCGCAGGCGCTGGTGGTGCAGATATGCGTGTCCAACAGGAGCGTTGCTGGGGCTCTTGTCAATTCGCCCGCTGCTCAGGCGCGCACTGGTCGAAAGCAAATGCACAAAATGCGATCTGTGCAGCGCGAATTGTCAGGGAAACGCAGCAGATGGAGATGGGAGCGGATGGAGGCCGTCGGAGTGTTTCGTGTGTTTGAATTGCGCATCGGCATGTCGGCGTAACAGTCTCGCATTTGGATGGAAGTGGCCATGGCACCGTGAACCCGTTGTGACAGCAATCGGTCTGTCGAGGCGCGCGATGATTATATCGGCTGTAGGCGGCGTTTGTACGCTGTGGTTCTTCAGATCGAGTCCGCTGGCGAGCTCGAAACGGTTGGGTTACCAGGCCCGCGGGCTTGTGTTCGAGCCCAGCCTGATTCGTCCTCCTGGCGCGCGTGCCGAACGTGAATTCATCCAGCGTTGCACTGCTTGCGGTGTGTGCATCAAAGTGTGCCCGACGGGCGGTTTGCAGCCGTGCGTGCTCGAGGCGGGATTGGAAGGGCTCTGGACGCCACGGCTGGTGCCGCAGCTTGGCCATTGCGCCTATGATTGCAATCTCTGCGGCCAGGTTTGCCCAACCCAGGCAATCACGCCCCTCAAACTCGAGGAAAAGAAGAAGTTCAAACTCGGTCTGGCGGCTTTTGACACGACACACTGCATTCCGCACGCTTATGGGCGGGACTGCATGGTCTGCGAGGAGTGTTGTCCTGTTCCTGAAAAAGCGATTTATTTCATCGAAACGCGAATCGTCACCCGGACAGGCGAGCAGCGCACGGTGAAACTGCCCCATGTGGATGCGGATTTGTGCATCGGCTGCGGCGTCTGCGAAAACGTGTGTCCTTTGCGTGGAAACCCGGGCATTCGCGTCACCAACGCAAACGAGAGCAGAAATCCGGCCAATCAGCCAATCCTTACTGAACGGTGACGATGGTGAACCCGGAAGTCACCCTTTACATTGGCTTTTGCAGATGGCAAGGTCTTGACCGCGAAGGACGTTGATTGTTCAGGGCGTTTCGTCAGCGCCACAGTCAACGCCGTATTGCGAAGCAAATGAAAGTGGCCTGTTCTTCAGCACGGAAGTTACCCATGAGCATCCAAGTGCCTCATCAAGGATCAACGCGACCGCCCTTTTCGTCGGGTTTGACCAGACGACGATTTCTCAGTGAGATGGGCATGGGGATTGCCCTGCCCCTGATTCTGTCTCCACGCGTTCTTGGGAGGGGCGGAACGGTGGCCCCAAGCAGCCGCATTGTGTTTGGCGGAATTGGCATGGGCAACCGCGCCATGTTTATTCTTCCGAATTTTCTTGCGTTTCCCGACGTCCAGTTCGTTGCCGTGAGCGACGCGCGCGAGGACCGCCGCCAGGCGGCGAAAAAAGCAATCGACGAGCATTACAGGAACGAAGATTGCCGCGTGTACAGGGATTTTCGCGAATTGCTGGCGCAGCCGGACATTGACGCGGTTTTGATTGCGACCGGCAACAGGTGGCACGCCACGGCGTCGATGTTCGCTGCACAGGCCGGCAAGGACATTTATTGCGAAAAACCGATCAGCCTTACGATTTGCGAGGGCAGACAACTGGTTGAAATGTGCCGACGTTACGGCACCATCTACCAAGCCGGCACGCAACGTCGATCGACCGAGTCATACCAGTTCGCCCGCGAAGTTGCGCGGAGCGGTTTTATCGGTCGCGTCCACACCGTCGAAATGCAGGTCTGGACAGGCGGCACTGTTCCGCACCAGAAACCAACTCCCGTGCCTGCCGGGTGGGATTACGACCAATGGCTGGGGCCGGTGCAATGGCGCCCGTTTGTGCCCGGCAGAGTCAACGCATGGCATTATTTCTGGGATACAGGCGAAGGGATGCACACCGACATGGGCACGCATTACACCGATCAAATGCAATGGGTGTTGGGAACAGACGACACCGGGCCCGTCGAGTTTTGGACCAGTGATATTGTCTGGCCGGATCCGAAGCAGTGGATGAGCGAGACAGCCATCTCGGGCACGTTTTGCTGCAGGTACGCCAACGGCGTTCAGGGAATCCTTTATCAACGAAAGGGGTTCACAGACCGTTACATCCGCTACATAGGTGAGACCGGGTGGGTACAGGTCGATGACGAGACCGACGTCGTTACCGCCGAGCCTAAATCAATCCTGAAGCTCAAAAAGGCCGGCGGCGTCAGTTGGGCAAACGCAGGCGCGCATATCCGCAATTTTCTCGACTCGGTGCGAAATCGAAGACCCACCTTGTGCAACCCCGAGGTCGCGCATCGCGCTCAGACAATCTGCGAGGCCATGACAATCAGCGCACGCCTCAATCGGCGGCTCAAATGGGACCCGGTCAAAGAACAGTTCGATTGCGAAGAGGCGAATCGGATGTTGTACCGCGAACCGCGCGCGCCATGGCGGGTAATTTGAAACCAGCAACAATCTCAAGCAAGCACCATGAAAACCCAAATCGCAAACCTGCTGATCGCCATTTCGTTGGTGGCTGTTCAACCCCGGGCCGAAGACATCGCACGCACCGTGGCTGCCGTCGCCCGGTATGAGTCCGGTTCAGACACGGTTCCGCTGCGCAAGGTCGAGCAGCTTGTGACAGAATCGCTCACGAACAAGACGTTGAGAATCCAACTCGAGAATGCACTGGCGAGCGCCTTGAACGACAGCGCAAGCGTCGAAGGTCGCAGGTTCATCTGCCAGCAGTTGGCGGTGATTGGAACTGAGGCGTGCCTGCCTGCGATCAACGCGTTGCTTGACAAACCGGACACCGTTGGCATCGCATGTCTGGCCCTTGCCAGGAATCCGTCGCCCAAAGCTGACGCGGTTCTCAGAAGCGCCACACTGAAGCTCGAGGGCACGGCGTTACTTCAGGTTGTCCAAACAATCGGTGCGCGACGCGATCGTGCATCTGTTGGGCTGCTGAAACGTTTTGCTGGTTCCGAAAACAAAACGATCGCCGGCGCCGCCGTGCTTGCGTTGGGTAACATCGCCGATCGCCAGGCTCTTGGCGCAATCAGGGAAGTCAGGCGGCGGGGTGATCCGGCCATCTCTGCCCAAGCAGACCATGCTTTTTTGCTCGCCGCAGCGCATCTGCGCGAAGAAGGCAATACCCGAGCCGCCTCGGCACTTTACGAGGAGGTTCTCAAGTCCGGAGCGCCCGATCATGTCCGCCGTGGGGCTTTCGAGGCGCTGCTTCGCATTGACCGCGACGGAGGTCTGAAACGGGCAACGGACGCGATAAACGGCAACGACGATCTGCTCAGGCGCTCTGCAATAGCTGCAGTCGCTTCTCTAAAAGGGCAGGACGTGTCCAGGAAATTTGCCAAGCTGATGCCATCCCTTGACCCGAGCGACCAAGTGTTGCTCATCGGGTCTTTGGCAGCCAGAGGCGACATACAGGCGCGACACGAAATAGAAAAGATGCTCGCAGCACGCGACGTCGAAGTACGCATAAGCGCCATCACCGCCCTCGGCCGACTCGGCGATGTTTCAACCGTGGCGCGGCTGGCCAAGATTCTTGACACACAACCGACCGCATCTGAACTCAAAGCAGTTGAATTGGCTCTGAGCGCACTTTCAGACCCGGGCGTTGACATGGCAATAGCGGCAGAGCTGCAACGTCGAAGCACGGGAATTCGCGCACCGCTTCTTGCTGCTCTCGTTCGCCGAGCCAACCCGGTTTCGTTTACGTTCTTCCAAGGCGAGGCCGCAGGGACCGACCCTGTTTGCGTGAAATTGGCGTTCCAAGGGCTCGGTTGCACCGCCACCGCCAGAGACGTGCCTGCGCTCCTGAAGGCCCTTGCAGGTTTGCGCGTCGAGGAAGTTCGAGGTGAAGCCGAGGCTGCGTTGGCACAGGCATTTGGTCGAATGGATAATGTTGCGGAGCGGTCCAGCGCTGTGCGCAACTTTCTCGAGCGCGAATCCAAACCCGAGACGCGCGCTTCGCTGATCAAGCTTTTGTTGGCGTGCCCAGATTCACAGGCGCTGGCCGCTGTGAAAGCCAGCCTCTCCGACACCAACCCTCTGGTGCGGGAAGCAGCCATGCGCACTTTGGCCGACTGGCCCAACGTTTCGGCATGGGAACCATTGACAGAAGTCTATCAGAAGGCCGAAACAGAAACCCAGCGCGTTGTAGCCTTGCGCGGTCTGGTTCGCATCCTTGGTGAAGAAAACCAAAACCCCGGCCAAACGTTGATTGACAGGTACCGGTCCCTTTTTGCCACTGCAAAGACCGATACGGACCGCAAGCTGGTGCTTGGCGCGCTGGCAGGTTGCCCGCATCCAGAAGCTTTGAAGCTGGCCATTGCTCAATTGGGCGTCACCGGCGTGCACGCCGAAGCGACCGCCGCCGTAAAACAAATCGCAGAAGCCATCAAGGCCGCTCATCCCAAAGAAGCACAAGAAGCACTCGACTTGGTAAGTCAGAGCCGTTGACCCGCCCATGACAAAATCAAGCACTCGTTTCGCGAAGGCCACTTTCACCGCCTTCGGGCGTGTCAACATCACGCCGACTGCCGGCTTGGCAATGAACAGCCTGCGGAGATTCATCAAGCTGCCGGTTTTGCTGGCACTCATTACTGTGGTTTCCACTGCCGCCTCGAATGCGCCCGAAAAGCGACCGAATATTCTGTGGCTCGTAAGCGAGGACAACACAACCCTGCTCGGATGCTACGGCGATCCCCTCGCGCGAACGCCAACCATTGACAAGCTCGCACGTGAGGGAGTTCTCTTCAGCCGGTGCTTTTCGCAGCCTGTTTGCGCTCCGTCAAGGTTCACACTGATAACCGGCACCTTTGCCGTGTCTTCGGGGCCGGCACACCACATGCGCGCCCAGGGCAGGATCCCAACCTGGATGAAAGGGTTTCCCGCCTACCTCCGCGAGGCCGGTTATTACACCTCGAACAACGCCAAGACCGATTACAACAGCAACATCTCGTTGACCGAAACGTGGCACGAATGCAGCCGAACTGCCCATTATCGGAACCGGCGTGACCCGGCACAGCCGTTCTTCGCCGTGTTCAATCACGAGGTCACCCACGAAAGCTGCCTGTTCCCGGAAAAAGATGCGCCTCTCGGATTTGAACCCACCGACCCCGCACGCGTCCGAGTCCCTTCTTACCAACCTGACACTCCCGAGATCAGAGCAGATTGGGCGAGATACTACGATCATCTTGCCTTGTTGGACAGGCAAATCGCGGCAAAACTCGCTGAACTCGAACGCGAAGGACTCGCCGATGACACAATTGTTTTCTATTACGCCGACAACGGAGGCGTTCTACCGCGAAGCAAAAGATTCCTTCAGGCAAGCGGAACTCTTGTGCCGCTGATAGTTTATTTCCCCCCGAAGTGGCGCCACCTCGCTCCAGCGCCACCCGGCTCACGGATAAGCACGCCAATCAGTTTCGTGGATTTCGCGCCAACGGTTCTTGCTCTCGCGGGCCTGCACGCCCCCAAATACATGCAGGGCCGACCTTTCGCCGGACCGAACAAGACAACCAATCAATTCGTGTTCTGCACTCGAGATCGAATGGACGAACGGTATGACATGATGCGCTCCGTCACAGACGGGCGGTGGCTCTACATCCGAAATTTCAGACCCGACCTCCCTTACGTTCAGCCCCTCGAGTACATGTTCCGAGCACGCGGTTATCAGTCATGGGCGCGCGAGGCTCGAGCAGGCCGGCTCACAAAACAAACAGAGCGTTTCTGGGGACAAAAACCTTCGGAAGAACTCTACGACCTCGACCACGACCCTGACAATGTTGAGAATCTCGCTTCCGATCCGAAGTGCCGCGAGGTGCTCGACAAAATGCGCAACGCTCTGCGCGCGCATACAATCGACATCGTGGACAACGGTTTCGCCCCGGAAGGTTCTTCGCTCGAAGGGTACGAAGCCTCACGCGCAGGTCTGTATCCCATCGCAAAGGTGTTCGATCTGGCCGTCATTGCTTCCGAGCGAAACTCCGCTGACATGCAAAAGTTGGTGGCCGCGCTCGCTGACCCGTGCGAAGCAATTCGCTGGTGGGCAGCTCAGGGATGCGCAATGCTGGGAAAACAAGCGGCCCCGGCCGAGACAGTCCTGGTAACTCGGCTCCGCGATTCGTCGCAATCGGTGCGAGTGGCCGTCGCAGAAGCACTCGCCCGGATGGGACGCACCGACATTGCGCTCGCCGAACTCGAAACTGTCCTCGAGGACATGGACCACCCAATGCCCGCATTGCAAGCGGCTAATGTCCTTGACCGGCTCGGTGAATCCGCTCGCACCTCGTTGCCCGCCTTGAAGCGCGCGCTTGGCCGCGTCAACGCCACAGGCAACACAGTGCGCGAGAACGAATACCTGCAACGCATCCTGACGCATGCTATCGACGTACTCGAAGGCAAAACACTGCCATTGGCACAGACCAACAATTAGCTGGCGCCCACGACAATCGAGGTGATTGACTCTGCTGAACAGCATGACACTTAGATTTGTGCGTCGGATAATAGTCGCGGTGGTGGGCGGAACAGTGTTGGTCATCGGCCTGGCAATGATTGTTTTGCCAGGCCCGGCAACAGTCGTAATTCCAGCAGGACTGGCGATACTGGCGAGCGAATTTGTGTGGGCCCGCAAATGGTTGAACCGAGCCAAAGAAATGGCGGTCAGCGCCGCTGAAAAAGCAGGATTGTCCCAGCATCCAAAGAACGACAAGAAACAAACACGCTCCAGCCCGGAAACCTCACCGGAATGAATATGGGGACAGACACGGAGTTTGGGCGAGCGGACTTTTGACCCAGCGGACCTGACCCAGCGCCGGTCGGGCGGTCTTGGCCGGCTTTGGTGCCCAGATATGGGGACAGACACGATGTCCGATATACCGATCAAGAACGTTTAACGTCTAACGCTCAACTCTCAACGTTCAATGGGGTGACAGAAAGGGGGCATGGCGGGTGGAATATGGGGACAGGCACGGTGTTTGGGCCGCCTGCAGAGCAAATAGAGGGACAGGCACGATAATTGGCCCGGGCGGCCGGATTTTTGACACATCGGACCTGACCCAGCGGCCGGTCGGCCGATCCAATCGGGCTGCGGCGCCCAGATGTGGGGACAGACACGATGCTCGGTATACCCATCAGGAACGTTTAACGTCCAACGCTCAACTCTCAACTTTCAACGGGGTGACCGAAAGGGCGGATGGTGGGCGAGATATGGGGACAGACACGATGCCCGATATACCGATCAAGAACGTTTAACGTCCAACGCTCAACTCTCAACGTTCAATGGGGTGACAGAAAGGGGGCATGGCGGGTGGAATATGGGGACAGGCACGGTGTTCGGGCCGCCTGCAGAGCAAATAGAGGGACAGGCACGATATTTGGCCCGGGCGGCCGGATTTTTGACACATCGGACCTGACCCAGCGCCGGTCGGGCGGTCTTGGCCGGCTTTGGTGCCCAGATATGGGGACAGACACGATGTCCGGTATACCGATCAGGAACGTCGAACGTCCAACGTTCAACTCTCAACGTTCAAAGGGGTGACCGAAAGGGCGGATGGTGGGCGAGATATGGGGATAGACACGGAATTTGGACGATCGGACTCTTGAGCCGCTTTGACCTGACCCAGCGCCGGTCGGGCGGTCTTGGCCGGCTTTGGTGCCCAGATATGGGGACAGGCACGATGTCCGGTATACCGATCAGGAACGTTCAACGTGAAACGTTCAACTCTCAACGTTCAACGATATGGGGACAGACACGGTGTTTGGGCGACCGGACTCTTGGCCCGGCGGACCTGACCCAGCGCCGGTCGGGCGGTCGAGGCCGGCTGCGGCACCCGGATATGGGGACAGACACAATGTCCGGTATACCGATCAGGAACGTCGAACGTCCAACGTTCAACTCTCAACTTTCAAAGGGGTGACCGAAAGGGCGGATGGTGGGCGAGATATGGGGACAGACACGGAATTTGGACGACCGGACTCTTGAGCCGCTTTGACCTGACCCAGCGCCGGTCGGGCGGTCTTGGCCGGCTTTGGCGCCCAGATATGGGGACAGGCACGATGTCCGATATACCGATCAGGAACGTTTAACGTCCGGCGTTCAACTGTCAACGTTCAACGGGGTGACCGAAAGGGCGAATGGTGGGCGGAATATGGGGACAGACACGGAATTTGGACGACCGGACTTTTGGCCTGGCGGACCTGACCAAGCGCCGGTCGGGCGGTCGAGGGCGGCTGCGGTGCCCAGATATGGGGACAGACACGATGTCTGTCCCCATTCCATGAACTGCGTGCCTGTCCCCATTGCGCGTTCACCGGTCAGCCCCCCCCCGGTCCAGCGACCTGTTCCGGCCTGGCAAGTCCGGCGCCCGAACGTTGACCGATCGTGGGGACAGAAACTCCGTGCCTGTCCCCGGCCCGCGAACTCCGTGTCTGTCCCCATTCCATGTTGATTCCCAATATCGTGGCGTTTACGTGTGGCCGAAATACCGCCGCTCCCGAGCGACC